>CEAR01045147.1_pt1 | contig 17659 bp, 13 predicted proteins | sample 557461 | NCBI WGS metagenome assembly CEAR01 (sample SAMEA3182075, study PRJEB8094) | gut metagenome | biome: human; feature: gut; material: Stool; isolation source: human stools | place: Canada | collected 2012-03-14
ACTTTCAAGAGCCTTTCTTGCACTGTCAATGTACCAGCCATCACTGTCAAGCCCCGAAAATTTAATAGTGTCCACTGCATCAAGCTTGTCAAACATATCCATCACACCTGATGCGACCAGATACAAATCACTTACAGGCTCCTTCAATACAATGATATCCTTGTCAATATCCTTTGGAGTCTTTCTGCCCTTTGGCACGGTAAGTATTTTGGTACCGTCCTTTGTCGTAAGTATCTTGTATCCACCCTCATAATAGTCAACAGAAAAATTCTTTGCATATAAAAGCTTCATACTGCTCTTATATATAAGACCGTTTTGTGCCTCTGCCTCAGCCTTCGATTCGGTATTCCCTGAATCGGAAGAAGGACTGTCGCAGCCTGACAGCCAGAACAGTCCTATAATTGATATCAATATATATATAATTATCTTTTTTCTTCCATGCATAGCTTAATTATTCTCCATCCTCACCAAGCACCTCTGTAGCAGAATCTGAATGGAAGGTAAGTGTGTACTCAACCTCGTGCGGCTTGCTCATAGCAACTGTATCTCCGATAACCTGCATAGGTATATCAAGCTTAACCGGAATTTCAAATACAGAATTGCCGTCTGTATTTACAGGCATGTATTTTTGTCCGTCCACTATCATATAGTCATAGTTTGGGCTGCTCCACTGCACAGTTGCAGTAGCAGCTCCACCGCTTATAGTCACCTCAGCAGGTGATGCAATGCTCGCCTTACCGCTTCCGCCCTCGAAATCGAGATTGATATTGTATGTTCCATCAGGAAGCTCTTTTCCTGCACTCTCAGATACGCTTGCATCTGTGTCCGCAGGTGTGGCATTTGAGACCTTTACCTTGTGGTCATACCATTTGCCCTTTGTACCGATAAGTGCAAGGTCGAATTCCTCATCCAAAACAGGAACCGGTATATCAAACGCATTGACCTCCTCAGTTGTGCCATCGCCATAATCGACAGTCTCTACAGTTGGCTCCAAAAGATGTACCTTGTCCTTTGAGGCATCCTTTGCTGTTCCCAAAAAGAGATTTACAATGTGTGTGGATGTAAGAGCAACATGTATTGTTGCCTTGCCATCCTTCACGGTGAGTGTACCTTTGTTGTCATATGCATCATTCACATGAAACATTGAGCTGTCTGTAGTAAACTCTGCTGTATATGTACCATCTGAAAGTGCTATCTTTTCTGTTTTTTCAGCCTTTTTTGTGCTCTCTGTCGCGTCCTGCACTGCTTTTTTGCTTTCTGTTTCAGCTTTTGCATTCTTATTACCACATGCTGCCAGGCTCATGGCACAAACCAGTGCCAGTGCAATGATGTAAGTAAACTTGTTTCTGAATAATTTTCTCATGTCTGATATACTGCTCCTGTTATTTTATAGCTTCCCCACTATACATTTAAGTAACTGCTACTTGCTCATAGCAGCCGCTGTATGCTCAACATAAAGCTTCTGGATACCCTCAATCTCACCAAGTCCGTTAATCTGTGTATCGATTTTATCGAACTTTCCTGATGCCTTAAACTGTGAAAGCCATGAATCATCATCACTTCCTGCCATATCATTGTTGGCATGGTCTCCTGCAACAACCATAAGCGGACGAAGAATTACATTCTTGTAACCAGCGGCTGACACCTTCTCAATGACAGACTCACATGATGTATCCTCCGGCTCACCCTCTACAGTTCCGATAAATACGTTCTCATAACCCAAAGCTGTCATCTGGCTCTGCATCTGGCTGTATGAAATCTTTGCTGTATGGCTTGTTCCATGTCCCATAAATACAAATGCTGTGCCCTCTTTTTTTGCAGCATCAAGGCTGTCATAGCCTGCCTTCTCTACTGCTTCTTTTGTAAGAATTTCTGCAACAGCCTTTTTATCCTCATTTACAACTGTTGCATCACTTCCAACCTCACCGAGGAGTGGCTCTGCAATCTTTACAGACTCAAATTTATCCTTATACTTCTCTACTGCCTCTGAAAGCTCATCATACTCTGCGCCATGCATCAGGTGTGTAGGCTGTACCACAAGATTCTTTACACCATTTTTGACTGCACGCTCAAGTGCCTGATCCATATTGTCAATCTTCTCGTCATCTCTTGCCTGTACATGATTTATGATAATCTGTGCTGTGAAGGCTCTTCTGACTGACCAGTCAGGATTTGCAGCTGCTATTGCATCCTCCACACCCTTGATATCAGCCACACGGCTGTCGTTGAAGGATGTACCAAAGCTTACTACAAGAATCTCGTTCTCGCCGATATCATCCTGGTTTCTCGGATCATCCTTTGAAGCATCGCCTGTATCTCTGCCGAAATAGTCAGGATCAGCATTTTCTCCCTCTACAAGCTCCTTCTGTGCGTCTGTGAGCTTGTCCCAGGCCTCCTTAGCCTCCTTGCACTGCTTGTCTGTATCATCTGTTCTCTCCTGCACGTAGATTGCATCGATTAAATCTGCCACATGCATTGCTGCCTCCTGATCTGCGTTTGCGCTTGTCTCACTCTCTGAAGCCTTAGATGCCTGTGTATCATTCTTTGCATCATCTGCCTTGCTGCCACAGCCGGTCACTGCTGTCATAGCCATAACTGCTGCCATCAGTACTACTACTAATTTCTTTTTCATATTTTCTCCTTTTCATTAGCCCTGCAGCTGTTAAGCTGCACATGATTTAAATATGTAAAACGAAAACATTTAAAACGTCAAAAATAAAAGCTCTTTGTACTATTGCGTCAAAGAGCTATACATGTCAAAATCCTTCTAACTCAGACTATACGGCTATCATAGCCTTATCTGTAATTATAATTATTTCATCACGTACAGCCAGTTACTCGTGGCTTGAAACACTATTGTTTCCGTACAACACAAAGGCAGGTCTCCCGGCTTAAATATCATCGCTTCGGCCGTCTTCCCGGTTGCCCAGTGACTTCTCGGCCGTCACTCCTTAATTACGGTGACGAGTTCGTACAGGATTTGCACCTGTTTCCCTTTTCACCGGAGCCAGCTTCACATCGCCTGCCATAAATCATATGCAAATGCTTGTCTGCTCCGACACCTTTATGCTACATATTCAGTTTTACAATGTGATACTTTATGCATTCACTTTGCATATTATATTACAACTTATAACATTATTCAACAGATTTTTAGCAGACATTTATAGACATTTACAGAAGCGGTGCAAACAGCTGCAAAATACTCTGCAACAGCCTGCCTGCAAACGAGATATCATTTGTGCTTTCCTCATCCACCTCCTCTGAGACCGCAAACGTCTCTATCGCATCCTCTTTTATTTTTCCGATGCACTGAGTCCTGTACATGTATACAAAATCCTCAAAATTCCAGTACATGCTCCTGAAATCCAGATTGCATGTGCCAACTATCGCAGTATCATCATCTGCCACTATACACTTTGAATGTATAAAGCCGGGTGTGTATAGATATATCCTTATCCCCGCCTCGATAAGAGGTCTGAAATTGGCTTTTGTCTGCAGATAAATCAGCTTTTTATCGGGAATCTTAGGTACAACAATACGCACATCAACACCTGACCTGGCTGCCGATATCATAGCATGTGACAGCTCTGTTCCAAGTATCAGATATGGTGTAAAAATATAAACATATTTTTTTGCTCTTGAGATGATGCTCACATAAAGATTCTCTCCTACATCATCATGCTCAAGTGGCGAATCACAAAACGGCTGGACAAAACCACATTCCTCTGACTGGCTGAAGGTATTGTGTGGATTCAGATATTCATCATGCACTGCATTGTCCTTATTGATATAATTCCACATCTCAAGGAACATCGTCGTGAAACTGTTTACACACTCTCCCTCCACACGGATACCGGCATCCTTCCAGTATCCGAACCTGATTTTTTTGTTGATATATTCATCTGCTATATTGTAACCACCGGTATGCGCCACACGTCCGTCTACTACCAGTATCTTCCTATGGTCCCTGTCATTCATAATTACCGAAAGCATGGGCTTATATGGATTGAATCGTCTGGTCTGTATTCCGATACTCTCCATCTCCTTTATAAAATGTGGCGGAATGGCATTTATGCTGCCAAAATCATCATATATGATTCTCACCACAACTCCATGCTTTACCTTTTCTTTGAGTATATCAAGTATCTGATCAAGCATAACGCCACTGCCGATTATGAAATACTCCATAAAGATAAACTTTTCAGCTGACCTTAAATCTTTTAAAATGCTCTCAAAAGCCTCCTCACCTGATTTAAAGTACTCTGTGCAGTCCTCCGCATACAGTGGATATTTCTGATTTTGAGTGATAAGCCTGCTCTGTCTGTATGCATCCATGTCTGTCAGTCTGAGTGTCTCATTTAGCAGCTCATTTTCAGGCCGAAGCGGCGCATATGCTTCCACAATTCTTGCCATTCTTTTCTGTGTCTTTGACGTAAGCTCCGGTCTTCCGAAAAAGAAATAGCACGGAATACCAACGATCGGAACACTCAGTATCAAAAATATCCATGACATTTTTATATACATTTTCATCCGCCTGTTGACAATATAAAGCGAAAGCAATATGGCTGCCACATACAGCAGATCCTGAAACACCCTGCTGGCAACAGATGCCGTATAAAACAAAAAGAACCACCATATCATCTGTATAATTATTATTGTCGAAACTATAAAAAGCTTTGAAAGCAGTCTTTGTAATATTTTTCTCATATAAGCCCTACCACGAAATTACTATTATACAACCTAATATTTCCTATATTTTCTATAATAAATCTCTAATACATATTATAATATTCCCACCAATTTATCAACATTTATAATCCCCCACGAGCCTTTGTGACTATCCCCTGCTCTGTCACATGTATTATACAGGGCTAGCTTAACCGCCTCCGGTCTCATATTTGGATTTTTTTCCAATAGAAGTGCTATGGCACCTGACACAATCGGTGTAGCCATTGAAGTACCTGTTTTTCTTACATATGTGCCATCTCTCGTTCCAAGGCTTATGATATCATGCCCGGGAGCCAGAATCTCAGGCTTTACAATACAGCAATCGGTCGGACCTTTGCCACTTCTTATATCATCAAAGCTTCCGACTGTTATTATTTTTCTTGAAATTCCCGGCACAGTTACAGAAAACGGTGCCGGGCCGTAGTTGCCCGCTGCTGCAACAACTACCACTCCCATATCCCACAATTCATCTATCAGCTTCAATATCTTAATACGCTCTGCTGTATCAGAACATGGCAGATATCCTACAGAGAAGTTGAGTATTTTTATATTAAGTCTGACGCAGTTTTCTTTTATATACTTAAGTGCACGAATTGAATCCGATGTCTGCCCCATGCCAAGATAATCAAGCACCTTAAACACATATAGTCCTGCCCCCGGAGCCATGCCTATATCTGCAGCCGATAATATACCGCACACATGTGTACCATGCCCGTTATCGTCATAACATGTCTCCTTTCCACCCACAAAATCCATAAAGTGCTTTATACACCCATCAAGCTGTTTGTGTTTAAACACACCCGTATCAAGCACTGCTATATTGACATTTTTACCACTATATCCATTTTTATATACCAGATTTGCATTTATACTATATTTCGCATTTTTCATTATTATTTTATTTTTTAATTTAGTATATGATTCGTCTTCACAATATGACACAGACGCACCTGTTTTGCCTTACATCATATCACCTTACTATAATTTCATATATTAAAAGGACTGCACCTGCGTGCAGCCCTTTACCTGGATATTATTGTTATACTTTAACGTATATTAATTAATCCTCTTTTACATCCTTTATAGAGAAGCTGATTCTTCCCATCTTGTCCTTGCCAAGGCAAACAACCTTTACCTTGTCTCCAAGCGTGAGTACATCCTCTACTCTGTTGATTCTCTCTTTTGCAATCTTTGAAATGTGAACCATTCCCTCTTTGCCAGGAGCAAATTCGATGAAAGCTCCGAACTCTTTGATGCTTACAACTGTTCCCTCAAGGATCTGTCCCTGCTCAAAATCAGTTGTGATAATCTTAATCATGTCGATTGCCTTTGCAATCATCTCTTTATCTGTTCCGCAAACTGAAACAGCACCATCATCTGTGATATCGATCTTGACACCGGTTCTGTCGATAATCTCGTTGATTGTCTTACCCTTCTGTCCGACAACATCACCAATCTTTGATGGATCGATTGTAATCTGCTCAATCTTTGGAGCCCACTCATTTACTTCTTTTCTAGGCTCAGCGATTGCCTTGCTCATGACCTCATCCATGATGTAGAGACGTGCCTCACGTGTTCTCGCGATTGCCTCCTCAACGATAGGTCTTGTAAGTCCGTGAATCTTGATATCCATCTGGATAGCTGTGATACCCTTATGTGTACCTGTTACCTTGAAATCCATATCTCCGAAGAAATCCTCAAGACCCTGGATATCTGTAAGTACAAGGAAATCATCATCTGTATCGCCTGTTACAAGTCCGCATGAGATTCCGGCAACCATAGCCTTAATCGGAACACCTGCAGCCATAAGTGACATACATGATGCACATGTTGAAGCCATTGATGTAGAGCCGTTTGATTCAAATGTCTCAGATACGGCACGGATAGTATATGGGAACTCCTCAATGCTTGGAAGTACAGGAACAAGTGCCTTCTCAGCAAGTGCTCCGTGTCCAATCTCACGACGTCCCGGTCCACGTGATACCTTTGTCTCTCCTACAGAGTATGCAGGGAAGTTATAGTGATGCATATATCTCTTTGTTGTGATATTTGCATCAAGTCCATCGATTTTCTGAATCTCTGATAAAGGAGCAAGTGTTACAACATCACAAATCTGTGTCTGTCCACGGGTAAACATTGCAGAGCCGTGAACTCTAGGAATCAAATCAACCTCTGCTGCGAGTGGTCTGATCTGGTTGATTGCACGACCGTCCGGACGCTTGTGATCCTTTAAAATCATCTTTCTGACTGTCTTCTTCTGATACTGGTAAATAGCCTCTCCAAGAACTGCAAGGTACTCCTCATTGTCTGCGAAGGCTTCCTCTAACTGCTCTGTGATAGCTCTGATATTTTCCTCACGCTTCTGCTTCTCATCTGTGAATACTGCCTCCTCCATCTGCTCAGGAGTAACAATTTTCTTAATATCCTCAAACATCTGCTCAGGAATAGCACAGCTCTCATACTCATGCTTTGGCTTGCCAATCTCATCACGGATCTGATCCATGAATGCGATAACTGTCTGGTTGATATCGTGGCACTTATAGATTGCTTCAATCATCTGATCCTCAGGAATCTCATTGGCGCCTGCCTCAATCATGATGACCTTTTCCTTTGTAGAAGCAACTGTGAGCTGTAAATCTCCCTCATCCCACTGCTTCTGTGAAGGGTTTACGATAAACTCTCCATCAACAAGTCCCATCTGTGTCATGGCACATGGTCCGTCAAACGGAATATCTGAAATGTGAACAGCAAGAGCTGTACCAATCATTGCAACTATCTCAGGACGGCACTCAGGATCCACTGACATAACAAGGTTGTTTAATGTAACATCATTTCTGTAATCCTTTGGGAAAAGAGGTCTCATAGGACGGTCAATTACACGATCTGTAAGGATGGCGTTCTCAGATGCCTTTCCCTCACGCTTGTTAAAACCACCCGGAATTTTTCCTACAGAGTACATCTTCTCCTCAAACTCAACGCTGAGTGGGAAGAAATCCACACCATCACGTGGCTTGTCAGATGCTGTAGCTGTTGAAAGAACTGTTGTATCACCATACTTGATAAAAACAGCTCCGTTTGCCTGAGCTGCTACTCTTCCGATATCTACGGTAAGAGTCCTGCCGGCAAGTTCCATTGAATAACTTTTGTACATATTAATTCTCCTTAAAATTCTTTTGCAGAAGTGTATTCCTCTTCCGAAACTACTAAACAATACATGTACGCTCATGCACTCTTTAGTGGTCTCGGCTTACTTCTGCTTTTCTAAAAACAATAATAAAAACAATAATAGAGCGGAATAATAATTACTCCGCTCTAAAGAAAATACTATTTTCTGAGTCCTAAACGCTCGATAAGTGAACGATATCTCTCGATATCAATCTCCTTAAGGTATGCAAGTAATCCACGTCTCTGACCGATCATCTTTAACATTCCTCTTCTTGAGTGATGATCCTTTGGGTTCTGCTTGAAATGCTCAGTTAACTCTGCGATTCTTGCTGAAAGAATTGCAATCTGAACCTCTGGTGAACCTGTGTCATTTGGTGTTCTACCGTACTCTGCGATAATAGCCTGTTTCTTTTCCTTTGCGATCATTGTTGATCCTCCTTATATTATAATGCGCCCTGATAACTGTATGATGCTCAGCAATAGGTCGGAGTGTCCAACTACCGAACATGGGCAAAACCATACTTATGCAGTATAGCATAGTAAGCATTTGTTGTAAACTGTTTTTTATTAATCCGGCAAATATCTTGCGACACAAATCGGATTTCTGTAATATGCATTTGAAACCTTGATTCCATCACGCTTGTTGCTGGCATGTACAATCTGTCCGTTTCCGATATAAATTGCGACATGTGAGATACTCCTTCCACCTCCGTAGAAGAATAAATCTCCCGGCTTTGCTTCAGATGCACTGATTTTTGTGCCGTATGAAGGCTGTGCTCTTGATGAATGCGGTAATGAGATTCCATACTTTCCAAGAATTCTCATTGTGAAGCCTGAGCAGTCAACTCCCTTCTCAAGGCTTGTACCACCCCACACATATCTATTTCCGACAAACTGTAACGCATACGATACAACAGATGCCCTTACATCTGATACGCCGTCACCATACTTCACCTGCTCTATTGTCTTTGCTGTAGGAAGTGCCTGTGCCAGTGTCACATAATCCTGTGATATATATCCTACCGAATCATCCACACTTATCTCAACCCAGCCGTCAGCGACAGAATTAACCGTGAATGCCTCTGAATTTCCAACCTGCGAAAGCACCGCAGCATCTGTTGACTTCTCTGCACGCACATTCAGTGTTTCCGTATTTACTGTGGCAACCGTCTTAATCTCCTGCTGTGCAATAGCCTCTGCCTCATCTCCTGTTACAAGATACTGCTTGTTTACATATCCTGTCACCTTGCCTGATGTGACCTTGTACCATTCTCCGGCATCCTCAAGAAGCTCACAGGCATTGTGATTGGTAAGTATTCCTATTACCTCGCTGTCTGTCGAAGCTTCCTGTCTGATATTTAAGTTTCCGCTGCTTATAACCGACATACCAAGATTTGTATAACCACAGGTCTGTGCGGCTGTCGGTGTCTGAGCTGCTTCATTTGCCTGCTCAGGCTCCTGTGAAGCATCGTCTGTCTGCGGTGCGCCCTGTGCAGATGCTGTTACAACATTGCTGTCATTTTGCGCAACAGTAAGCTCAGCTCCGTAGTATGTGAGAGCAGATGTCGCTCCTGCTGTGAGAAGCTCCGTAGCATCTGCCGCCTCTGTCAGCCCAAGAGCCACCCCCGCATTGACTGTTCTGTTTTCCTTTAATGATGCTCTGGCATCTACTGTGCTGCTTGAACTCATAGATACAGCACCTATAATAATAGCAAACGCTACAACGCCTGCTGCCTGTCCTAATTTTAATTTATTTTTCATATAGCCTCCAGTTCATGCTATCCATAATCCCATGTTTACGAGTATATCACAAATTGTTAAAATGTCAATATTTCTCCGTAATATTTCCGTAATATTTGTCATTTTTTCGTTATTTTGGGTAATTTTGCAAAAAAACAGCCACACTAGAATGTGTGACTGCCTGCATAATTGATTGTATAATTGATATCTGCACTCATCTGGCTCTTTAACGCTTCTATTGAATCAAACTTCATCTCAGGTCTTACGAACTTATGAAGCTCTACCATGATATCCTGTCCGTAAACATCCTGCCCAAAATCTATGATGTATGTCTCTGCACCGATTGGATTTTTGCCCTCTATAGTAGGCTTGCATCCTATATTGGTTACACCAAGGTACCAGTTGTCCCTGACAAGAACTCTTGACATATACACTCCCTTTGGTGGAAGCAGCTTATCGTGCGGCACTGAAAGGTTGACTGTCGGAATGCCAATAGTCCTGCCTAATGCTCTGCCATGCACTACTCTTCCTTTTATGAAAAAGGGATATCCCAGCAGTTCATTCGCCTTTTTAATATGTCCTGCCGCAATCTCCTCGCGGATATAGGTACTGCTTATATCCCTGTCTCCATCCTTTATCTTATCCACCACAATAAGCTTATATCCAAGCTCTCCTGCCATCGCAGAAAGCAGTCTGTGGTCTCCTGCCCTGTTGTGCCCGAAACGGAAATCATCTCCGACAATGATACACTTGACATTAAGACTTTTAACTATCCATCTGACAAACGCATCCGCCTCCATCGTCATCACCTGTGGCACAAACGGACACTCTATCAGATAGTCAATACCTGATTTTTCAAACACATACTCTTTTTCATCGTTTGTGATTATAACCTTTGACTCAACGCCAAGTACCTCCGATTTTGGAGGAATGTCAAACGTAAATATGATGCGCTTGTAGCCATGCAGATTGCTCTGTTCAATTTGCTTTTCCATCAGAAATTCATGTCCTCGGTGAAGCCCGTCAAACTTTCCAAACGAGATGACGGACGGCTCCTTGACATGAAAATCCAGAGTTTTGCTTATATATTCCATAATATCTGTATACTATTCTATTCCATAAAAATCTTAACCGGCTTAAACTCACCGGTCTCATCAAGATACGAATACACCCCGACAAATATGCCCTCATGATTGTATACTCTGTATCTTATATCAGAGTCAGCACTGTGTTTTAAATAATCCGTAAGCACTGCCGGAATTTTATTTCCATTTCTGACAAGCTTATCAGCATCTGAAGCAGTATGCACTGCCGGCAGATTTTCGAATACTCCGTCAACAGGCATCACCATATCAAAGCAGCCTTCATCCACCTTTGACTGAATCTGTGAAAGTGTAAGTGCATGCTCTAAGTCAAAGCCTGCTACCCTTACTCTAAGCAGTGACTTCATGCAGCCATGGCAGCCCAGCCTCTCTCCGATATCATTGCACAGCGTCCTGATATATGTGCCCTTTGAACAGTGCACCGTCATCGTAACCTCAGGCAAATCAATGCTTTCAACCTTGATATCAAACACCTCGATATCCCTGGCTTTTCTCTCTATAACCTTGCCCTCCCTGGCAAGCTCATAGAGCTTTTTCCCATTGACCTTTAGAGCCGAATACATTGGCGGCACCTGCTTTTGTCTGCCAATAAACTGTGATATTGCATCATACACCGCCTGCTTGGTCACATTGACCTTAGCCTGATTTAAGACCTGCCCTGAAATATCCTGTGTATCTGTCTCCTGTCCTAAAAGCAGCACAGCTTTATAGACCTTGTCCTTATCTGTCAAAAGGTCACACACTCTGGTTGCCTTTCCAAGGCAGACAGGAAGGACGCCCTCTGCATCAGGATCAAGTGTACCTGTATGACCAATCTTCTTCTGGTGAAATATGCCTCGAAGCTTTGCTACAACGTCAAAGCTTGTATAGCCCTTTTCCTTGTATACATTGATTATTCCATTAACCATCTGCCCAAGAATCTCTCCCTAAATATTGTCCTTAATTGCCGTAAGGATGCGGTCTGTTGCCACCTCAAGCGGTCCGTCAATCGTAAATCCGGCGGCCTTTACATGTCCTCCACCGCCAAATACCGACGCAACCTTTGCCACATCATAATCACCGTTTACGCGCAGGCTGCCCTTGTAGGTACCATCCTCATTTTCGTAGAGAAATACAGCAACCTTTATATCCTTTGTCACGCGCAGCTGATTTACAATGCCGTCGAGATGCTTTGGAAGCACATCGTACTTCTCCATCTCAGCGCGCGATACTGCAGACAATATAACATCACCATTCAGATACAAAGCAGCATTCAAAAGCGCCTGCCCCATAATCTTGTTCTGAGCAAATGTCTTTGTATAAAATGTATCATCAATTATCCTTGAATAATCAATGCCCATCTCCATCAGGGAGCCTGCTATATCCATAGTCTTTTTTGAAGTGCATGAATACTGGAACACGCCTGTATCATGCACCATGCCTGTGTAAATACACTCTGCTATCTGTATTGTGATGCGCTCCTTCGGCAGAAGTTCAAACACAAGCTCACAGGTTGAGCTAGCATCCGGAAAGATGTAATTTGCGTCTGCAAAGGCCCCGTTTGTAACATGATGATCTATGCAAAGTGTCCTTTTTGCAGACTCAAAATACTTAGCTGCACTTCCCAGTCTGCCTGTGTCACTGCAGTCACATGCTATGAACAGATCGTATACTGTATCATCTGCATAGCTGCTGTCAATCTCATCTGCTCTTTGCATGAACTTAAAGATGTTCGGGCTTGGCTCTAAATAAAGCCTTGCATTTATATCAGGATAATAATCCTTTATGTAGTTGTATACCGCAAGTGTTGAGCCGACACAGTCGCCATCCGGTCTCATATGACCGGAAACAGCAACTGATTGTGCATCCTTTAAAATAGAATCAATCTCTGTCATAATCAATCCTCTTGTTAATCCTCTTTGAGATTTTTTGTTACTTCATCAATCTTTTTAGACATCTCAACACCATACTCTATAGACTGGTCTATGATAAATGTAATAGCCGGTGTGTTTCTCAAATTGATGTTCTTTGCGAGAGTTCTGCGTATATATCCCTCCGCTGACTTAAGTCCTGCAAGTGTATCAGCCTGTGATTTCTTGTCACCAAGCACACTGATATAAGCCTTTGCTGTCTTTAAATCAGGTGCCACCTCGACAGCAACTACACTTGTCATGGGATTGATACGCGGATCCTTTATCTCACCGCGTATGATATTTGACAGTTCACGCATTACCTCTTCGTTGATACGAATATTTTTTATGCTGTTCTTTCTCATATAATCCCGCTTTCTTTTTATATTAAACCGCAACTATCCGAATAGCCGCATTAATTCAAGATAACCAATATATGATTATCTTGGAACCTCTACCATCTTGTAGGCTTCTACGATATCCAATTCCTGAATATCATTAAATCCGTCAAATACAAGACCACACTCGTAGCCTGTCTTGACCTCCTTGACGTCATCCTTGAATCTCTTGAGTGAAGCAAGGTCTCCCTCGAATATCTGCTCACCCTCTCTGCTTATTCTGACACGGCAGCCTCTCTCCATAAATCCGTCAAGCACATATGAACCTGCAATATTTCCAACGCCTGAAGCCTTGAAAATCTGTCTGATTTCCGCATGTCCGATAACCTTCTCCTCAAATACAGGATCAAGCATACCCTTCATGGCAGCAGATACGTCCTCGATTGCATTGTAGATAACCTTGTAAAGTCTGATATCTACGCCCTCACGGTCTGCTGTAGCCTTGGCAACAGGATCCGGTCTGACGTTAAAGCCAATGATGATTGCATTTGATGCTGATGCAAGGATAACATCTGACTCGTTGATGGCACCAACACCGCCATGGATGACCTTGACCACAACCTCCTCATTTGAAAGCTTGACAAGACTCTGCTTAACAGCCTCAACTGAACCCTGTACATCTGCCTTTACGATGATATCAAGCTCCTTCATATTGCCGGACTGAATCTGTGAGAACAGATCATCAAGTGACATCTTTGCCTTTGTATCCTCGATGAGCTTATTCTTTTCCTCTGAAATATATGTGTCAGAGAATGCCTTTGCCTCCTTCTCTGAATCGCATGCCACAAATGTCTCTCCTGCTGATGGCACACTGTTGAGTCCAAGTATCTCTACAGGTGTAGAAGGCTTAGCCTCCTTTACTCTGCGGCCCTTGTCATCAATCATGGCTCTTACCTTACCATAGCTGCTTCCGCATGCGATAGGATCTCCGACATGGAGTGTTCCTTTTTGTACAAGCACTGTGGCAACCGCACCACGGCCTTTATCAAGCTGTGCTTCAATTACGAGACCTCTTGCGTTTCTATTAGGATTAGCCTTGAGCTCGAGCACCTCTGCTGTGAGAAGAATCATCTCAAGGAGATTGTCGATACCCTCCTTAGTATGTGCAGATACAGGACAGAATATTGTGCTTCCACCCCAATCCTCCGGAATAAGCTCATACTCTGAGAGCTCCTGCTTAACCTTGTCGATATTGGCACTTGGCTTATCTATCTTGTTGACTGCAACGATAATCTCTACACCGGCTGCCTTCGCATGGTTTATTGCCTCAACAGTCTGTGGCATTACACCATCATCTGCAGCAACAACAAGGATTGCGATATCTGTAGAGTTTGCACCACGCATACGCATTGCTGTAAACGCCTCATGTCCCGGTGTATCCAGGAATGTGATGTTCTGGTCATTGATCGATACAACAGATGCACCGATGTGCTGTGTGATACCACCTGCCTCACGGTCTGTAACACGTGTCTGTCTGATGGCATCAAGCAGCGATGTCTTACCATGATCTACGTGACCCATTACACAGACTACAGGTGGACGAGGAACCATCTTGCTCTCATCCTCTTCATCCTCCTTGAGAAGCTCTGCAATCACATCAACCTTCTCCTCTTCCTCACAGATGAAATTGAACTCCAGTGCAATCTCCTCAGCTGCTGCAAAATCAACCTCAGAGTTAACTGTTACCATCTCGCCCTTCATGAAAAGCTTCTTTACTATGGCAGAAGGCTGAACCTTCATCTTGTCAGCTAAATCCCTGATTGTAATCTTCTCCGGAAGAGAAATTGTCTTAATCTCGTTCTCATCCTCTTTTGGCTGTGCCTTAGGCTGCTGTGGCTTTTTCTTGCCGCCGTGCTTCTCGAGATTGATGTAATTCTCCTGCTTCTTTCCGAGCTTATCCTGCTTCTGGCTCTGATTGTGATTATGCTTATTCTTTCTATCGTTGCCTCTGTCGCGGCTCTCCTTTCCTCTTACATCATCAGGAGCTGCAACTGTTTCTTTTCTGAAACGATTTCTGTCTTCACCTCTGCTGCCTGTTCTATCGTTATTTCTGTCATTACTTCTGCTTCTGTCATTATTTCTGTCAAAGCTTCTGCCACCCTCTGCAGGACGTCTGGAGTCATTTCTGAAACCTCTGTTATTGTCTCTGTTATTGTCTCTATTATTGTCTCTGCTGTTATCGCGGTTATTGTCGCGATTGTTTGGTCTTCTATCGCTGTTTCGGTCAGTATTTCTGCTTCTATCGACATTTCTATCGGTATTTCTGTCAGTATTTCTGTTGTTGGTTCTATCGCCATTATCCTGACGTCTGTCGCCTCTTCTATCAGCATCAGCCTGACGTGCCGGACGTGAATTGGCTGTCTTCATATCTGCATACGGATCCGCTGTACGCTCACTTATAGGACGCATAGCTCTCTCTCCGACAGGTCTTGGCTTAATAATGCTGTGCTGCTCAGGACGTGACGACTGATTATCGCGTCTGCCATTGCCATTTCTTCGCTGCGAACCATTATTTCCGCTGCCGTTTCCACCATTTGGTTTTCTTCCCTGCTTACTGTACTGGGCATTGAAAACTGCTGTGATGCTTGCCTTTTTCTTTGGTCTGTCAGAAGCCTTTGCCTCATCCTTTTTAGGCTCTTCCTTCTTAGGTGCCTCTTTTTTTACTTCTGTTTTTGCGTACTTCTTTCGTACAATTTGCTGTGCCTCATCCTCAAGACCGCTCTGCACATTTTTGACAGCAAACTGTGTGCCGTTTAATGTGTCTATGACTTCCTGCGACTTTATATTTAATTCTTTTGCAAGTTCATGAACTCTCATTTTTGCCATATATCTATTTTCCTCCATTATTCAGTTTTATTCGACTGCAGCTTTTTTATCACTGCATTTGCAAGGTTTTCATCCGTTACTGCAAGGGAAGCGCGAAACTCTTTGCCTATTGCATTCCCTAACCCCACCTTGTCACTATAAAAATAAATCGGAACCTCATAGAAAGCAGTCATATCCGAAAAATGCTTCTTTGTGTTGTCTGATGAATCATCTGCAACTATCACTAAAAATGCCTTTCCTGTCTTTACAGCTTTCTCTGTCGAAAACTCTCCGCTAACCACATTGCCTGACTTTGCTGCTAATCCCAGCATAGAAAGTACTCTATCTGTCAATTTGGTTCATCTCCTTTTCAAGCTCCTCATATACCTGTTCTGATACACTAACACCAAGGGAACGCTCAAGTGCCTTTGTCTTTTTTGCCTTTTTAAAGCATTCAATGCTCCTGCATATATAAGCTCCCCTGCCGTTTTTCTTGCCGGTGTCATCGAGAATTATGTCGCCCTCCGCAGTCCTTACCGCGCGAATAAGCGACTTCTTTTCCTTCATCTCCTGACAGCCTACGCATTTGCGCATTGGAATCTTTTTATTTGCCATTACTGCTCATCACCACTATCTGCCGCATCATCTGTCTCATCGAAATCTAAAGCATCTGCATTACCGGCTGCTGCATCATTTTCTGCATCTGCCTGTTCTTCCTCGGCTAATCTCTCGTTCTCAGCAAGCTCATCATCTGAATAATCATAATCGTCATCATAATCATCCTCTTCATAGTCATTCTCATAATCCATGAAGTCTCCTGACTCTCTGGCCTGTGTCTCGCTCTTGATATCAATCTTAAAGCCTGTAAGTCTTGCTGCAAGTCTTGCATTCTGTCCTTCCTTGCCGATTGCAAGTGAAAGCTGATAATCCGGAACAACAACCTTTGCTGATTTCTCATCTGCATCTGCGATAACAGAGATAACCTTTGCAGGGCTAAGTGCGTTCTGGATAAGTATTGCCGGATTCTCATCCCATGTGATGATATCGATTTTCTCACCGCGAAGCTCATTTACGATAGCATTTACTCTGGCACCATTCATACCTACACATGCTCCTACAGGGTCTACGTTTGGATCATTTGACCATACTGCAATCTTTGTTCTGCTTCCGGCCTCACGTGAAATAGCCTTTATCTCAACTATGCCCTCTTTAACCTCTGTAACCTCTGACTCGAAAAGTCTCTTCACAAGCTCAGGGTGTGTTCTTGAGACAAGAATCTTTGGTCCCTTTGATGTGGACTTAACCTCAAGGATATATACCTTGATACGCTCTGTAGGCTTGAACACCTCACCCTTTATCTGCTCACTCTCAGTCAGAAGTGCATCTGCCTTGCCTAAATTAATGCTGACATTCTTTCCGATGTATCTTTGAACAACACCTGTCACAACATCCTTTTCCTTGCTGTTGTACTCGTCAAATATTACCTTTCTCTCCTCCTCGCGGATTTTCTGAAGGATAACATTCTTTGCGTTCTGTGTAGCAATACGTCCGAATTCCTTTGACTTAACCTCAACTCTCACGATATCTCCAAGCTGATAGTTACCGTTTACCTTGTGTGCATCTGCTAAGGAAATCTCCTCAACCGGATCCTCAACCGTATCTACAACCGTCTTCTCCTGGTAGCATGAGAAAGCACATGTCTCAGGATCTATTTCTACCTTTACATTGTCTGATTTACCAAAATGGTTCTTGCAGGCAGTCACAAGAGAGTTCTCAATTGCCTCAAGTAAAGTTTCTTTACTGATGTTTTTCTCCTGCTCTAATATAT
>CEAR01056706.1_pt1 | contig 17231 bp, 14 predicted proteins | sample 557461 | NCBI WGS metagenome assembly CEAR01 (sample SAMEA3182075, study PRJEB8094) | gut metagenome | biome: human; feature: gut; material: Stool; isolation source: human stools | place: Canada | collected 2012-03-14
AGAACAATCTATATTGGATTTATCAACGAGGCATCAGAAGAGGTGTATACCCTATCCGCCGTTGGTGGTGCTCTTACAGGAAAACTCGATCTGAGTTCCCTTCCAGAAGGCGAATATCGCCCCATCATGTACAGCAGCGATAACCAAAATATCAATGCCGTTATGCTGTATCAATTCCAATAGTCTCAAGTTGAAGAGAGGTGCCGTTCTACCAAGAACGGCACCTCTCTTTTTCCTTTTATGATATAGCGATGTCAAAACAGGCCGGCTTTAATGACAGATTAGTCCGGCTGCTGTGACAAAACAATCCGGCTATATGACAAAACAGACCGGCTATTTCTGGACAAAACGGCTCGGCCTTAACACCAAACTGAGCACAGGGGGCTGTAACCGTGATGGCGCTGCCATCGCAGCCTCCGTTGGCCTTCTTGCAAAGAGACCGGAGGAGGTCAAGCTGATGTTTGTCATCAGCGACGGACAGCCTAATGACGGAAACTATTCTGGCAGTAGTGCCAGAGCAGATATCCAGAATATCGTGAAATCCGCACGACGGAACGGTATCGAGGTTTTTGCGGCAGCTATTGGCAACGACAAGGAGCACATCCAGGCAATTTACGGTGACGGCTTTCTCGACATCACCGACCTGAGCAAATTTCCGAAGATGCTCACAGGGATGGTGAAGAAGAGGATTCTGCGCAATATTTGAGATAATCCGGGCCTTCTGGCCCGGATTTCTTTTTGCCCTTCTTTAGTTCTTGGGTACTTCTATTCCTAAGAACCTATATTCCTGCACAGCGCAATTCTGTAAGCGAGAAAAAAGTCGGTATGCTGAGACCATACAAAGGAAGTATCACAAACATAATGAAAGTTCAGTCTGCACCCAACGGGCGCAGGCTTTTATATAAATCAAAAAAATAACAAGTAAGGAGAATCAGAAAAAATGGTAACAAATGTGATTACCAAGTGTAACGGCAAGGATAAAGTTGTTGACTTTCGCGACAAGCTGAGCCGGTCGCTGCCTGACGAGTATGCGATGATGCACCAGTCTGGCGGCAAGAAAAATGGAGGAAAGACCTTTCCCTCTGTCATCGAAATGGTCATCTGTGATTTCACGAAGGGAACGGGCGATAAAAGTGTCACCTGTTCCGTGAATATTGACCCGACCATGTTCGACGAATGGCTCACCGTTTGCCGCTGCAATGTCGGTACGATGGCTGTTCCGCTGATTGGACGTGTCGCGAAGGATGCGCAGAAGCCATGGGAGACTGTTTTGGCCCCCAATGCTGTCAATGGTCTGATGAAGTCGATTCATCGCACTGCCAGCGTTGCGAAGGCTTATGGCAGTCTTCTGAGCAAGAGCGTAAGCATTGTGGCCAAGGCCGTTAAGGGAGCAGAAAAGAAGGATATCCTCATGGCAGCCGGCACAGTTCTGAAAGAAGCCCGCACTGCTATCGCGGATGCGGACATTGGGACTGCGCTCAAATTTCCGCACCGAATGGACTACCAGTATGCCATGTCCAAGGTCAATACCTACAAGAAAGGCACGGACGGATTTGCGCCGGTGTCTATGCTGACAGTCACGCATGACAGCGTTCGTCAGGACGGAGACCTTGCAATGTATCCTTGGGTCCTGAAAATCACCAACGGCGATGCCAAGGTGATTGAGCAGGCGACCGGGGCCACGACATTCGACGGAAAATCCATGCGAAACAAGGTGGAGGTATTTATCCAGGTTTCTGACCGCGATATGTACCGCATGATGTATCGCGTAACACGCTTCATCGAAACGTGGGAGAATGCCATGTGCATCCCCGTCATCATCGAAGGAGAGAACAAAAAGGAGGCCGAACGTCAGGAGTATCTGGCACGGCAGAAGGAAGGAGTTTAATCGAATATGAGCAATAAGAATATTTTTCAGCGTGTGGCGGCAATCACCGCAGAACTGGGCGCTATTGCCAAGGACCTGACCGTTGGTGAGGGGGATAAGGCGTACAGCGCAACCTCCGAGGCTACGATTCTTGCGGCAGTCAAGCCGCTGGAAGAGAAGCACGGCGTCTTTTCTTACGCGGTCAGCCGCACCCTCGACCAGAAAATCGTCGAGAAGCCGTATATGTGGAACGGTGAGCAGCGTTTGGTCCGCTTGGTTATGGCGACGGTAACTGAGGTCTACCGTTTCGTCAACGTTGACGAGCCGACAGACTGTCTGGAGACCGTCAGCTTCGGCACGGGTATGGATTCCGGAGATAAGGCTCCCGGTAAGGCTATGACCTACGCCGATAAGTACGCTTTGATGAAGACGTACAAAATCAGCACCGGCATAGCCAATGACCCGGATTCCATTCCGTCTCCCGATGAAGGCGTTGCTTTCGTGGAGACGAATCCCCTGATTCCGTCCTCCAAGAATAACCCCATGATTCCGGCGACCAGTCCGGCGGCCAGCACCCCTGTCACCCAGCCCACACAGGCTCCGGCAAAGGCGGCTGCGAATATGCAGATGTCTCTTGACGCAGCGAGACAGGTCATCGTTCCGTTCGGCAACTACGCCAAGAAGACGCTTGGTGAGCTGATGACGATTGACCGCAGTCTGGTGGAGTTCTACGCAAGCGACCGCTTCTCCCGCAGGGATACTTACCCGCAGCTGCATGAGGCTGCACAGGTCATTACGCAGAGCAAAGCCGGTTGAGCGTATCAAACACACAACGGCGGGGGGTTCTACCCCCGCCGCGCAAAAATGAAGAAAGGAGCCTGCTCGGATGGGCTACGATAAATTCAGCATTGACATCCGAGAGGTTGTCAAACTGCTTGGCTTAAAGGTGTCTCCGCAATCGGATTTTAATGGGACGTCTTTCAACGTTCGTTGTCCGTTTTGCAATGACACCAAATATCACATGAATATCAATACCGTCAAGAATGCGTATTCGTGTGTGAAGTGCTCCGGAGGTGAGAAGGGGCAAGGAGCGTTGGACCTGTATGCCCGCGTTGCACATGGCGTTCGCTGTGTCAAGGGACAGAACAGCAGGGAAATGTACCGAAAGCTCTGCGACGACCTGCACATCGAAGCCCCAGTTCGCAGCCGCGTACAGAAAGCACAACTCCCGGAGGTCGTGGAAATCCACCGCGCCAGCGACGAGGTGGTGGATAAGGCGTATCGGAAGCTCTTGGACATCAAGTTCTTTCAGCTTTCTGACCTGCACCGTGAGAACCTGCACAGGCGCGGCTTTTCCGATGAAACGATTGAGCGAAACGGGTATCGAAGCATTTCGGCCGATTTTCCGTGGGTCAACCGTTACCGGAAAGCGAAGGAGCAGTATCAGAAGCTGATTCCGTCTATTCGCAAGGACAATATCCTCAAGCGCCGTACCCCAGAACGGCTTATCGCAGGTCTCATTGCGGCCTCCATCCTTGCCAAATGCGGATGCGAGCTGCGAGGCGTACCCGGTTTTTTCCGGATAGACGGCGTGTGGTGCTTCAACCTTGAACCGGGGATGCTGATTCCAACACGAAATGCGGTAGGTCAAATCGTTGCCCTGCAAGTACGGCGGGATAAACCGTCCGACTGGAACGATTACTGCAAACGTACCGGTCAGAACAAGGAGTTTCTTCGGTACATGACCATCTCCGCGAAGGGCCTGCCAGACGGCGTTACCACGGATATCAGTCAGGCGCATTTCCCACTTGGAAACGATAGCCTGGATGACCCGGAAACCGCTGTCTGCATTACGGAAGGCCCTCTCAAGGCGGATGCGGCAGTTGAATTAAAGGGCAATCGAAAGATGTTTTTCATTGCGCTGCACGGAACGTCCAATACCAAAACCTTGCCAGCAATTTTCGCATGGCTGAAAGGCAAAGGTGTTGAAACGGTATTCAATGTATTTGACATGGATAAGGTCACAAATGTCAATGTCGCAAAGGCGGGAAAGCGTGTTCGAGCTATCGCCGCAGGATGCGGCATCAAACTCGCAGAGAAATGCTGGGATGCGGAATATGCACAACAGAAACTCAGCGAACTGAATGCAATCTGTTGTGAGCATGGCATTTTCGTTCCGACCACCTTCAACGTGTTCACAGACCTTGCAAATGTTTCTCAGGAGCTTGCAAAGCGAAATATCCGGCACAGCCGCGTCAAGAACGCAGATGGGCTGGAAGAGAAACACTACTGGTCTGATAAGACCAAGGGAATTGACGACTATCTGTTGTCTATCAGAACCGCCACAGGCGGTGAAGGGGCCTCTGCTTAACGCAGAGGCTCTTTTTTTGCGCTCACGGCCTTCTTAAAGTGTTGCCCATGTGTGGTATAAGGAGGGGCCTGAATTTTGACTTTTTGAGAAAGGGTGGGAAAGTTAGACTAAGAGGAGCGCCGCGTCAAGCACCTCTGGCCCGGAGCTGGATTCCCCATGTGGGTGAGGGATTTGACTTTGAGCGAAAAATATTCTGGGCGCGAGACAGGAGCGATTTTTCTATAATGAATAGCAATCTCGAACAAATTCAAGAGAGACAGCGCGTCCGCGCCCGCATCGTTTCTTTAGCAACGGTCGTGTGCCTGACGGCTGCTATGTTTACCGTCACCGCTTTTGCGGCGAATACGGACACCGCGCAGGGATTCCAGCAAATCACGACGGCCGGTAAGAGTATTCTGAAGGGCCTCTGGGATATGCTGCAAGCGATTACCGCGCCTCTGGCGCTGGTTGGTATCGGCTTCAATGTCGTCAAGGCTCTGATTGGTACGGAGAAAGGCATGGAGAAGTGCAAGGACAACATCGTTAAGATTCTTTTTGTTGTCGGTGTTATCTTCCTTGCTCCGCTGTTCGTTACGACCGTTACCGGCGCGATTGGTAATATCGCTGACAACTCCACAAACCAAATCTTTGGTTGATAGCTCAGGCTGTTGAGTAGGTCATCCACTGCGTTTGCTTTGTGGTTGTCAATATAGAGAGAGCTTGTCAGGAGTCCGGCCCACACCGGATTCCGCAAGCCCTCTTTTGTTTTCTGTTTTCGGAAAGGAGGACGGGCAGTTCTTCCGCCGGCTTTGTAGGGCGGGGGTATCCTTGCCCTGTTTTTTATGGATGAACGAATTCATAGATTTTTGATTCCCATTTTAGTAGCTCTCTGCATCGTGTCGGTCAGCCTGACGCTTTCTGCGCCTGTGTTTGCGGCAGACCCGTGGTCCCCAGATGTAGAGTTTGGTACGAATGTATCCGACTCGTCTATGCGGGAGTATCGGGACCGCATCAGCGCAACCTACAAGTTTATTCTCAGCATGGCAGCCCCATTCGCACTTGTCACGATTACTGTCGGGGGCCTTATTGCTTTTTTGGGGTCTGAGAAAGATGCGGAAAGGGGCTTCTCCATGATAAAGATGTCCCTGATTGCGCTCATGGCGTTGTACTTATTGCCGCTGGTCATTTCAGCAGCATACAACTCGTTGAACGGGGTCAAATGGGACCCCGCACATCCAGATTTTACCTGGTGACGGCAGCGGAAGTGGAGGTGAAATAGCTTATGCTCGAAACTATATTTTCCTGGCTGCTCAGTGCGGTCGGAGAAGGATTGCAGTTGTTTGTCAATTTCTTCTTCGGCAATGGAAACGATGGGGGTCTCCTGAACTTTACCCTGGGAGACCTTTATCAGAATTTTCCATATTTCGGCACAGCCTATGCAATTCTACAAGCCTGCGGTCTGGGATTGGTCCTTGCCATTGCGGCTGTCAATTTGTTCAAAGTATTCCTCGGCAGCCTGTCCAAAGCGCAGGATACTCCCACGCAAATCCTTGTTCGAGCCGCACTCGCCACGGTTCTCATTTATCTCGGCGGCTATCTTCTTTCCGCAGTTGTGGGCATCGCGAAAGTCCCATACGACATCTTTGTTGGGTCTGACGCTATCACCCATCATTTTGGCATACCTGACAGCCTCTTAACAGACTTGTCCGCTGCCGTAGGTGTCGGAGCTGCTGGGCTGCTTGTCTCACTCGTTCTAATCATTGCGATTGCATGGAACCTTATCAAGCTGTTGCTGGAGTGTGTTGAGCGATACCTGATGGTCGGCGTTCTTGTTTATACATCGCCTCTCATTTACCCATTCCTGTCCTCTGCCGCGACGGCTACTGTATTTCAACGATGGGTAGGAATGTTCTGCGGTGAATGCGCCCTGATGTCGCTCTCCGTACTCTTTACCAAACTGTCTATTTCCGCACTCAGTTCAACGAGCGGAGGAAACTCCGTTATTGCAAAGCTGATTATGTGCCTGACCATGTGCAAAATCGCACAGCGGGTGGATTCCTATATGCAGCAACTCGGCATCGGTGTTCCGACGACCGGAGAAGGCATTCTTGGAAACGCTATGGCAGTCGGCTACGCACTCAAGCACGCATTTGGCGGTGCAGCTCAGAAGGCATCCAAAGGAGACGCTCTTTCCGGCAACAACAGCACGTTCGGCAATCTCTTTCGTGGGAAGCGAGCGTACAATGACGCATTCGCTCAGGGGAATAGTCCGGCGGACAGCCGTGCCGCGAGAAAGGCGGCCAGGGATTATGCGAAAACTCCTGCTGGAGACTGGGGCATGAACCAGTTCACCCCCCGCAATGCAAACGCTGTGGCAACGGCAAAACGCTCTCAGGAAAGTGCCGCCGCATGGCAGGAGAAGGTCCAGCGGCAGAGCGGACCCGTCGGAGAGAACGGCGGAGGCCGTACAGGTCAACAGGATTTCCAGGACAATGCCAAGAAGATGGGTATGTCTGCACAGCAGTTTGCCCGCATGAATTTGGAGACAAACGGTGCAGGTTGTGCCTTGATTGGACCCGACGGCGACAACAAAGCCAATTTCGAACTGTCTCCGGAAGCCAAAAATGCTGGCCTGATGACCTCGTTCCCGTTTGGGGATGACAAGGACGGAATGCTGGTTGGCCCGGACAGCGCTGTGGCCGCGCATATTCAGGATAACTTTGATAAGACCGAATTGACTGATTTTGCTCCGGACACGGAGTTCCATGACGTCAATCCCGCCAGCCTATCTCCGGAAAATCTGGGAAATATGAAGGCGCAGCAGGAAGACTCGACCAATGCGTATCAGAGCACGCTTGCGAATACGCTCGCGCATGGCTCGCCTGTTGTCGCGCAGGAAGTCCTCTTCAACGACAGAAAGAATATTTCTGGCAACGATACGCTTGCGCAGGCAGCACTCTCCAATACTTTCGGAGAAAATCTCCGCGTAGGCGACCAGTCCGGCACGGCGGCGGCCAGTCGCCTCAGCAATATCCGTGCAGAGACACAGCCCCTATACACTGATGAAGCAGGGAATCAGTGGGGCGGCGGCCGAGTGGTCAGCGGTCTCTGCGCCGTTCCCGGCAGTTCCGGCCGCACCTATGAGGACGGAACGGAAGTCCCGAAGTTCAAGCGTCTGGAAATCATGGACGAGACTGCCTATAAGCAGATGTCCTCTATCCAGCAGGCTCAGATGCAGCAGATTCCCTCGAAGAACGGGGAGATTTTCTATGCGAGAGCAATGGATGTGGACCAGACTCAGGGCAGCGTCGAAGATTGGTCTCGCGCTGTTCAGGAAGGCGGCGGACTTCAGGATATCGAGAACCCCAGATTTGAGCAGGGCAGACCTGTCGCACAGAATATTGCTGCAAGTACGCGGTATGAGCCTCGTACGGACGATTCTCTGCCGAATACCGGCAGAGGAACAGAAAGTTCCCATACTCACGAGACTCCTTCCAGCGGCGGAGAGACGCGCACTTATGAGCGTCGTTCCGAAGACGCAGGTGGTGCCGCAGGCGGTGAGCGTCATACTTACGAGACTCCCTCCGGCGGTGGAGAAGCCCACTCTTACGAACCTTCCGCCAGAGATGCGGGTGCTGCTTCGGGCGGAAGCGGCGGTGAATCTCGGACGGTCACACAAAACACCATCATCAATCAGCCCCCCAGCTATACGCCTGCACAGCGTATCGAAGTCATCAACAACCAGTCGTCCGGTACGCCGGCTTCCGGTACGCCGCAGACACCTTCTTCTCCGGAATCTGCCCCGCGCAGCGAAGGCAGGCAGCGGGATGACGGCTCCCGCAATGGCGGAGGAGGCCCCAAGCCGGAGGAACAGGGCAAGGGCAAGAAGCCTCCTCGCGTAGGTCCCTTGCGCGATAAGCGAAAGTAACACCACAAACCCACCCGCCGTCCAGCATTTTCACCGGGCGGCGGGTGGCGGTATAGGACACAATCATGAGGCTCATTACAACACGGAAAGGAGTGATTTTATGGATGACAGAAACGAAAAAGTCTCCGATTCCGTAGAACGGGATATACAAGGAGCGGTAAAAATGGGTGCGGATGCCGCGAGAACCGCCAAAACATTAGGTAAAGCCGCTGCACACGCTGCGGCTGGCGATGTGGCAGGAGCGGCAGCAGAAGTAGTAAAGGACCCGGAAACGCTCAAAAAAATTCTCCTTATCTTGTTGATACCTGTCATATCTTTCGTGCTGATTACGACCATGTTCCTGTATGCGTTGCCTATCTCCATTTACGAGGGTGTATCGACTTATTTTGCGGATATCGAAGAGCAGTGGGAATCTGACGTCTACGGCTCTGACAAAAGCACCTTTGTGGCCGGAGTCGAGGCAACGCTGAAGGCAGGCGTAAGATTGTCTGGAGAAGGGCTGTCCCGTATTGGGGACGCTGTTTCCGGTTGGTTCCGCAGTATCTGGAATGGCTTACAATCTTGGTTCACAAAAGATGATGCCGTTGACGATGAATCAGACATTCTGACTGAAGATGGATATGAATTGTACGTCACAATGAACGAAGCAAACGAAAAAACAACTCTTGATGAAAAGGTTTCTGCTGCGCAGAAAAAGCTGGACAAACGGGCCGACCAAATTGAGACGGCGATACACAATGCAGAGCTAAGCATCAACACAAAGCTCGCTCAGATGTATGCCGGAAGCGGTGTTTGGGACGGGGCAACTGTCTGCGTAGTGAAATCGCCGACCACCAAGAGCGATGCCATTAAGCTGCTCTCCGCCTACACCGTCATGAAAGCCGGCTCCCTGGATAATCAGAAGTTGTCAGATTTCATGAAATGGCTTGGCTACTATAAGACCTTTGCCGGAAACGGCGTTTCCTTCAATATTGGAGGCGCAAGCGGCGTCAATGGCTACGCAAAGACGTGGTGCGGCACTTTTATGCCGCAGTATCTGGAGGAACAGATGAAACAGGATATTACGGCAAAGAGCCTGGAGCTTGCACAGGCGGGGACTCTGAGCAGCAATGAAGACTATGCAAGAGATATTCGTGAGGAATATGAGAACCACATGGCTCCGGCAGCAGACCTGCTGTTTGTTGTAACGTCCCCTGATTTTTCTGACTCTTCCGCCATCAATTTAACATCGTATGTTGATGATGATGGTATTACACATTATTCTGCTTATTTTTCAGTATCTATCTCCATGCGTTCCATAGATGAATTGGCAACAGATATCATGGGCTTCTGGAGTGGAGATTTGAGTGGCATTGGAGTTTCGCAGTCGGAAGACGATACTGCTCAAGAACCCGAAGATGAACTTGAAGAAGAACCCGCAGCATAACGCGAGGAAAGGAGGCTCTGCATGACTACCCATATCTGGAAAAAGATGCTTTCCTCACTGCTGTGCGGTATTCTCTCGGTATCCTGCATGACAGCTACCGTATTTGCCATTGACGGCAAGAGCGTAAGCGGCGCATTTGGTGAGCATTGGGATGAAGTCCAGGAATCGTATGAAACCTCCTTCGGCTGGGACTATAATAAGTATCTTGAGAAGGACTGGACGGATGACGACACCGGAAACGAATATGAGCGGCAAGCAGGGTATCAGGAAGAGTGGTATCGGAATAACATTCTGACCACAAAGCAATACCTTGGTGTTTCGACTGGAGAAGGCGGAAATGGCAGCAATATCGTTGAAGTCGCGCTCAGCCAACTCGGCTTGGATGATTCCATTGAAATCCCGCCGAACTCGAATTATGTCAAATACAATGACTGGTACTATGGCAGCCACCGTTCCGGACAGTGGTGCGCGGCGTTTGTCTCTTGGTGCGCAAATGAATGTGACCTTTTGGAAAATACAATTCCAAAGGATGCCAGTTGCTCAAGTATGTTTAAGAAACTCACGGGAAGATACGGCTACGCATACTATCCCGTTCGAAGCACAACCCCGTTCGGTGGTTCTTATACACCAGTTCCGGGCGACCTTATGTTTTTTTCAGAGACTGGTAATCTAAGGCTGGCTAAGCCTTTTAATCACATCGGTATCATTGTTGAGGTGGATGAAACTGGATGGTACACGGTCGAGGGCAACACAACTGGCGGCGGTCAAATCCCAGGCGGCGGTGTTGCAAAAAACCACTATACAGCATCGACCACATACAAAGCCGCGAAAAACGGCTATATCGTTCATGTAGAATATCCTGAAACAGCATTTTGGGAAATCCAGGGCGGCACCAACAAGGAGAAGGTGTTCTCTTTCCTGACAGAGGAGCTTGGCCTGAACAATGCTGCCGCCTGCGGGGTTATGGCAAATATCCAAAATGAATCTGGTTTTAACCCGGCAAGACATGAGGATAAAAACGCATACGGAGATGGACTGGGCGAAGGTTATGGTTTATGCCAGTGGTCCTATAGCAGAAAGACAGCACTACTGAGTTTTTTGCAGGAAAATGGTTTTGCTGAAGACTCTATAGAAGGACAGCTCTGGTTTTTCAAGACCGAAATCGAATCTTCGGAGCGTACAGCGTGGAACGCCATCAAGGACCTGCCTAATACATCAGATGGCGCGTATGAGGCCGGACTCCTGTGGTGCCTGAAATTTGAGCGTCCGCATGATGGCGTCGGAGATTCTGTGGAGCGAGGCAATCTCGCGCAAAATACATACTGGCCCGCTTACGGCGGACGGTGAGGAGGTAAGTGACCATGACTCAACAACAGCAGAATCTGATTCGCAGACTGAAAATCGCATTGCTGGTAGTCCTCGTATTGTCCATTTACATGACGGGGATTGTTCTCAGCATTTCCGTAGTGAAGTCCACGCTCAACCCGTTCCGTTTGATTCGCCTCTTCGGTGAGTACGGCTTTCCGTGGAAGATGTTCCTCGGCTGTTTTCTTTTCATCGGTATTGGCATTTCCATCCTGATGGCATACTCCGCTTCCGAGGAAGCGGGCGTCGATAAGATGGGTCGCTTGTTTTCCATGGCGATTGGCCGCAAGACATACGGAGAAGCGCACTTTGAGGACCCGAAAGAATACGAGGATGTCGCCATCATCCAGCATGAGCCGCAGGCAGTTGGCACTATCCTCGGACAGCTGGACGAGACAGGCCGCTACCCCATTGTATTCCGAGAGGATAAAACGAACCGTGCGAACCGGCACATCGCCGTCATCGGCGCGTCAGGCTGCGGCAAGACCTATACCTTTACAAAGAACTACGCTTTCCAGGCGGTAAAACGCCGGGAATCCCTGATATTCACAGACCCGGACGGCGGTCTTTACGCAGATATGGCAAGGTACTTCATGGACAACGGATATGTCGTGCGACGCTTCGACCTGCACAATATCAGCAAGAGCGACGGCTGGAACTGTATGGACTCACTTTTGGCAGACCCGGAACGTATTGGCGAAAATGCAGAGATTTTTGCAAATGTTATTATTTCCAACGCCGGAGGGAGTGCCGGCATTTACGAGAGCGGGCCGAAATCTCTTCTGAAGGCGCTCCTTCTGCGCGTTGCGCTTGGACATGACTACCCGCCTGAGAAGAAAAATATCAACTCTGTCCATCAGATGCTCAAGAACCCAGGGGGAGAGACATATCTGGATATGATGTTTGACCCGGACAGTCTTACGCCGGAGGAACAACCCTGCGTCGGACCGTACATGACCTTCAAGCAGTCCTCACCGAATCTTCGCGGCAACCTCATTGTGAACCTTGCGGCAGATATCGGGGTTATGGATGACGCAAAAGTGCGGACGCTGCTCTCCACCCCCTGCATTGATATGTCTCTGCCCGGAAAGCAGCCTTGCGCTTATTTCTGCATTTTCCCTGACAGCCATGACACCTACAAATTCATCGTATCCCTGTTCTTCTCCATGCTGTTCATTACCCTTATCAACGACGCGGATAATAACGGCAAGGACCGTAAGCTCGATGTCCCTGTTGATTTCCTGCTGGACGAGTTTCCGTCCATCGGCACGATTCCGGATTTTGACCGAAAAATGGCGACGATTCGAAAGCGTGCCATGAATGTCTGCATGATATTTCAGGACATCACCCAGCTTCAGAACAACTACCAGACAACCTGGGCAACCCTCCTGAGTAACTGCTCGACATTAGTGAGCCTTGGTATCAACGACGAATTTACCGCGAAAATGGTGTCCTCTCGTATCGGTGATACGACCGTAAACGTCCGGACCAACCAGCATAAGGCGATGGAAACGCTGCTGAAAAACAACGAGTTCCTTCACAACTGGTCATCTGGCGAAGGTAAGCGTGCGCTGGTGGGGCTGGATGAAGCATTTAAGATGGGGAAGAACGACAGCATCATTATCTTTCAGGGGCATAACCCTATACTTGCGAAAAAATACCCCCACACGCTTCATACGGACGCCAAGAAACTCAGCAATTTTGACTTCCGTGAAATCCCACCCATCACCGACAAAGAGGGGCGAGAGCTGTTTTATCAGCGTCAGCAAAATATTCTGGACACTTTCAATATCACGCATCCGCACATCAACGAGGTAGACCGTTCGTACACGGGGATGTGCAACTCGATACCAGTACAAAGCATTTGGGAAGAGAGCAAGGATGCCGTTATTGCATACGTCAAGGAGATAAATAAGAAAGGCTCCGATGACGATGTGATAGAGGTCGAGGACTGCGGTGATGAATACATCGAGGTAGACGAGACAGACGAGGAGCAGGCGGTCGAACCTTCAGCACCACCTGCACAGCAGGAGCCGGTACTGTCCGTTGACGCAAAGCCGAACGCAGATATCGACTTGGAAAGCGCCGAGGACGAAACAGAACCGCAGCAGGAAGACATAAGCAAACCGAAGGAAGCCCCCACGCCTGCCGAAGCAAAAGATGTAGCGCAGGGTGGGAAGCGCCCAGCACCGCCGAAGCGCAGCTTCAGTTCTACGCCGACTACAGGGAAACCGAGAATGTCGGGGAAGCTGCCGGGGATGCGGTAATATCAGCACAGGCCACAGGCACGCCAACATTTCGTTGACGTGCCTTTTTGCTTGCGCCGTTGTATGTAAGGTCACTTCATTCGATACTTTACAAATAAGATAAAGTGTGGTATAATATAAGCGTAAAGAAGAGGTGATTCCAATGAAAGAACGAAATCTCACCAACCGCACTGTATGGAGCCGTGAAGTGCTCAAGGGTTCCCTGGAGGGGCTTATTATCGCTCTTCTTTTGTTCCGAATCCTGTTCAATGTTGTTGTGGTGTCCGGCCCTTCTATGGTGCCGACGCTTGCGGACAATAGTGTGATTCTGACAAATCACATTAAGCCGAATCTGGAGTTTGAGAGCATTGTTGTTTGCAATTCGAGCGGTCTGGATGAAAATATCGTTAAGCGTATTATTGGTTGCCCCGGTGATACCATCGACATTGATTTCGAACAGGGGGTGGTCTATCGAAACGGAATCGCGCTGAGTGAACCGTACACGAATACCCCGACCAACATCGAATATGACGATGGTATATCGTTTCCTCTCACCGTGGAGGATGGCTATTACTTTGTGCTGGGGGATAATCGAAACAACAGCCTTGACAGCCGCAGTTCCATTGTCGGATTGATTCCGAGAACGGACATCGAATCGTCCTATGTACTCACTATCATCGGGTAATCATTGAAAAGCAAGTAGAAGGCCTATGAGCGGGATTCCGTTCATAGGCCTTTTGCTTTTGAAAATCTGCGAAAAAATTGACTTTTGAACGAAAGGTTGTAATAATAAAAGTGTAGGGCATTAAGATGCCCCAAATTACGCAAAGGAGGCAATAGCAATGGCCAAAAAAGATGGAGCAACTGCTTCAATCGAGGAAAACGCTGAAGTGCAGGCTCCCACTGAGGAACAGAGCAACGTCCAATCCTCCACCGCAGAGAGCGTTGAAACGCAGGCCCCCAATGAAGAGGACGCAGAGATGCAGGCGCTCTTTGAGGGGCTTGATGGAAACGAACCTGAGCAGTCCGGCGCGGAGGAAACCGCTCCCAAAGGGAAGCCTACCCGTGCTGATGTACTGAGGGAGGCAAGACGGCGGAGAGCGGAAAGAAGTGAGTCTGTCCGTGCCTATCAGGAGTTTCTTATCGGACTTTCTTCATTGACAGTCGCAGCTAAAAACCACAGCATCGTAAATGGTCTCGTCTCTCATATCGAGCAGCGAAACGATGTGGATTCGGAAGTTCCCTGTGTCATGATTATCGCGCTCGTAGAGGGCCGCTACAAGGTTTCCATTCCCTTTGACGAGTTCTACCAGAAGAATCCCATTGATATGGCGACGGTAAATATGGAAACTAAGGCCGGTCGTGAAGAGTACGTCAACCGCTGCGCTACGATGGCGGCAAAGCTGTATTCCCTGAATGTGCCGATGGTGATTACGACTATCCAGGTCGATGAAAGCACCGATGCTGAAGCCGGAGTTCCGGCTTATGTCATTGTCGCGTCCCGTAAGGCTGCGCTCGACATTATTGAGGAGACAAATTACGGAGACCGACCTGACGGTGATGGCCCGCGCATTCAGGAAGGCGATTTTGTTCGTGCTCAGATTACCTCTGTGGCACGCGACAGCATTGCCGTTGTGGTTGGCGGAGTCGATACGCGGGTGCCGCTCCACGCCCTGACTTTCGAGTACCTTGTTGACGCGAGAACCAAATACAAGGTGGGGCAGGAAATTATGGTTCAGGTAGAGCAAATCATCAAAGAGAAAGACGGCCACCACATCGTCGAGGTGAACTGTAAGCAGCCTGAGTTGGAGCGTGCGAAGCAAATGCGCAGCGCTCTTCCAATCGGCTCCATCGTGTTTGGCATCGTATCTTCCGTGGCTGCGAGTAAGAAACAGCCTGGGAATATCAATGTGTTGGCGTATATCAAGATGTATCACCACAAAAATATCCCTGGTCATATTTTTTTCCGCACCACTTGGTCTGCTTGGCCTGTTTGGCGTGAACGGCGACCCGCTGTCCACCTTTATCAAGATTTTCTTTTCATGGCGAAGAAAACGGGGGCTGATGTTGTTCAACAACGAAGCACGAGCGTTGAAGGAAGCCCCCATTAAGCTCATGATGTCGGAAGATGGCATGGGCGACAAACTCAGGGATTTTCTGGATGCCAGAAAGGAAAAGAAGGCCGCTGAACGGGCGAGTCAGGAGATGGTCGAAGGCAAAACGTTCGAGTTTGCACCTGACAGTTCACTTGAGGGCAACTACATTGATGAAGATGACGATGGCGATGAAACGCCGAGCGGCAGCGCCGGCAATCTCCATAAAACAAAGCGCAACCAATCCTTCGTTGAAGTGGAAGTCCTGGAAGAGGATGACGATACCTCGTTGGAACTGGACGGATTTACGGAGGATATCGACAGCAGCACCGTTGAGGAATCTGGCCTGCCGTTGCCGGATTTGGGCGGGGCCGACGATGTGGAATTGAGTAACGATGACACTAACGAGATGCCTGACGCCGAGGAACCTGACGATAATCCCCCTGCGTGTGAAACGCAGCTGGAGTCTGCGGCAGAGGATAATTCTGACGCCGAAGGCGACGCGGATGGGGAAGATGAAGAACTTGACGAGGAGGATTTGTTTTAATGTCCAGAAAACTGAAACAGGTGATAAGCTGCCAATCTTTCTCGCCCATAAGCGATGTTCGTGACGGCATCATCGTCACGAAAGACGGGAAATTTGTGAAGTTGATGGAGTTCTCTCCCATTAACTACGGCTTACGGTCGAACGAGGATAAGAACATGATTACGGCACAATATGCGGCCGCAATCCGCTCGTTTCCAAGCGTTGTCCAAATCAAAGTTCTGTCCAATCGCGCAAATGTCGAACACTATATTTCCGGCATGGTGGAAAGTGTGCGCCATGAAAAGAATGAAGGAACCCGTGAACTGATGCGGGAGCAAATCGACATGATGTCAGAATTTGGCACATCGCAAGGCGTATCCCGTCGCTTCTTTCTCGCATTCCAGTACGAGGAAGAAGAGGGATTCGCACATCGTTCACCATCATGGAATGAAATCAGAAGCACCATTACGAGACAGGAGGACGCCATCAGAAGCAACCTTCGGGCCTGCGGCAACATTATGATTTCAAGGCCTCACGATGACGTCTATGTGCTTTCCACGCTTTACGATATCATGTCCAGAGCACAGAGCGCGAACCACCCGTTTGACGAGAGAATGGCGGATGTTGTTGCCCGATATACGGCGGCAAACATCGACTTCACGCGAGATAGTGCGGCGCATCTTCCTGTCAATGATGTGCTTGCTCCGTACTGCATTGATACGGAGTCAAGTCCCCGATATATCATCGTGGATGGCATCTACTATATGTGCTGCTATCTTCCGAGCAATGCCTATCCTGTGCGCGTTCTTGGCGGCTGGATGCAGCTGCTGGCAGGACTGGGGGAGGGGATTGATGTGGATGTTTGGCTTCAGAAGATTTCACCGGAGAAGATTCAAACTGCACTGCATCATGGCCTGCGGTTCAATGCAATGCGCTTCCGCAACACAGAAACCACCAGTAGCGACTACGATGATGTGAAGGCTGCGGTGGACGCAGGATGGAGCAAGGTATTGTAGAAGACACCCTGCAAAAAGCCATGCTGAAATTTGGGCTTCCACGGAGGCTCTATTTTGACAATGGGACGCAGTACCGAACACGTTGGATGAAGCGTGCCTGCGACTTGCTTGGTATCCGGCTGATCTATGCAAAGCCCAGAAATCCACAGGGCAAAGGCAAACAGGAGCGATTTAACCAAACGATGGATGCTTTTTTAGCAGAGGTGAGTTTACATCCGCCAGAGAGTCTGCAAGAACTGAACACAAAATTCCAAGCATGGCTGCATGAATGTTACCACTCTAAACCGCATAGTGCTCTTGGCACAACGCCAGAAATTGCATTTAAGTCCGATTCCATGCCCCCGCGATTTGTGGACAAGGCTCTGATGGTACGAGCATTTCTACACTGTGAATCCCGTAAGGCTGACAAGAGCG
>CEAR01018617.1_pt1 | contig 17059 bp, 12 predicted proteins | sample 557461 | NCBI WGS metagenome assembly CEAR01 (sample SAMEA3182075, study PRJEB8094) | gut metagenome | biome: human; feature: gut; material: Stool; isolation source: human stools | place: Canada | collected 2012-03-14
ACGTACGGCGTATCTCTCGTTATTTCGGAGTTTTCAATTGTGCTCCATAAATAACCTGGCGCATCGCTCCACAAGCGACGGGTGTGTCCGTAGGCATATATTACGTCAATTCTTGCCGTATAGTTTGCGCCTTCGGGAACAACGAGCGTTTTTGTCGTTTCGTCCTCGAATTGAAACATCGCATCAAGTTTGTCGCCTATTTTCGTTTTGTTAAAAGAAACTCCGACGTTTTCGATCGTAACTTTTTCGCCGTCATCCGCCCGCGCGATAAGATTGCTTGCCATTGCTATGCCGAGCATAAGCGCAAGGCACATCGTAATTCCGAAAACCAACGATAATAGTTTTGTTTTGTTAGCCATATTCGCGTCTCCTTTTTTCTTTTTTGTTCTTTCAAACCGCGGCTGAAATTTGCGATTCAAAAAATTGTGCTTTGTGTTTTTAAGCGTTGCAAATTACTCTTTGCCCTGCCGTTTTATGCCGATAATCGACTTATAGGCGGGGTTTTGCCATTTTTGCCGTTTTTGAAAAACCCTTGCGATTTTGTAGGTCTATTTTACTGCAACGCTATACTTATATTTAATCGTTCCCATTCCCGGTAGTATATTGCTCTGTATAATGGTCGTTTTATCTGCGGACAACTCAAACGTCGAGCCTACAAACAAACCCATTTCGTGAGCGGGGATTTCTTGTTCCATATCTTCCTGGCTGTCGTAAAACACGATAGCAGAGCCTTTAATCCTGTACAACAGCGTTACGATGCCTTTACCTTTATCGTCTTCTTCGCCCGGGTTTTGATCAAAAGTCACCGTCACGGAATCTTTATCCGCCGCAAAAACGAGCGTAATTTTTGATAGCTTATGAGTTTGTATAAACTGCTCCTCCGTCATTTCCATTTCTTTAAGAAGTTTTTGCTTGGTCTCTTCGGACTCCCACTCGACAACGGCGTCAACTTTATTGAAAGTCTTGCCCTTGATGTCGGCAGTCGCCCACTTTGCGTAAAGCGTGAACACTCTTGCAGGCATATATGCAAAACTGAATTCCGCGTCGGAAAGCGTTACTCCGCCGTCCGTACTTTCGTACCAACCCGCAAAAACAAAACCGTCTTTGGTGGGAGCGGCAGGAGCCGTGATCGCCGCGCCTGCGCTTGCCTTAACGGGTTCTACCGCGCTGCCGCCTTTGCTGTCAAAAGTTATGGTATATTCTTCCGAATAATTATGTTTTCCTCCCTTACCGCTTACTCCTTTTTAATTTTAAGTAATATATTCCAAATCGCCGAAAATCCGCATCGCCGAAAATCCGCATCGCCGAAAATCCGCGACTTAAAACCGTTGTTTTATTATTTTTTCTTAAAAGCGCCCTTGAATGAGGCGATTAAATCCGCAAACGTTTTTTTCTTCACCGCAAACCACACTATCGAAAATCCGCCGATTCCTGCGACCGCTACCGAACCTGTTACAATGCCGGCAATCGCTCCGCCCGAAAGTCCGTCGTGTTTAGCAGACGGGGTGATTTCGCCACTGCCCGAAGGTATATCGTCATATACGGCAGTAAGAGTTGTTGCGCCCGTTACCGTAAAGGTATAAGCCTTATCATTGCTGACGATGTTTCCGCTTTCGTCCTTCCAGCCTACGAATTCTTTGCCGTCCGCCGGATCGTCCGCAATCGCCGTAACTCTTTCGCCTTCGTTATAGATTTTGTTTTCGCCGTTTACGGTTACTTTATGCGTTCCGATTTTAGCGATTATAAGGTCAAAGGCGGATATTTCCTTGTCGTTTGCGTCAAAGTGTTTGTTGCAGATCAGACAATCCTTGTGGGCTTTTTCGCCGTTTGCCGTGTTGCTTGCGGGAACTTCGTTTATCCACGCGCCGAAACTGTGTCCGCCGTCGGGGTTGACGGGAATTATCAGATCTTCAAGCGTCGTTTCGTTCTTATCCGCGTCGACGAGTTTTTTGCACGCCGAACATTCATAATGCGCCTTCACGCCTTTTTGCATACAGGTGGGGTTCGTTTGAGCCACAAGCGCGCCGAAGTCGTGCGGGGCTTCGTCCGTTTTCTCGCCGCAGGTCTTACACTCGTGGTAATGCTTATCTTTTTCTGTTTTGTATTCGGAACCGGGATTATGCCCCTTATGGGGTAACTTCGCCGTCGATTCGCTCCAGGGCTTAGTGCAGGCTGCGTCGAAAAACTCTTTTCCGCAACCCGAGCAGGCATACTTATCCATTACGCCGTCTTCCGTGCAGGTCGCGAGTTTTCCCGCTTCTTTCATCGTCACGTTTTCGTGCAGACAATCCGTTGCGCTCAACGTTTTTATGACGACCGTCAATTCCGTATAATCATTGCTTTGCTCGAAACTTAAGAATTTACCGCCGGAAATATTGCTCGCGCAAAGCCAGTTTTCAAAATCGGGAGTCAAAATCGGAAAGACTTTGCCTTCCGGCGCTTTTATCGTAACGTTTGCGTAATAAGGCACACCGTCGTAAAATCTGCCGTCTTTCAAAAACCCTTCAACGTTGTTTATCGTCACGGCGTATCCGTTTTTCTCGGTGATTTGCAGCGTTTCGGGAAGATGTCCGACGAGCGGTTGCGAAACGCTGACGTCAATGGATTGTACCGCTCTGTCAAGGCGCAGAAGCACAAGAACAATCAGGCAGCCGTCATTTTTTCTTATACTTTTACTCAGAACTTCGCCGTGAGTCACCGAAACGTCGATTTCGTCAACGCTTTCGGGGAATTTGCAAGTTGTGTGCGGCGCGAATACGTAGTACATTACGCTGTTGTTGGTAATATATTTTTCGCCGCTATCGCCTGCGTTGCACAGCGTGTCGTTGCCGTTAAGATAAGTGGACGCTTTGTAGAAAATATCCCCTTTGGGAATAACGTTCCCTTTTATGACGTTGGGATAAAACATCGGACGATATGCCATTCCTTCCCAATACTCGGGCACGTCGATAACAACTTCTTTAATATATTCGTCGGAAGCGCATTCCGTGCAAACTCCGCCCACCATGTTGTGCGCCTTGAATTCGCCGTATTCGCAACCGCAAACGTCGCCGTTGTGTGTGTAATCGCATTTCGCGCGCGCCTGACAGGTTGCCACGCCGCCGGTCGGAGAGTGCCTTAAAGGCACTTCTTCTATTCCGCAATATTTGCAGAATCCAAGGTGCGTATAAGTGCCGTTGTTGTTTCTGAACGACCTGAACTCGAACTTATGCCCTCTCTTGGCGATGTATTCGTGTCCGCAAACGTCGCACTTTGCTCCGCTCAGACAAGTTTGCTCGCCGCCGCTGTGTTTTTCTCTTACAACGTTGCCGCTTGCGTCCTTTTCAACTTCGCCGCAAACGCATTTTTTCACGTGGTAAGTTGCGTCGCTTTCATCGACCTGATAAGTAAAATTATGCTTTGCGTCGGGATTGCCGAGGTTGCCGCACGTTGTGCATGCTGCGGTGCACCCGCCAACAAACTCGTGGCTTGCATACTGCGAGCCTTTGTCAAAAGCGGGGGCAACGCCGGGGCAGGCGGGATCGGTGCATTTCGTGTAGCCGTGATGTTCGTAATCTATCTTCCCGATTTCTTCAACCCACGTATGCTCGTGTCCGCCGGATACGGCTGCAATCGTGACGGGAATATCGCACGTCTGTCCGTCCGCCGCCGTTGCGGTGACGTACATCGTTCCGCCGTCCATTGCGTTTTTGGCGATTATCTGATAGTAGCAATCCGACTTGTCGAAAACGTTGACCGTTTGAACTTCCATTCCTATGGGCGCAATCTTTGCCTCATACGTATAAGGAGCGGGCGCGCCGCTGATCCACATACCCGTGTCGGTAAAATCCGTGCTGATTTTGCCCGACACCTTTTCGTCGATTAGGGGAGATATGTATCGCGGATAACCGAAATAATTCATTCCTCTGGAAATGATAAAATCCATATCTATTGCCGTCGACATGGTGTTTTGCCCTGCAGTGTCCCAAAGTTCTATGTCCCTGCCTTTGCCGAGTTCCGCGCCGGAAACCTTCATATTTCTTTTAAGCGCGTCTGCTTCTTTGGACAATTTATAGTTTTCTTTCGGCTCAAAACGGACGCGGATGCAGTAGGCAACTTTCTGCTCGATAAGTTGATTTTCAACTCTGCTCCACGGAAACGACGCGCTGTCTTTTCTCCACAACGTTGTCGTTTGCCCGTTTTTGGATATGAACGTGAGCGTTGCGGTATACTTTGCGCCGTCCGGCACTTTGAGCGTTCTTTCCGTTTCATTCTCGAATTCAAACGCGGCGGCAAGACTGTCGCCTGCGTTTACCTTTCCGAACGCCACCTCGAGCGTATCGATCGTCATCGTGTCGGCGCGGACCGACTTCGGATTGACCGATATGACGCCGAGAATTACCGTAAGGCACATAGCCAGCCCCAATGCAAGCGTAAATATCCCGGTTTTTCTTGTGTTGTGTGTCATAATAGCAACTCCTTTTACGTCCATTTGTTATGTATAAATTTTTTTCCGTTTTTGCAAATGCGAATTGACTTTGGCGCGCATGTGTGATATACTGTTTACACTTGCAGCGTTACTTTTCGTACGTGCAACGTTTTAAGCATCATCAGTATAGTAAAAACGCAATAAAATTTCCCCCACCCAAATCTGAAAAAGGTGGGGAAAAACGAAAAAAAGTCAAAAAAATTTTTTAAATCGGGTGGGCAAACGCTCATGTAACCGGTAACGGAAGATCGATATGAAATGCAAGACCAAAAAAATCGTTTCGTTGTTTATCGTCATTGCGATGACGCTCGCAATATCCTTCACTTTTTCTGCGTGCAATAAAAACAACACCTTGCTTGATCCCAAAAAACCGACGACTCTTACTATGTGGCACGTTTACGGCGAACAAGTCAATTCACCCATGAACGACATCGTTGAACAATTCAACTCAACCGTCGGCAAAGACAAGGGTATCGTCATAAACGTTACGCTGATGTCAAACGCCTCGCAGATCGGCAAAAAGTTAAAAGACGCGCAAACAGGCAAAGCGGGATCCAAGGAAATGCCCGATTTATTCTTTTGCCATTCGAGCGACGCGCGCGGTCTGGGCGCGGATAAACTTCTGAACTGGAACGATTATTTTTCCACGTCCGAACTTGACAATTTCGTTCCCGATTTTTTAAGCGACGGAATGGTCGACGACAAACTTGTTGTTTTTCCCGTTTCAAAATCGACTTATATGCTCTTCATCGCAGGCGGAGTTTTCGACAGATTCGCAGCCGATAAAAACGTTTCGCTATCCGACCTCGCAACCTGGAAAGGGTTTTTCTCCGTTGCCGAAAAATATTACGAGTGGTCGGGTGGCAAACCGTTCTGCGCAATAGACTACCTGATAAGGATTGCGGAACTGTGCGCCATATCCGACGGAGAAAATATTTCTTATAAAGACGGCTGGTACGACGCAAACAACCCCGCTCTGATAAAAGCATACGATATGTTTGCCACGTCTATCGCCAAAGGACATATAGTCGTATCCGATTTATATTCCAACACGCAGGTTATGACGGGACAGACCTGCGCAGGTATCGGCTCTTCGGCATCCGTACTCTATTATAACGACGAAATCACATACCCCGACAACACGTCGGAAGCAATGAATCTGAAAGTTTTGCCCATGCCGCAACAGACAGGCAAACAAAAAGTCGCAACGCAATCGGGCGTCGGGCTTTGCGCTTATAAAACGACTGATATCAAAGCCGAAGCGACAACCGTTTTCGCAAGATGGTTCACCGAAGAAAGCCGCAACGTGGATTTTGTTCTTTCAACGGGTTATATGCCCGTAAGAACGGGCGCTTTTGCAAAAATCGGCGACCAATCTTTCAAGTCGGATGCCTACAAGAATCTTTATAAGGCTCTGACTGCAACCGTCGAAACCTGCTCTTTTAAAAAGGAACCGGGTTTTGAAGGGTATTACTCCAAAGTGTACGCTTTGTACGAAAAAATCCGAAACATCCAGAAAACCCTTGAAACCAGATACGAAAAAGGAGCAACTTGCGAGCAATTAGTTGCGGAAATGGAAGCCGCGCTGAATAACGTCGGCTGACAAAAAGATTGCGGAGCGACCGGGATATGAAGTTCATAGATTTCAAAAAAAAGAAAACGTCTATGCATCGTAAGCTTTTGTTATATATGCTTACGCTCGTTCTCGTTGTCGTTATGTTTATCGCAGCCGGCTTGTTTTTCGTCGGGCAGTTTTCTACGACAACGGAAAAATATTCAAACAATCTGACTTTTCAAAACGAGTTCTATACAAGACAAATCGAAAAATTCTTCGACGACCTTTCGATGATGACCGAAATGCTCGCAAACGATTCTTCGGCGATAATAGACAATTATCTGAATGAAAAAGAAATTCATATGAGCGCGCTCAACGATTCGCAATTATATACGGAAGGCGTACAGGAAGTTCTTTTCCCTAAACTTAAAGAGGAGTTGCTGAAAGCGGACGCTTCGGGCGCGTTTATAATGCTTAACGCAACCGTGAATACGGGCGAAGCCAACTCCGATAAATCCAGAACGGGATTATATTTTCAACGCAGCACCCTTGACCGCACGGACGAAACGCTGCTGATGTTCAGGGGCAGCGCGGAACTCGGCAGAAAAAACGACGTAATGCCACACCGTAAATGGCGTTTGGAATTCAAAACCGATTTCGTGCCGCAAACAAAAAAATTCTTCAACGAAACAATCGTCAAAGAAAAAAAATCGGTGCTGACCGATATTTTTACGCTTAACGGAACAAGCGAAGAAGCAATGGCGTTCCTCACTCCTCTGTTCGGAGCAGACGGGACGTATTACGGCATTTGCGGGTTTGAAATCTCGAAAAATCACTTCAAAGATTTCTTTGCTCAACCAACAAGATTAGAACAACTGACCTGCACCTTTTCCAAAACGGAAAAAGACGGCAAAATAGACTGTGAAAATATGTTTTGGGCAGGCGTTCTCGGCGGCTATTCTTTAAAACCGGGCGGTACGCTCGTCCCCAAAGAAATAAACGACGCGCTCATCGAATTCTCCGGCGAAAACACTTTCGTTGCCGCTAAAAACGAAGTCGTTATCTGCGATACGGCCTACACTCTTGTGGTTATGCAACCGAAAAGCGAATTCGACAAAACCGTGACAATCAACGTTACAAGAATCGTATTAGTATGCTTTTTACTTGTTTTTTCCGCTGTTGTGCTTTGCGTGATTTTTTCGCAAAAATTCGTTTCGCCGGTGATAAAAAGCCTTGAAAAAATACGCATGCAGGAACATGCGGGAACAAAATCCGATATTATCGAAATCGACGACTTATTCGTCTATCTTGCCGAACAGGACAGACTGCGCGATCTCGAAACGGAAAACCTGAAACGGCAGAACGAAGAACTTGCTATCGTAACCGAAAACCAGACCAGCGAAATCGACAAGCGGCAAACGGAAATCGAGCGGCTGGCTTATTCCCGCAAAAACGAGATAGATCCTGACGACTACGAGGCATTCAAAATAGGGTTGAAAGAACTTACAAAAACAGAAAAAACCGTTTTTAACCTCTATCTGCAAGGTAAAACCGCAAAAGAAATTGCCGACATACTAAACGTACGCGAAAGTACGCTCAAATTCCACAACCACAATATTCTGGAAAAACTCGGCGTGTCTTCGCGCAAACAAATGTTGCGTTTCGCAACTCTGCTGAAACAAGAAACTCTGAATCAATGACGTAATGAATCAGGCGTATTTTTCGCTGAATACAAATTCATTTATTCAAACCCGTTACATGCAACCCCGGACACATACACCCGGACATATGCAACCATGGCACATGCAACCCCGGAAAATTACCGGTCATCTAAAAAATTGATTTACCGATTTACCCCGATAAAATGTTTTCTTTATTATCGCTTAAGATAAACGATGCCGGCAAAGAATAAAACACGAAAACAATTCCGGCGCATAAAAAATCCCTCCTTCCAAAACCTTGGAAAGAGGGATTTTTGCTTACGTCTTTAATCACCGCCACGGGATCAGTTTATCTATATTTTACACTCCGCTGTATGCCGAGAAACCGCCGTCTACGGGGATAACCGTTCCCGTCACGAAACCGCTTGCTTTATCGTCGCAAAGCCACAATAAACAACCTATAAGGTCGCTTATCTCGCCGAACTTCTTCATCGGAGTCGCCGCCAAAATCTTACCCGTTCTTGCCGTCGGCGTACCGTCTTCATTATACAAAAGCGCGCGGTTCTGGTTTGTCACGAAGAACCCGGGCGCGATCGCGTTGCAGCGGATATGACACGGCGCAAAGTGAACGGCGAGCCATTCGGTAAAGTTGGACACGCCCGCTTTCGCCGCAGAGTACGCGGGAATTTTTGTAAGCGGACGGAACGCGTTCATACTCGAAATGTTTATGATATTTCCGCCCGTTTTCACCATTCCCTCGGCAAATACCTGCGTTACCAGAAACGCCGAAGTGATATTAAGGTCGAAAACAAATTTAAGCCCGTTTTCATCGAGCGCGAAAAAGTCTTTTAACCCCTCCGTTCCGAGCATTTCGGGCGACATGGTTTCGTTGTCGCAAGTGGCTTTCGGGTTGTTTCCGCCCGCGCCGTTAATCAGGATATCCACCTTGCCGAATGCGCCGATAATCGTACTATAGGCGGACTTTATGCTTTCTTTATCCAAACAGTTACAACGAATCGCAATCGCGTTTTCGCCTATTTCGGTAGCGACTTTTTCGGCTGCGTCATAGTTAATATCAAGTAAAGCAACTTGCGCGCCGCAAGCGGCAAGAGCCTTTGCAAACTCGCCGCAGATGATTCCGCCCGCGCCCGTTATCGCCACGCTCTTTCCGTTTAAGTCTATTTCAAAAGGTAAATCGTACATTTTCAAATCTCCTTATTTATTCTGCTATTTTTTCAAATCTTTTTGCACTGCCTCGTAAGTTTCATAAATTTGACATCCTTTCTTCTATATTTACTTTGCGAAATTAAAAACGTTCAATCCATTAACAAATACAGATTCAACATTTATTTCATCATCAAACACAACTATATCGGCACTACAACCTTTTTCAAGTTTTCCTGCATTGATTTTTGCGATTTTCGCGGGAGTTTCGGTAATCATTTTTACCGCGGTTACCATATCGTAGCCACATTCTTTGGTCATTACTCGCACAAGACGGTCGGCGGTGGCGATACTACCCGCAAATGCCGAACGGTCTTTTAGTTTGCAAACTCCGTCCTCTACGATAAATTCAGTGCCGCTCATCACACCTTCTTTTATATCCGTTCCCGCTATTGCCAAACTGTCGGTACAAAGCAAGGTTTTGTCCGCACCTTTGATTTTTACAATCATCTTTATAAGTTCGGGCGGCAAATGCTTGCCGTCGGCGATTATTTCGGCATAAAGTTCATCGCGCAAAAACGTGCTTTCTATTACGCCGAGCGAGCGGAAACCATGATCACGCGTTATGGTTGACGTACAAGAATATAAATGAGTTACGAGATTGCAACCGTTTTCGATTGCCGTTTTCATATCTTCATATTTAGCGTCGGTATGCCCTGCCGATGCGATTATGCCGCGTTCTGTTAAATATTTGCAAAACTCCCCGTTTTCGTCGTTCTCGGGAGCGTAAGTCCAACGCGCTATTGAGTCGCCGAACTCTTCGATAATCGACTTATAGTCGGCTTTTTGTGGTTTTGTTATAAATTTAGGACACTGCGCGCCGCACTGTTTTGCCGACAGATACGGCCCTTCTAAATGTGCGCCTATTATGTTGCTTTTTGCTTTGTTTTCTCGCTTGACCGCGGCTATTTGCGCTACGGCTTCTTTCATTGTTTCAAACGCGCCCGCCGTAACGGTCGGCATAATGCTTGTAGTGCCATGTTTTAAGTGAAAATTGCATGCGTTTATTACGTCATCTTCGGTACAGTTTATAAACGGATAGCCGCCCGCGCCGTGAGTGTGCAAATCTATAAACCCGGGCGAAACGTATTTACCCGTAAAATCATATCGTTCTTCGCAAGCGATATCGGTTCTTTGTTTTTCAAAAAAGCCGTCTATAAGCCCGTTATCGATATATAAACACCCCGAACGCAAACCGTTTGGAGTTATTATTTTATCGCTTTTAATCTCTATCATAGTAGCACCGAACTCTTATCGTCGAGATATAATTTTGCGTTATCTCTCGTTCTTAAAATGCTTGCGGGGCAATGCTCGTCTATGCTGCCGTTTATCGTTTCGTAAACTGCTTTCGCTTTTGTCGCCGCAGGCACTATACAAAAGAGCCACGGTGCGGCAACGAGCGTGGGAACGGTCAAAGTCATTGCGTGCGTAGGAACTTCGTCGATCGCCTTAAAACAACCGTCGTTCACTTGCTGATTGCGGCAAATTTCATCGAGTTTAACGGGTTTAACCACCTTTTTATCGTTAAAATCGGCAACGTCGGGATCGTTGAATGCTATGTGTCCGTTTTCGCCTATACCCATAACGACTATATCCGTCGGGTTTGCTTTTAACAGCTTTCCGTATCTTTCGGCTTCTTTTTCGGGATCGGTTGCCGTTATATCTATGTAGTTGACGCTTTTGAAGGGGACAAGCCCGAAAATATGAGTTTTCAAAAAGTTTCCGAAACCTTGCGGAGCGTTTTTATCAAGACCGATATATTCGTCCATGTGGTAAGCGTTTACCCTGTCCCACTCTATTGTTTTATCTTCGACCAACGCTTTCAAAACGTCGTTTTGCGAGGGTGCGGCGGCAAAAATCATATTGATTTCATTCTTTTTGGCAAGTAACTCCTTGATTTTAGCCGAAATATCTTTCGCAGCGGCTTCGCCCATAAGCGTTCTGTTTTCAAATATTTCTACTTCTAATTTATCTTTAAAAAACGTTTTCATAATAAGCCTTTCAATTTTTCTACCGCGTCCGTGAACGCCGCTTTTTGGTCATCGTATTTATATGGGTTATCAAAACTCTTCCCGACAAGCGCGTTAAGCCCCGAAAAAGTCTGCAAATGCGGCTCTAAGGTAATAAACGCATCTTTCCCGCCGTTTAATTTATAATCGTCGAGAATTTCTTTTATCTTTGCTTCGCCCTTGCCCGCGGGAACTATCGCGCCCGTAAAAAACGCGTCTTTTATGTGAAAATACTCGATATAATCGGACAAAAGTTTATATGCCGACATAGGTTCATAGCCGTCTAAAACGAAGTTGCCCATGTCGAAAACGCATTTGATTTTTCCGCCGAAATATTCGGCTATTTCAAGGCATTTTTCAGGGCTTTCGCCATAAATGCGCGCTTCGTTCTCGTGGCACAAGGTAAGCCCCGCGCTCTCCGACAAACCGACGAGTTTTTCAAGCCCCGCATAAATTTCGCTTTTACATTTATCAAACGGCGTTTCTTTTGAATAAAACGAAAAAACTCTTACGTTCTTCGTGCCGAGAATATTTGCCGTTTCGTAAACTCTTTTCGCCGTTTCGTAGTGCCCGTTTAAATCGCCCTTTATATCGATTTTGCCAAGCGGCGAACCTATCGACGAAACCTTTATTCCGTAATCGTCGAGCGTTTTTTTAGTTTCTTTTACTTCGCTTTCTGTTAAAACGGAAATATTTTTACCGTTCACTCCGCGAAGCTCGATATATTCGATACCGAACTTATTCAACGCCTCGCATTGTTCTTTCAAACTGTCGGCATATTCGTCCGCAAAAGCGGATAATATCAGTTTATTCATTACTACACCTCGAATTTATTTATTTTCTCTTCGTTGCCGCTGTCCAAAGATCTTTGAATTGCATTAAGCACAAAAACCGGGGCAATGAAATCTTCATAAGAAAGGCGTTGTTTCTCGCCGCAAAGGAGTCCGTAAAAACTATTGAATTCCATCTTAAAACATGGATTTAATTCGTTTATCGGCAACTCTTCTCCATGTACGCCGTTCTCTGCAATACGCATTGCGTAATATAAATTATTTTTGTCAACGTATAAACCGGTTACGTCATAATCTTTATATCTGAACACGACGGTGATTTTTTCGGCGTTTTTATACGCCTTTACGCTTTCGGGATAATAGCCGAAAATGGTTGACATAATACCGACGAGGTGCTCTGAATAGAAAAAGAAATCGCCATAATTATTTTTAAGATTTATAGGACACCGTATAAAACCGGAAATAGTTTTTCCGTCTTTATTATCGTCGTGCTCGTTTTTAAGAGTCTGCACACGCTCATCGTGAACGCACGTAGAACCGCCGGTAAGTCTTACACCCGCAGCCTTACATTCGCGCGCAAGTTTCAATGCCTCCCCCTCGTTTACGGTTATAGGTTTATCGATAAACATGGGCACGCCCGTTTTTATGTACGGAGCGGCGTATTTATAATGATTATTACCGTGACGAGCGGTAACTATTACGCCGTCAACCCTACCCACCGCTTCGTCATACGCACTCATAACTTTAACGCCGTATTTTTCGGCAAGTTTTTCGGCTGCGGTTTTATCGTCGCTGTAAACGCCTGAAACCTCAACGTCGGAAAACGCCGCGTCGTTCTTTATGAAGCCGAGAAATATATCGGCATGAGAATTTTCACAACCTAAAATAACAATCTTTTTCATTTTTTATTAAATATTTACCTTTTCACCGTTTGATTGATACATTTTTAATATGAGTTTTACGGTTTTTGAGGCCTCGTAAAAATCAATCGGGAATTTTTTGCCGTTTTCAAGACAATTATAAAATTCCCTTATAAGATTATTGTGTCCTACGCCCCATTCTTCTTTACCGAATATCGGCGTGCCGTCCGATTTTGTAACGAACTTACCGTTGACTATAAGATTATCGCCCGAAAGCTCCACTGCATCGGTTTTTGATTGAAACATAAGAACTATCGGAAAACAGCTCGCCGCTGAATTTGTTGCGTTTATGATAAAATTACCCCCGTTTTTAAGCGAAAACAAACCATACGCCGTATCTTCGACGTCGATTACGCCTTGAAGCGAGTTATTCGAACAATGCGCGATAACCGTTTCGGGCATTCCGCAAAACCATTGTAACAAATCGAGCGAGTGGATCGCCTGATTTATCATAACGCCGCCACCCTCGTATTGCTTTTTACCGCGCCACGCGCCCGATGCGTAATATTTTTCATCTCTTTGCCAGACGAGATTTGCCGTTGCCGCAGTTATTTCCTTACCCTTGAAAAATTCTTTAAGGTATAAAACCGAAGCGTTATAGCGGTTCTGAAAGCAAACGCCGAGCGTTGCCGAAGAATTTTTAACTGCTTTTTCGATAGCGTTAAGCTGCTCAAAATTTATAGCAAGCGGCTTTTCGCAAAGAACGTGTATGTCCTTGCTCAATGCTTTACAAATAACTTCCGAATGAAGGTAATGCGGAAGGCAAACGTGTATGACGTCTACTTCACCGCTATCGATCATTTGATTATAATCGGAGTATTCTTTTGCTCTGAGATTGAATTCATCGTTAATTTTTTTACATCTTGCCGCATCGACGTCGCAAATAGCGGTTATCTTTTGTCCGCGATCTAAAATCGCCCTTATATGAAGCGGAGAAATCGCTCCAAGTCCTATTATACCTACTCTCATAATAAACCTTTCAAATCAAGTTATAAAAACAATTTTACGACAAATCAGTTATTCGAAAGATCTTCGCCGTTTGTTTCTGTTACTTTTTTGTACCAGTAAGCGCTCTTTTTGGGGATACGCTCCAACGTTTTATAATCCACGTAAACAAGCCCGAACCGTTTCGAATAGCCATACGCCCATTCAAAATTATCGGTAAACGACCAATAGAAATAACCTTTTACGGGATATTTTTCCGCCATTTTTTTCACTCGTTCGATATGGCGTTTCATATAATCGATACGCATATCGTCGGGTATATCTCCTTCGAGCGTTTTCCATTCCGAAAGCGCAACCCCGTTTTCGGATAAAATAATCGGCATTTTGTACCTGTTATAGTAATATTCAATTAAATAATCGACCGCTTCCGGCGTGACTGCCCAGTTCGTTGCGGTAAAATCGTCCGTCGGCAAAGCGGATTTTCTTTTTATTCCGTTTGCGGTTTTTTCGATATAAAAACCTCTGTAGAAATTGGCGCAGAAGAAATCGAGATCGCTCTTTATTATCTTCATATCTTCTACCGACGGATTATAGTCGTATTCCTTAAACCATTCTTTATAGTCGTCGGTAAACTCGCCTTTTATGAGCGCGTCGGTAAAATAGCATCCGTCCCAAAAATCTCCGCTCGGCAAAAAGTTGTATTTTAACGCAAGTTCTTTATCTTCTTCTTTAGTCGGCATTACAGGCGTAAAACACGGAGCGATACCTATATTAAGTTTGTGTTTTGCGGCTTTCCGCATTGCCTTTTCCGCTTTGCCCATACACAAAAGCAAATTGTGGGCAACGGTAAAAGTTTCCTTTCTGGAAAGTTGTAAAAACGGCGCGTGCGTACCCGAAAAATGCCCTTCTTCGACTATACACTGCGGCTCGTTCATGATAATATAATTACTGACTCTCGCCCCGAAAATTTCAACGACCTTTTCGGCGCAATTCGCAAACCAATCGCTTATTTCGGGATTGAGATAACCGCCTTTTTCGTAAAGTTTACGCGGTAAATCCCAATGAAAAAGCGTAACCCATGGCGTTATATCTGCGGCTATAAGTCGATTAACGAGGTCTTTATAGAACTCAACGCCTTTTAAATTGACTTCTCCCGTACCGCACGGAAATATTCTCGCCCAACTAACGGAAAAACGGTAATTTTTAATTCCGAGTTCTTTTAAAAGCGCGACGTCCTCTTTGTATCTGTGATAATGGTCGCAAGCAATTTTTCCGTTCATGTCTCCGAGGATTTTTCCTTTCGTAAACTTACTGTCCCAGACGCTTTCGCCTCTGCCGCCTTCGTTTTCGGCACCCTCGATCTGATAAGCGGAACAAGAAACGCCCCAAATAAAATTTTTATCTAAACTCATACTTTCTCCATTTATAAAAAATTGCGGTCAAGTTGTTAATTTACAGAGATTCCGGTATAAACGTCCTTGCCGAATGTTTTCGGATTGCCGATTATACAAAACGTATCTTTCTTATACACACTTATTTCTTTATATCTTTTTCCCAACGTTTTTTAAGCAAAAATGCGGCAGCTTTAGGTTCCCGTTCTTTTGTGAATACTCCCTTGCGGTTACCGCGGACGCGCAACGTACCTTCTTTAGTTTTAAAATCGGCAAAATTCCATACGTGCTCGCCTACAACGTATGGCATATTGTCAAAAACACGACAACACTCGGTAAGATATTCGCACTGATATTCTTCTGAAAATGCCATAGAATAAAGCGAATGTACCCCCTCTACAGTGTCAGCGCCGAACTCGGTAACGATAATCGGCTTGTGGAATTTTTCATAATACTGACCTAAATCTGCTTTATAAAGCGGTTCTATAGCACCGATATTGCCTGTTTCGTCGTACCAGCCGTAATATCTGTTGAGCGATATAAAGTCAAACAAATCGGCGCACTTGTTATCTTCGTTGAATTTAGTTTCTTCGGGCGAGGTTATAGGCAAATCGGTAAGCGCGCGGGTGTGTGCGACTACTTCTTTAAAATAATCTCTCGCTTTATCTTCGTACGTCGCCGCTTCGTTAGCGACGCTGATCATTATAACGCTCGGATGATTTTTATCTCTTTCCCATAAAAGCGATAAAAGCTCTTTATGAAGCGCAAGAGTTTTTTCATCCGCTCTGCCTTCGCCGAAAGTGTAATCCGGCCAGTGATTTACGCCGACCGCAGGCACTTCGTCGATAACAAGAATTCCGTATCTGTCGGCAAGATCATAAATTTCTTCCGCATAGGGATAATGGCTTGTCCGGAATGAGTTTGCGTTGATCCACTTAAGAAGCTCAAAGTTTCTTACGTTAACCGCTGAATTTATGCCTTTACCCGAAATAAAGAAATCCTCGTGCATGCCGAAACCTTTGAGGTACACGGGTTTATCGTTGAGATAAAGCCCCTTTTCATCGTAAGAAACCTTGCGGATTCCGAACATCAGCGAATATTTATCTGCAGAAGATTCTACCGTAAGTTTATATAGAACGGGCGATTCCGGCGACCAAAGCTCGGGGTTTTCTATATTCAAAGCAGTTTCGCGGTTCTGTAAATCGCTGATTTTCAGCTCCTTTTCGACTACCGCTTTTTCATCCCTTGATATCTTAATTTTTATATCGTCAAGTTTCAAATCGTCATTGAAAAAATTAAGTTTTACCGAAATCTTATTATAATCGCCGCCGACTACCGTTTTTACCGTTATATCGCTGAACGCGCATTTGTTTATACCGTAAACGATAACGTCGCGATGAATACCCGTAAAATTGTAGAAGTCGTGATTTATAACCTGTTTATATTTCGGATGTTTTTCCGGCTCGTCCATAATGATAAAATCAGCGTTCGCCGTTGTTTCGCGAAAGGAATTGCCCTCTTTCAGCATCCCCATCGGAAGAGTATGAAAATCAAGACGGTTATCGATTATAACCGACAATCTGTTTTCGTCTTTCAGATTTTCGAGTGGCAAATCAATCGGAAGATGTCCGTTTATACCGTCGCCTATTTTTGCTCCGTTAAGGTAGATTTCGCACTTATGACTTGCCGAACCTATTCTGAGCCGATAAATTTTATCTTTTTCCTGTGGTAAAGAAAATTCCGTTTCAAACAATACCTTGCCTACGTAATCGGCTATGCGTTTATCGGTTACTATATCGTTTATACTTGCAGGAACTGCCATAGGAAAGGTTTTTTCTGCTTTGTTCAATGGAATATAATCGTCTTCTACGAGTTTATAATTCCATATGCCGTTAAGGCTTGTCGTACTTCTGAATTTGTTTGATTGAGGATATAACATATTATCTTTTTTTATTATTCGTGAAAGCTGTTTCAACCGACGCGCAATTCGAACAGTCTATCGCTTTTCTTATTATAATAGTAAGAATTCAAACTATTGCAAATAAGTTTTAAACTTTTTATATTTTAAATTACGGCAAGTTGTTTTTCAACATTA
>CEAR01034568.1_pt1 | contig 16919 bp, 8 predicted proteins | sample 557461 | NCBI WGS metagenome assembly CEAR01 (sample SAMEA3182075, study PRJEB8094) | gut metagenome | biome: human; feature: gut; material: Stool; isolation source: human stools | place: Canada | collected 2012-03-14
AAAATTAGAGTATTTCAATTGTTAAATTAAATTTTAATATTATGACCAAATCAATATGCAGCAACTTACTGCCTAAAGCTGTACTATTATCAGTATTTTTAAGCCCCGGATATGTGATTTCAAAAGCTCATGCAAACACAGATTCCATCAGTGGTATAGAACAAACGAACGGTAAACTGTCCGGACGGGTTATCGATGCAAAAGGAGAACCTATACCAGGTGCAAACATTTCCGTCAAAGGCACCACCATCGGTACCATTACAGACATGGACGGTAATTTTTCCATTGATGTTAACCCCAATCAAATACTCACCATCAGTTTTATCGGATATGAAACAAAAACAATCCCTGTCTCCAACCAGAAAACATTAAATGTCGTTCTGCAAGAAACTGTAAACCAACTGGACGAACTTGTTGTCGTTAGCTACGGTACACAGAAAAAAAGGGATTTGACCGGATCTGTTTCCAAGATAGATGCAGGAGAATTAGAAAGTTTTCCTGTAGGACAATTTGCCCAAAAACTTCAAGGACAGGTAGCAGGTGTACAAATTAACCAATCTACAGGACAGCCGGGTAAAGGTATGGGATTCCGTATCCGTGGTGCAGCATCTATCAATGGTGGTAGTTCACCTTTATTCGTGGTCGATGGAATCCCTATCAATATGGACCTAAGCAGTATCAATCCGGATGAAATCGAAACCTTTTCCATCTTGAAAGATGCCGCTGCCACTTCTTTGTATGGATCACGTGCCGCCAACGGTGTCGTACTGATCACAACGAAAAGAGGAAAACAAGGTAAAACTCAAGTGGATGTGAATGCTTCATTCGGTATTCAGACTTTAAAGGGACTAAAGACTCCGGATGTTATGAACGGGGAAGAATTTGCCCAATACAAAAAAGAATACTACGAAGATGCTGCCAGATATGAAGGTTATACCGGAGGAGTTCCAGAACAATATCAAAATCCATCCCAATACGGTACTGGTACCAATTGGTATGACTTACTGACACGCAATGCCGCCACACAGAATTACAGTATCAGTGTGACAGCCAATAAAGACAAGTTCAATACAGCTATCGTATTAGGCTACTTCCGCCAAGACGGTGTTATGTACAATTCTAATTTCGAACGTTACTCTTTACGTGCAAACAATGATTATCAAGTAAACGACCGCTTAAAATTAGGACTGAACATAGCTCCCACCTTGCAAATCAAAAACAACCAAAATACAGACGGAGGTTGGCAGATATTAAGTGCTGCGTTCTTGGCTGACCCAACTGTAAATCCTTACGATGAAAATGGAGAACCTATTCTTTCTCTAAACTCTCCAGGGATGTTCCCTCAACCTAACTGGATACGTGTTTTACATGAAAAAACAAGTAAAACACAGGATTTGGCCTTATTAAGCAATGCTTTTGCAGAACTGGATATATGGAACGGTATCAAATATAAATTCCAGGCTGGTTTCGATTTAGGTGCCAAGAACTATAGAGATTTTACACCTTCGACAGCCGGTGGAGCCATGTTTACTGCTCCCCCTCAAAAAGCAAGTGGACAATACAACACCAACTTCCACTATAGTTGGACTATCGAAAATATGTTGATGTATAACCATAAATTCGGAAACCATAATATAGATGCACTGGTCGGTTATAGTGCACAAAAATATTCCAACGAATATAACCAGCTAACAGCAACTGACTTTCCAAGTGATGATATTCCTTGGATGGGTGCCGGTGCTACAAAAAACGGTGACAACAACATCGAGCAATGGGCATTAGCCTCTGTCATCGCACGCGCGAATTATAGCTTCAAAGACCGCTATTTACTCCAGGCGACATTCCGCCGAGATGGTTGCTCCCGTTTTGGGGCAGGCAATAAATATGCAAATTTTCCTTCCATATCCGCCGGATGGATTGTATCTGACGAAGCCTTCATGGAACCAGTAACCAATGTTATGAACTACCTGAAAATAAGGGCCAGTTATGGACTAACTGGTAACTACAACATTGGTAATTACCGATATATTGCGGGAGTTAGCACTTATAACTATGTCTTAGGTGGCTCTTTAGCTCCGGGAAAAGGATTAGGTAATTTAGGGAACAATGCTCTTACTTGGGAAGAAACAAAGCAACTGGACTTAGGTGTCGATATCGGTTTCCTAAACGATCGTATCTATTTGATGTATGACTATTATAATAAAAAAGTCGATGGACTTTTGTATCAAGTCGATATTCCAAGAGCTTCCGGCTTTTCCAACATTTATTCCAATATCGGTGATTACAAAGCATGGGGACATGAAATCACTTTGCAATCTCGTAATCTTGTCGGTGATTTCAAATGGACTACCAACTTGAATATAGCCTTCAACCGGAATGAAATAACCAAAATGGGAACAAACAACACCCCAAAAGGTGGATATTCCAATCAGGAAGATTTCAACCGTTTAGCAGTAGGAGAACCTATCGGTATATTCATGGGATATGTATTTGACGGCGTATATATGACCGAAGAAGAGTTTAATTCCCAACCAAAGCACGCCTCATCTGAGATCGGAACGGTCCGCATGAAAGATGTCAGTGGTCCTAACGGTGTTCCTGACGGTATAATCGACAACAATGACCGTGTAAAAATTGGTGATCCGAATCCGGATTTTATTTATGGTATGACAAATGAATTTTCCTGGAAGAACTTCGATCTGAGCATTCTGATCAGTGGACAAGTAGGTGGTGACATTATCAATTCAAACTACGAACATACCTTGAATATCGACGGTTGTTTCAATGTATTGAAAAAAGTTGCCAATCGTTGGCGCTCTCCGGAAAATCCGGGTGACGGACAGGTTCCGAGAACAAAAGCCGGTACCACGGAATTATTCCGCTTCAATAATAGCAGTTGGGTATATGATGCTTCTTATTTGACCATAAAGAATATCACTTTGGGCTATACAATTCCGATTAAACCGAGTCAATACCTCTCTAAACTCCGGGTATATGTAACAGCTCAGCAATTAGTCACATTCACTAAATACCCAGGTATGAATCCGGAAATAGCCATGAATGAAGATATGGGATGGAACGGTTTAGGAGTAGATCGTACAACTTACCCGGTTCCAAGAACATTCAGTATCGGATGTAACATTTCATTCTGACAGAAAAACAAATTATAAATTTAAAGCGAAAGATCATGAAAAAGATATTTAGTTTAGTTGTTGCATTGTTGACTTTGGTTTCTTGTTCGGAAGATTTTCTGAATCTGACGCCTCAATATTATCCGAATGATGCGACATTCTTTAAAACTCAAGAGCAATTCACTCAAGCAGTGAACGGAGCCTATTCCGCTCTACGGGGAGTATCGGCAAGACAAGGATACCTGATGGGAGAAATGCGTTCCGACAATACACATTACACCCGCTATAAAGCAGACCGTGGTCTACACATCTTGTATCGTGAAAATATCGCGGATTTTGTTGTAGATGACCAGAACCAATGGACAAATGAAATGTATTATGCATGTTATACGGGCATTTCAAGAGCCAACACCATTCTGAACCGCATTGAAGGGACGACTTTTCCCGATGATTTCAAAAATAAAACGATCGGAGAAGCTAAATTCATCCGTGCTTTCATGTATTTCCAATTGGTGCAATGCTACGGAGACGTCCCTTTGCATCTGGAAGAAGTGACAGGAGCGGACAACGCATTCTTACCTCGTTCATCTGTTAACGATATCTATACAGCCATCGTTGATGATGTGAAAGATGCCATAGAGAAACTTCCGACGGTCAAATTCCCGCAAAATGGTGCTGCAACCAAAGGAGCTGCCAAAATGCTCTACGCTTATGTATTAATGACAAAGCCAGATCGAGATTATGCAACAGCGGAAACGCAGTTAAAAGATATCATGAATATGGGATATGAATTACTTCCCAATTATGCCGATATATATGACACATCCAAAAAGAACGGAAAAGAATCGATTTTCGAAATCCAGTATCAAATGGGAGATCAGGGACAGCAAAGTGATTGGTTATACTACTTTATTCCCAAAACAACGAATGCAGAAATTATTACAGGTGTTCCGGATTGTAGTACGTTACTGACAGGAGGCTGGAATGTTCCGACACCGGAAATGATCGCTTCTTACGAACCTGGAGACCTGCGTGTCGACCCATCTATCGCTGTTGCAGTCGGTACACTGGATGCAGCAAACGCCTTAGTCGTAGCTGATGTACTAAAAGTCGGTGATCCCAAGATCAATGATTATCCAGTTAATTATCCATTTATCAATAAATACCGTCACGCACACTCCAAAATAGAAAATACAGACGATAACTGGCCTGTTTACCGCTATGCGGACTGCCTGTTATTGTTAGCTGAATGTCTGGTGGAGCAAGGACGTGCAGGAGACGCAGCACCCTATGTCAATCAAGTACGTGCGCGTGCAGGTTTACCTGCTGTTACAACAATCAATGCCGAGGTAGTTGCCAATGAGCGACGTCACGAACTCGCATTTGAGAACCATCGTTGGTATGATTTATTGAGAACAGGAAAAGCTATTGAAGTAATGACTGCCTACGGAAAATATATCAAAACGATTGATACGGAACTTCCTGAACGTACCTATCAGATAAAGCCGGAATATTTGCTTTATCCGATACCTTATAACGAGTTGCAATTAAATGACCAGCTCAAACAAAATCCAGGTTATTAATTATCATATTAACAAAAAGACCTTTACTTTTGTAGTAGAGGTCTTTTTACTATTAGCACCATGAATACACAACGTATTATCAAAAACTTTATATATACCGTCGCAGGAGGTATCCTGTCTCTCGGAACGACTGGTTGCAGTGGCAACAAAGCGGAAACGACAGACAGTTTTTCCACTTTGGAAGCCCAGTTTTCCAACCCTTCATCCGAGTACCGTACAGCCCCTTTTATGGTTTGGAACGGAAAAGTTACAGAAATTGAAATCGACCGTATGCTGAAAGACTTTAAAGATGCAGGCTGCGGAGGTGCGTTTATCCATCCCCGTCCGGGCATGATCACGGAATATATGTCGGACGAATGGTATTCCCTCTACCGTTATGCCGTCGATAAAGGAAAAGAGATGGGACTGGACATCTGGATTTACGATGAAAACTCCTATCCCAGCGGCTTTGCCGGAGGACATGTTCCCGAAGATATGCCCGAATCCTACAACCAAGGACAAGGACTTGAGTTGACAAAAACAGATCTTCTGCCTGACAAGACAGACGAATATTTCATCATCCTTAAAAAAGAAGGGGACAAATGGACAGATATCACGAACGCCCTGAGCCAGCATAAAAAAGCAAAAGGAGAATATTACCTCTACAAAAAGACCTATTTAGGCAAATCAGACTGGTACGGAGGGTTCTTACGTAGACCTGCTCGTACCCGGTGTGACTGAAAAGTTCATCGACCTCACGATGAAAGGATACGAAAAAACAATAAAGGACGAATTTGGCAAATCTGTTTTCGGTATCTTCACAGATGAGCCCAACATCAGCAGTCCCGGAGGCTTGCGCTGGACACCAGACTTGTTCGAAGTATTCCGGAAACAGTGGGGATACGATCTAAAACCACTACTTCCCCTTCTGGACGAAGAGACGGGCAATTGGAAACAGGTACGTCATAACTATATGGAAACCCTGTTGCAAATGTTTGTCGACCGCTGGTCCAAACCTTGGCACCACTACTGCGAGACGAACAACCTGAAATGGACCGGACACTATTGGGAACACGGTTGGCCGCAAATGAACGACGGACCGGACAATATGGCAATGTACGCCTGGCATCAGGTACCCGCTATCGACATGCTGTTCAACCAGTTCGACGAAACCAACCCGCAAGCACAGTTCGGCAATATCCGTGCAGTAAAAGAATTGCGCAGTGCCGCCAACCAAACAGGTTGTAACCGTACCCTCAGCGAAACTTATGGTGGTGGAGGTTGGGACGAAACTTTTAAAGATTTCAAACGGTTAGGCGATTGGGAGTATGCACTCGGGGTCAACTTCATGAACCAACATTTAGCCCATATGACACTAACAGGAGCACGCAAATACGACTATCCGCCGGTATTCACCTATCATTCTCCCTGGTGGCCCGACTATCGCGAACTGAATGACTATTACGGACGCCTTTCATTTGTTATGAGCAAAGGCATCCAGAAAAACGATATTTTGGTTCTGGAACCCAACTCGACTTTATGGAGCTATTACGTCCATGCAGGAAGTTCCCCGAAACTCATGGAGATAGGAACCAATTTCCAAGCTTTTGTTACAACTTTGGAAAAGAACCAGGTAGAATATGACCTCGGTTCCGAAAACATCATCAAAGACCTCGGAAAGGTAGAAAACGGGCGTTTCATCGTCGGCAATGCCTCCTACTCGACTGTCGTTCTGCCTCCCATGATGGAGACCTTAAACAAGCCTACCTTCAACCTCTTGCAACAATTTGTAGAACAAGGTGGACAGATCATAACCTTCTCCGCTCCCACCCGGATAGACGGGGCTGTCAATGACGAACTGGCCGGACTGTTGACCGGTACAACCGTCACATCACTCCCGGAACTATCCAAAGATGTAATCGCCCGGTATTTCTCTTCCGATAACTTCAGGATTACTTTCAACAGTGGTAACCTGTATCACCATCGTCGCCGGTTTGCAGACGGAGAATTGGTTTTTCTCGTCAACTCTTCTATGGATGAAGTTGTTGACGGCACCCTTTCGACGCAGGGAAAAGCCATGTTGGAAATGGATGCTCTGAACGGGGAAATCTATACGTATCCGTCTTCAAAAGAAAAAGGCATACTAAGTACATCTTTCCGGATCGAACCGGCAGGAAGCCTCTTGCTTTACTGTTCTGACAAGAACCCTAAAAACTATCCGGAACGCCCCGGAAAAGCGGGAAGCAGCCCGGTGACGGCAACAAGCCGGACCACCGTCAGCCGTTTACGCGACAATGCTCTGACAATTGACTTTTGCGATGTTACGGTTAAAGGAAAGACTTACAAGAAACAACATTTCTCCCGTGCCGCCGATATCGCCTTCAAAGCGCACGGATTCACCAACGGCAATCCTTGGAATACCTCCGTACAATACAAACGGAATATCCTCGACCGCGACCACTTTAAGGATGGCGGCTTCACGGCCTCCTATCATTTTACGGTAAACGATGCTTTCGACTATTCCGGTATCAAACTGGTTTCCGAACGCCCCGAACTATTTACCGTAAAAATCAACGGAAATCTCGTGAACGCTCTTCCAGGTGAATGGTGGCTGGACCGTTCTTTCGGCGTTTATCCGATAGGCGGACAGGTGAAAAAAGGTAGCAATACGGTAGAACTCAGCATCAACCCGATGCGTATTTTTGCAGAGATAGAACCGGTCTACATCATCGGAAACTTCTCGGTCGTACCCGAACAAGAGGGATGGAGCATCGGTGCACCACAGGAATCGTTCACACTGGGTAGCTGGAAAGAACAAAAGCAACCGTTCTACTCATGGGATATGAGCTATAGCAAAGAATATACCCTCGATGACCTTACAGGCAGATATGCCGTCAAACTGAACAAATGGAACGGGACGGTAGCAGAAGTATACGTCAACGGACAGAAAGCCGGTATGATCGCCTTCGACCCCTGGCAACTGGATGTAACATCCTACCTGAAAGAAGGCAGCAACACGATCGATGTACATGTGATCGGCAGTTTGAAGAACCTGTTAGGCCCGCATTACCGGAATCCGGCTCCCGGCCTGGCATCTCCCTGGCATTGGAAAAACGTAGACAAACCGATATCCGGAAAAGAATACCAGATGATGGATTACGGGCTGATGGAAGATTTTGAATTAATTCATTAAACATACACGAAAAGAGGGTGCGTGCTTTTCCGGAAAAGCATGGCACCTTTTTCAAAAAAGGACGGCAGCATGAAAAATAGACTTTTAAACATTTGTATCTTATGTATGGTTTTTCCTTTCTTTCTACAGGCAGCGGACACACATTCCGTTTATAACCTGCGATGCGAACAGGAAGAAAACCCGTTAGGAATCGAAACAGGACAACCTTGTTTCAGCTGGCAGATACAGGCACAACAACGGAACTTCGAACAATCGGCCTGGCAGATATTAGTGGCCGATTCTCCGGAAAAACTACAGGCCGGCAATGGAAATATCTGGGACAGCGGAAAAACGCTTTCTTCCGCCTCGATCCTTGTTCCTTTCAAAGGAAAAGAATTGAAAGCAGGACAGACCTACTACTGGAAAGTAAGGAGTTGGGATAAGGAGGACAGCCCTTCCCGCTGGAGCTGTATCCATACCTTCGGCATGGGGCTTCTTTCGGAAAAAGACTGGAGCAATGCCAAATGGATTGCACTGGAAAAAGACAGGAAAGACGAAATCGTCACGATAGGGCTGCACGGACTGGCCAACGTGGACCGGGAACTCAAAGGCAAAAAGATCGGTATGTACCGCCTCCCCCAATTCCGAAAAGAATTTACGGTTCAAAAACCGGTAAAACGAGCGACCGCCTATGTCTCCGGACTCGGACATTTCGATATGTTCCTGAATGGAGAGAAGGTGGGTAACAACTTTCTCGATCCGGGATGGACAAAATATGATAAATGTGCGCTGTATGTCACTTTCGATCTGTCCGGACAGCTAAAGCAAGGCGGAAACGCAATAGGCGTCATGTTGGGAAACGGCTTTTTCAATATCCCGCGGGAACGTTATTTCAAACTGCTTGCTTCATATGGCGCTCCGCGCCTCTTGATGAAAATACAAATCGAATATGCAGACGGCAGTACGCAGGACATCGTAACCGGTACAGACTGGAAAACAACCGAAAGCCCCGTTACCTACAGCAGTATTTACGGCGGTGAAGATTACGATGCCACGAAAGAACAGACCGGATGGATGCAACCCGGTTTCGACGACCGTACCTGGAACAAAGCCCTCGACACAGGCTGGAAAACCCGGCTCCTCTCCCAACGCTCCGCACCGCTGACCGTACGTGACCGAATCCCCACCGTCCGTCTTTTCAAGACCCGGAAAGGACAATGGGTGTACGATTTGGGACAAAACTTTTCCGGCATCATACGGCTTTCCCTGCATTCAAAGGACACGCATCCGGTTAAGCTCTATCCGGCCGAACTGCTGAATCCGGACAGTACCGTAAACCAAAGCGCGTCCGGCGCTCCTTTCTGGTTCGGTTACACACCGAAAGGAAAAGGTATTGAAAGTTGGCAACCCCAGTTTACCTACTACGGTTTTCGTTACGTGCAGGTCGAAGGTGCTGTTCCCGCCGGACAACCCAATCCGGACGGACTACCTGAAATAACGGAAATTACCGGTCTTCATACTTGCTATTCGGCCGAAGATGTCGGCAGTTTCCATTGTTCCAAACCGTTGTTCAATCAGACATACGAACTGATCGACTGGGCGATCCGCAGCAATATGGCAAGCGTGCTGACCGACTGCCCGCATCGTGAGAAGTTGGGTTGGCTGGAAGAAGCGCACCTGATGCAATACTCCGTACAATACCGCTACAACCTGGCACGCCTGTACGAAAAGACATTCAACGATATGCGCTCCACACAAGCAGCCAACGGCATGATACCGACCATTGCTCCCGAACTAGTCGAATTCGAAGGAGGCTTCAAGGATACGCCGGAATGGGGAAGCACATTTGTCATCAGCCCTTGGTACATCTACCAATGGTATGGCGATACGCGCCCGATCGAAACCTATTATCCGGATATGCAACGCTACATCGACTACCTTTCCTCGAAAGCCGATAACCATATTATCGCCTACGGCTTGGGAGACTGGTTCGACATCGGTCCGGAAAGTCCGGGAGAATCGCAACTGACCTCCAATGGCGTAACGGCAACGGCTATCTACTATTACGACGTCACCCTGATGGAGAAAATGGCAAACCTTTTAGGGAAGCCGGACGATGCACGCAAGTACCAGGAACTGGCGGCCCGGATCAAACAAGCCTTCAACCGGACTTTCTGGAACCCGTCCACCCGTACCTACGACCGCAACAGCCAGGCGGCAAACGCCGTCGCACTCTACATGGGACTGACGACTCCGGAAAACAGGCAGCAGGTATTCGATAACCTGATAGCCGATATCCGCGGACGCAACAACGCCCTGACGGCAGGCGACGTCGGCTACCGCTATGTCTTGCGTGCCCTTGAAGCCGGTGGCGCTTCGGATGTCATTTACGATATGAACTGCAAGTACGACACACCGGGATACGGTTGGCAACTGGCACACGGAGCTACTGCTCTCACCGAATCCTGGCAGGCATACGGCTTCGTATCGAACAATCATTTTATGTTGGGTCATCTGATGGAATGGTTGTTCAGCGGCTTAGGAGGCATCCGTCAGAAAGAAGATTCCTTCGGGTTTAAGCATATTGTCATCAAACCCGAACCGGTCGGTGATGTCCGCGACGCACAGGTTTCCTACGAATCGCCTTACGGACAGATTGTTTCCGACTGGAAAGACAACGATAAAGAATTTATCATCCGAGTGGAAGTACCGGCAAACAGCAAAGCCTCCGTCTATCTCCCGTCTGCCGACACGAAACAAATAACCGAAAGCGGTGTACGATTGGAAGATGTCCCCGGAATCAGTTGCAAACAAGAAGGAAATCGGTATGTCGTAGCAACAACAGGTTCCGGTACTTATACTTTCAAAGTGAAGAAAAATAAATAATGAAGAATACCATGAATACAACAAAAAAGGAAGTTAAAGTCGGACTGATCGGAGTCGGATTGAACACCTATTGGAATCAATTCGAAGGGCTTCTCTCCCGATTGACGGATTACCAAAGAATGATAAAAGAACGTATGTCCGGCTTACAGGCAACCGTGATTGACGGGGGAATGGTAGACAGCCCGGAAAAGGCAGCCCAGACAGCAGAAGTTTTAAAAAGTGAAGACATAGAAATCCTCTTCATCTTTATTTCGACCTATGCCCTTTCCTCAACGATCCTTCCGATCGCCCAGCGCATCAAGATTCCGGTTATCCTGCTCAACATACAACCCGTAGCCGCCATAAATTACGATTATATCAACGGATTAGGCGACCGTGGAAAAATGACCGGCGAATGGCTGGCTCACTGCCAAGCCTGTTCCACTCCGGAATTTGCCTGCGTATTCAACCGTGCCGGCATCAAATACGACATCCTGACCGGTTACCTCGAAGAACCATACGTATGGAACGAAATCGAAAACTGGATCGATGCGGTAAGGGCCGTACAAGGGATGCGTAACAACCGGATGGGTATTCTCGGACACTATTATTGCGGTATGCTGGACGTTTACACCGACATTACCCGGCAATCCTTCACTTTCGGCACTCACATAGAGCTTCTCGAAATGTGCGAACTCAAAGCTTACCGGGATGCTGTAACGGAAGACGAACGAACAGCAAAACGTCTGGAATTTTCCATGAAGTTTGAAGTCGACCCGCATTGTGAAGAATACGAATTGGATCGTGCTGCCCGCACCTCTGTCGCACTCGATAAACTGGCCGAAGCCCACAACCTCAGTTCAATGGCCTACTACTACGAAGGTTGGAAAGGAAACGATTATGAAAATATCGTGACTTCCGTAATAGCCGGCAATACCCTACTTACAGGACGCGGCATCCCGGTAGCAGGCGAGTGCGAAGTAAAGAACGTACAAGCCATGAAGCTCCTTTCTCTTTTAGATGCCGGAGGTTCATTCTCTGAACCGTATGCCATAGACTTCAATGACGATGTTGTTTTATGGGGACATGACGGGCCGGCTCATTTCGCCATTGCCGAGGGAAAGGTCAGCCTCGTACCGCTACCCGTATATCACGGTAAACCGGGCAAAGGATTGTCCATTCAGATGCGCGTCAAACAGGGACCTGTCACTTTTCTTTCCGTATGTGAAAATAATGATGGCGTATTTTTACTTATCGCAGAGGGAGAATCGACCGACGGACCCACCCTGCACATAGGAAACACGAACAGCCGCTACAGGTTCAGTTGCGGAGCCCGCACCTTTATGAACCGATGGAGTAAGGCGGGTCCTTCACACCACTGTGCAATCGGTATCGGACATGTTGCGGATAAACTAAAAAAGATAGCTTTCCTGTTAGACATACCTGTTATCCAGGTTTGTTAAAAGACAAGAAAAAAAGAGAGAGGCTCTTTATCTATCACGATCTTTTAGACACGGATTTCACGGATAAATTATTTTACTTCCGTGTAATCCGTACTTAAATTATGGCTATCAGTATGCAGGATTTTGTTTCGACATACCTCTCAGATAAATACCCTATGCGACATAAGAGAGACCTTATCTTTTATGGTGAGGAGATCCCCAGATAAACACCAGTAGTCGTTTTTATTTCCCAGTAATAATCCTTCGTATCTCGCTCAGCTTATTCAGGGCTTCCAGAGGTGTCAGGTTGTTTACATCCAGATTCTTGATCTCATCCCGCACCTGGCTGAGTACCGGATCATCCAATTGGAAGAAGCTGAGCTGATAGCCGTCTGCCGATGAAGCGATTCCTTTTACAGGCTTGCTTTTGATACTGCCTTTGCGTTTTTCCGTGGCAATCCCCTCCTGACGGTTTTCCGTTTCCAACTGTTTCAGGATTTCGTTGGAACGCTTTACGATGCTTTTCGGCATACCCGCCATCTTGGCCACATGGATACCGAAACTGTGTTCACTGCCTCCGGGAACCAGTTTGCGCAAGAAGATCACTTTGTTATTGACCTCCTTCACCGAAACATTGTAGTTCTTGATACGCTTGAAAGAAGCCTCCATCTCGTTCAACTCATGATAATGCGTGGCAAACAATGTCTTCGCACGGGCATTGGGATGTTCGTGGATATATTCGACAATCGCCCAGGCAATAGAAATACCGTCGTATGTGCTTGTCCCGCGTCCCAATTCGTCAAACAGGACAAGACTGCGGGAAGACATGTTGTTGAGGATATCCGAAGCCTCGTTCATCTCCACCATGAAAGTGGATTCTCCGACCGAAATGTTATCCGAAGCTCCCACACGTGTAAATATCTTATCCACAATCCCGATACGAGCGCATTCGGCTGGGACGAAACAACCGATCTGCGCCATCAGCGTAATCAGAGCCGTCTGGCGAAGCAAAGCGGACTTACCGGCCATGTTCGGTCCGGTGATAATGATAATCTGCTGCTTTTCATCGTCCAGATAGACATCATTGGCAATGTAAGGTTCGCCGATAGGCAATTGTTTTTCAATCACCGGATGGCGGCCAGCCTTAATATCGATCACCTGCGAATCATTCACATCCGGACGGATATAACGGTTGCTTTCAGCCACCTTGGCAAATGAGAGCAGACAGTCCAGACGACCGATCAGGTTCGCATTCATCTGGATAGGCGGAATATATTCGGAAAGACAAAGCACCAGTTCGTTAAAGAGACGGGCTTCCAACGAAAGTATCTTCTCTTCCGCTCCCAATATCTTTTCTTCGTATTCTTTCAGTTCTTCGGTAATATAACGTTCGGCATTCACCAAAGTCTGTTTGCGTATCCATTCGGCAGGGACTTTGTCCTTGTAGGCGTTACGCACTTCGATATAATACCCGAAAACATTGTTGAAACCGATTTTAAGGCTCGATATGCCTGTCAGATCTATTTCCCGTGCTTGTACCTTCAAAAGATAATCTTTACCCGAATAAGCGATTGCACGCAACTCGTCAAGCTCGGCGTTCACGCCTGTCGCAATCACGCCGCCCCGGTTCAGCAAAGAAGGCGGATCGTTGTTGATCTCTTTTTCTATCCGGTCACGGATCAGGGCACAGGCATTCAACTGTTCGCCGATACGGCAAAGGCTCGGCTCATCGCTTGCCGTACAAGCCTCCTTGATCGGCTCGATGGCACGAAGGGCGACTTTCAACTGTACCACTTCGCGGGGAGAGACGCGACCGACCGCTACTTTGGAAATAATACGTTCCAGATCACCGATCTGTTCCAGCTTCTCTTCCAGCAGTTCTTTCACTTCGGGATGGCGGAAAAAATATTCCACTACGTCCTGGCGCTCATGGATCGGTTTCACATCCTTCAAAGGGAACAATATCCAACGGCGCAACATACGCGATCCCATCGGGGAAACGGTCTTGTCCAGCACATCCAGCAAGCTCGTCCCCTCCTCGTTCATCGTGCTGACCAGCTCCAAGCTGCGCACCGTAAACTTATCGAGGCGCACATAGCGATCTTCTTCGATACGGGAAAGAGAGGTGATATGCGAAATATGGGTGTGTTGCGTCTGATCCAGATAATACAGGATGGCCCCCGAAGCTACGACTCCCAATTTCAAATGCTGGACACCGAAACCTTTCAGGTTCTTCGTTTCGAAATGTTTCAGAAGCCGGTCGTTGGCAGCTTCCGAAGTAAACACCCAGTCATCCAGTTCAAAAATAAAGAACCGAGGACCGAAAGCCTCTTCAAAACGTTTACGGCTACCCCGTTCGACCAATACTTCTTTCGGTGAAAAATTATTCAGCAGTTTATCCACATAATCAACGGTTCCTTCGGCTGTCAGGAACTCGCCGGTAGAGATATCGAGAAATGCAATTCCACAGACATCCTTACCAAAATGAATGGCAGCAAGGAAGTTGTTTTCCTTATGGTTGAGTATATTGTCATTGATAGAAACACCCGGAGTTACCAATTCGGTGATACCGCGTTTCACTAATTTCTTTGTGAGTTTCGGATCTTCCAGCTGGTCGCAGATAGCTACGCGCTTACCGGCACGCACCAGTTTGGGCAGATAGCTGTCCAATGCATGGTGAGGGAAACCGGCCATCTCGATCGTTTGCCCCGGTCCGTTCGCTTTTTTCGTCTGTACGATACCCAGTATTTCGGCTCCGGTCACAGCGTCTTCGCCATACATTTCGTAAAAGTCGCCTACACGGAATAACAGGATTGCATCAGGATGTTTTGCCTTTATATCGAAATACTGCTTCATTAAAGGTGTTTCCACTATCTTTGCCACTGTTCTTTTCTTTTTATCTGTTCGACTGTACAAAGGTACGATTTTTCATCTTTCAAAAAATTCACGGATTGCTTTTTCATTTATTCCTTAGAAAAAATATAACTTTGTAAGCATCCTAACAAAAAACATATATCATGAAACAGGCAATTCTAATTTCGACCGGCCTTTTGCTGACAACTCCTTTCATTCACGCAGAGAAGAATAAGGACAAGAAACCGAATGTCGTTTTTATCCTTGCAGACGATTTGGGTTATGGCGATCTAAGTTGTTACGGACAAGAAAAGTTCGAGACGCCCAACATCGATAAGTTGGCACAAAGCGGAATGCGTTTTACACAGTGTTATTCGGGGACAACTGTCAGTGCCCCTTCCCGCTCTTGTCTGCTGACAGGCACGCACAGCGGGCATACCCCTGTACGTGGCAACCTCGAACTTGATCCGGAAGGACAGTTCCCGCTTCCCGACGATGCCCGCACCATCTTCGAAGTAATGAAAGATGCAGGATATAAAACATCCGCTTTCGGCAAATGGGGACTGGGCTATATCGGTTCGACCGGCGATCCTAAAAATCAGGGTTGCGATACTTTCTACGGATACAATTGCCAATTGCTGGCACACAGTTATTACCCCGACCACCTCTGGGACAACGACAAACGAGTGGAGCTCGAAGACAACAACCTGAATGTACAGTACGGAAAAGGGACTTACTCTCAAGATCTTATTCATGGAAAGGCTCTAGAATATCTGGACAATATGAATCCGGACGAACCGTTCTTCATGTGGTATCCGACCATCATTCCGCATGCGGAGCTGATCGTTCCGGAAGACAGCATCATACAGAAATTTCGCGGTATGTACCCGGAAAAGCCTTACAAAGGAACCGAACCGGGCAGCCCGGCTTTCCGCAAGGGAGGTTACTGTTCGCAGTTCCATCCACATGCAACTTTCGCCGCTATGGTCTACCGTCTGGACGTCTATGTCGGGCAGATCATCCAAAAGTTAAAAGACAAAGGTTTATATGATAACACCATCATCATCTTTGCGAGCGATAACGGCCCTCATATGGAAGGGGGCGCCGATCCCGATTTCTTCAACAGCAACGGCATTTATCGCGGATATAAACGGGATCTGTACGAAGGCGGTATCCGTGTCCCGATGATCATTTCCTGGCCCGGACATGTCCAACCGAATACGGAAACCGACTTTATGTGCTCTTTCTGGGATGTATTACCGACCTTCGAAGAAATCATCCATCCGAAAGCCAAACAGAAGGAAATGGACGGCGTCAGCATGCTTCCCCTCCTGGAAAACCGGAAAGGACAGAAGGAACATGAATTCCTGTATTTCGAATTCCAGGAACTGAACGGTCGCCAAGCCGTACGCAAAGGACCGTGGAAATTGGTCCACATGAATATCCGCGGCGACAAGCCCTATTATGAACTGTATAACTTGGCGTCCGACCCGTCGGAACGGCACAATATATTGGACCAGTATCCTGAAAAAGTAGCAGAACTGAAAGATATCATGGTCCGTGAACACAGACCGGACCCGAACTGGCCGCTATTGAAAGAGGAAAAGGCGAAATAATAGGGAAAATTTATAGAAAAGGATGTCAAAATCCAAGACAACCGCATCAAAATTTTCCAAGGTTGTGATCTACATACGAAGTTTTCTGCAAATCTTCTATCACTCTATCACTACAAAAGTTTCAGATATTGATATTCAAGTGTTATAGCAGTGATACAGGATGTTTTCCTGTATCACTGCCTCTATCACTCCTAAAACAGGACATTTTATCATATGATTGGAAACCAACATATTGCTTTCTGTTACTTTTGAAAAAGCATATAAAATAATCGAATAAA
>CEAR01018598.1_pt1 | contig 16842 bp, 16 predicted proteins | sample 557461 | NCBI WGS metagenome assembly CEAR01 (sample SAMEA3182075, study PRJEB8094) | gut metagenome | biome: human; feature: gut; material: Stool; isolation source: human stools | place: Canada | collected 2012-03-14
GAGTTTTACCCGCAAGGGGTACGCGGCATCCGTAAGGCGGCAGAGCCGCCAACGGCTGCCCAGGCGTTCGCGCACGGCGCAGAGCGCAACGAAACTTTCTCAAGAAAGCGGCTTCACCGCTTTCTTGAAGCTATCTTACGACGCCAAACTGGAAGAGATAGTCTCTCCACATCGGATAGTACGCGGCCTTGACGTGGACACCGTCGCCAGAGTATTCCGGCGTCAGCGCGCCGGTAGAGTCGTCGAAGACGGGATTGCAGTCGATATAGAAGACCGTTTCGTTGTCGGCGAGCTTTTGGAGCTCAGCGTTGCGTGCGTCGATGGTCGAATTCTTAAAGAACGTCGTGTCGGACTTTTCCTGCGTCGTGTGGAAAATGGCCTGCAAAAAGATGATGGCGTCAGGCTGGAGCTCGCGCACTTCGTCGAGCAGGACCTTGTACTGTGCGGCCCAGCTCTCCGCCGTGCCGGTGCCGAGCTCGTTGATGCCGAGCATCAGGTAAATTTTGCCGTAGTGCTTGCCGGAGAGCGCCTGCGCAAGCGTCTGCTTGCCGGGGAACTCCGCCTTTTCGACCGCCGACCAGACCGTCAGGCCGTTGTGGCATAGGTAGTCGGCGTTATTGAGACCCGCATAGTCCTTGAAGCCGTCGGTGTGCGAGTCGCCGATGAACAGCGCGTCGTCAAAGTAGCTCGCGTCCACCGTGGTGAAGGGGGAGTCGGGCTCTTCCGGTTCGGGCTCCGGTTCCGGGTCCGGAAGCGGAGCGGGGTCTGGGACGGGAGGAGGTTCGGGCGCTTTGGGCTCGCTCCACGGGTAGACCCCGTCTGCGGCCGCTGTGGCCATTGCCGCGACGGGCGGCGTCGCGGCATCCAGCTTTTCAAGATAATCCTGATATACGCCGGTGGGATCGAGCGCGGCGTAAGCGTTGAGCGCCAGCGCGCTGACAAAGCACAGCGGCAGCAGGAAAAAGGGACGAGAGGACATGAAAGGTCTCCTTAGAAACGGGAATAGAGGAAGGCGTTGCCCGACGAGGTGGCGATGAAGTACACGCACACCCAGAAGAGCAGAAACAGCGGGAGCTGGACGAGTAAACTGCCGCGGTGCTTTTCATAAAAGCGGCGCGGCTGCGGCAGACAGAAGAAGATGGCGAGCAGCAGCAGCCACCAGTAGGACGAGAGCAGCTTGAGCACATCCTGCGCGGAGATGGCGCTGTGTGCGCCGAACAGCGGGAACAGGCGGGAAAAATACGCGCCGACGTCCTTTAAGCGCGTGATGCGGAAAATGACCCACGTCTGCGGGATGACGAAGAGAAGATAGACGTGCGAGAGCACTTTATGCTCCTTGAGAAAATTGCCGATGCAGAACTTTTCGAGCAGGATGAATCCAAGCAGCATCACACCCCAGAGGACAAAATTCCAGCTCGCCCCGTGCCAGAGGCCGGTGAAAAACCACACGACCGTGAGCGAGAGCACCGTGCGGGCATTGCCGTTGCGGCTGCCGCCGAGCGGGATGTACACATAGTCGCGAAACCATGTGCCGAGCGTGATGTGCCAGCGGCGGTAGAACTCGCTCACCGAGCGCGCGGTGTAGGGCAGGTCAAAGTTGCGCGGCACAGGCAGCGCGAGCATCTGCCCGAGGCCCATCGCCATGAGCGAATAGCCGGAAAAGTCGAAATAGAGCTGCAAACTGTAGCTCACCGCGCCGAGCCATGCGAGCGGCGTCGACAAATATTCGTAACCGATGCGCTCGAGCGATGCCCACAGCGGCGCGAGCTGGTCGGCGAGCAGCACTTTGAAGCACAGGCCGACAACAAAGAGCTCAAAGCCGGAGAATACGTCCTCGCGCGTGATCGTGCGTTCCTTCAGTGCGCCGCGCCATTCGCGGCAGCGTAAGATCGGCCCCATCGTGAGCTGGGGGAACGCGATGGTGAAAGCGGCGTAGTCGATGAGGTTTTTCTCCGCCTCCTCGCCGCGATAGACGTCGATGAGGTACCCCGCGCTCTGGAAAAGGTAGAAGCTGACGCCGAGCGGCAGCGCAAGCTCGACAAGGGAGAACGCCGTCCCCGTCAGTTTGCCCAGATTTTCCAGAATAAATGCAGCGTACTTGAAATACACGAGGCAGAAGAGGTCCGCCGCCAGCGCGATGATCAGCAGTGCTTTTCGCGTGCGGACTTCTTTCCCCGCCATTGCGCGGGCGAGGGCATAGTGCAGAAGCAGCACGCCGGACAGCAGCAGTGTGTCGCGCGCGCCCGCGCCGATGAAGTAGAAGGCAAAGCTGCCCAGCACGAGCGCAGCATTTTTGAAGCGAAAGGGCAGAATGTAATAGACCGCGAAAAACAGCGGCAGAAAATAAAAAAGAAACGTAAGGTCGGAAAAGCTCACGGGGAAACTCCTGTCATAATTTGTCAGCGTCTTATTGTACACGCCGGGGCGGAGCGCGGCAATGGAAAAATCAGGAATTCGTCAAGAAACCGCCGGGTAAGCCAAAACATGAGATTTTGGTTTACATGCGGCGGCAAGCGTGCTACAATCCTAAGACGGCGGCTGCGAAAAACGCAGCGCTTGATATTTTATGTCAATCGTAAGCGATAAGCCGCCGACTGTCAACCTCAAAAGGGTAACAATTTCGGTTACATTTTGTAACGGAGGACGCTATGGGAAAAGAGACTGTTTTGGCGCTGCTGCTGCGGGAAAAGGGACACTTCGTCTCCGGCGAGGCCGTCAGCGCCGAGCTCGGCATCACGCGCGCGGCCATCTGGAAGAGCATTTCCGCCCTGCGCGCGCAGGGGTACGAGATCGACGCCGTCACGGGACGCGGCTACTGCCTCAAGTCGCTGCCCGACACGCTGACCGAGCAGACCGTGCGCAGCTACTTGGGACCTGTCGAAACCGTCGGCAAGCGCATCGACTGCTTTGATTCCATCGACTCGACGAACGCCTACTTAAAGCGCATCGCGCTCGACGGCGCGCCGGACGGTACCGTCGCCGTCGCGGCGGAGCAGACGAGCGGCCGCGGTCGCCGCGGCCGCAGCTTTCAGAGCGCGGCGGGCAAGGGCGTTTACCTGTCGATCTTGCTGCGTCCGAAGCTTGCGCCGTCGCAGCTGATGCCGCTCACGGGTCTCATCGCCGTTGCGATGAGCCGCGCGGTCGACCGCGTGGCGGGGACGCACTCGCAGATCAAGTGGACAAACGATCTCATCCTGAACGGCAGAAAGCTCTGCGGCATTTTGACCGAGCTGAGCGTCGAGGGTGAGACCGGCGAGCTCCAGTACGTCGTGGCGGGCATCGGCTTCAACGTCAGCCAGCGCGAGGAGGACTTCGTCGGCGAGGTCTCGAAGATCGCAACGTCCATCCTGCGCGAGACGGGCAGGCTCATTTCGCGCGCGGAGCTGTCCGCGGCGATGATCGAGGAGCTCGATGCGCTTTATACGGCGCTCAGATCCGGAGAGACGAGCGGGTATCTCGACGAATACCGCCGCCGCTGCGTGACCATCGGGCGCGAGGTGCAGCTTTTGTGGCAGGATACGAAGGAAAAAGTCACGGCGCTTGACGTGGACGAGGAGTTCGGCCTCATCGTGCGCCGCGAAAACGGGACGGTCGAGACCGTCCGCACGGGGGAGGTGTCCGTGCGCGGCCTTTACGGATATGTGGAGTAAGGAGAAAGTGTTTTGAAGGAACTTTTGGAACTGTTTCTCACCTTTGCCAAGATCGGCGTGATGACCTTTGGCGGAGGCATGGCGATGCTGCCGATCCTCGAGCGCGAGGTGGTGCAGAATAAGCACTGGGCAACGGAAGAAGAGCTGGTGGACTATTTTGCCATCGGTCAGTGCACACCGGGCATCATCGCCGTCAACACGGCGACATTTGTCGGGCAGAAGAGAAAAGGCGCGATGGGCGGCATCACCGCGACGCTCGGCGTGGTATTCCCCTCGCTCGTCATTATCACGATCCTGGCGGGACTCATTACGAACTTTGCCCACCTTGCCTGGGTGCAGAACGCCTTTGCAGGCATTCAGGTGTGTGTATGCGTGCTCATCCTGAACGCTGTGCTCAAGCTGCTGAAAAAGTCGGTCGTGGATAAGCGCACGGCGGTCATCTTTGTTATCGTGCTGCTGGGGAATATGCTGCTGAGCGTTTCGCCGGTGTGGTTCGTGCTGCTCTCGGCGCTGTCCGGCATCGTGCTGAAAAATCTTGAGGGGAGAGCGGCAAAATGACCTTGTATCTTCGCTTATACTGGGAATTTTTCAAAACGGGCCTGTTTGCCATCGGCGGCGGCATGGCGACGCTGCCGTTCCTCAAGAATATCGGGGTGACCACGGGCTGGTTTTCGCAGACGGACCTGATGAACATGCTGGCTGTGTCGGAATCGACGCCGGGTCCTGTCGGCATCAACATGGCAACCTATGTCGGCTATACGGTCGGCGGCGTGCCGGGCGCGATCGTCGCCACCATCGGCGAGGTGACGCCGTCGATCATCGTCATTTTGATCGTTGCGGCGATGCTCGCTAAATTCCGCGACAGCCAGTATGTCGCCAACGCGTTCTACGGCCTTCGTCCCGCCTCCACCGGCCTGATCGGCGCGGCCTGCGCGGGCGTGATGCTTCAGGTGATCGCCGGGATCACGAGCGCGTCGCAGGCGGATTCCATCCTGATGAAATTCTCGTGGGACGGCGCGATCAGCTGGCGCGGCATCATCCTTGCGCTGGTGCTGCTCGTCTTCACGCGCTACATCAAAAAGACCAGGGACCTGCACCCGATCGTCTTTATCGGAGTCTCCGCGGTGATCGGCGTCGTGTTCCACTTCGCGGGAGTGTAAAAGATATTCAAAAAAGAGGGACGCAGCTGAAAGCTGCGTCCCTCTTTTTTGAGAAAGATGCGTTCCGCTTTGTGCCTTGCCGCCCGAAAGGCGGCTGCGACACGCGCGGAGCGAGAAGTGTTTTTCCGGCGTACACGCCGCCAGAAAAACGGATTCCAATTTATTTCGCGTCTGCGGACGCCTGGGCAGCCGTTGGCGGCTCTGCCGCCTTACGGATGCCGCGTACCCCTTGCGGGTAAAACTCTGCGAGGCTTTTTTAACCGCTGCGTTAGTCGGCGGAGGCGATGTGGCTGGCGATGCGCTGCATGATCATGTCGAGGGCGACTAAGTTGTGGCCGCCTTCAAGCACAATGATATCGGCATACTTGCGGCTCGGCTCGACGAACTGCTCGTGCATGGGCTTGACGGTCGTCAAATACTGCGTGATGACGCTCTCGAGCGTGCGGCCGCGGTCGCGCACGTCGCGCAGCGCGCGGCGCGCGGCGCAGAATGCGCACGTCGGCGTCGGTCTCGACAAAAATTTTGATGTCAAGCATTTCGCGCAGCCGCGGGTCCTGAAAAATGAGGATGCCCTCGACGATGACGACCTTGCTCGGCCGGATGAGCTCGGTCTCATTCGTGCGCTGGTGGTCGGCGTAGGAGTAGACGGGGCAGCGGATGGCCTTGCCCGCCTTGAGCTCCTTAAGCTGCTCGACCATCAGATCGGTCTCGAAAGCGTCGGGGTGGTCGTAGTTCTGTTTGCAGCGCTCTTCAAAGGGCCTGTCCTGATATTTATAATAGCTGTCGTGGTGCACGACGCTGATATCGTCGCCGAAGTGCTGCTTCAGATGCTCGGTGAGCGTCGTTTTGCCCGAACCGGTGCCGCCTGCAATGCCAATGAAGATGGTATTCATCGCCAGACCCTCCATGAATCGTTTGTTGTTAAGTCGATTATAGGAAGACTTTAGCAAAAAAGCAAGGCCGCGCGGCGGAATGCGGCAAAAATTTGCGTGTTTCGGTTGACGCGGGACAAAAAAGCAAGTATTATGTAAAGGAACGCAGCACCGTGTGTGCTCGCGCGCAGAGACTCTATTTTGACAAAAGAAAGGAGCGTCGGCATGAATCTTCTCAAGTGCCCGCGCTGCGGCGAAGAATATTCCCCCAGCTATCGCAGATGCCCGTTCTGCGAGGAGGGAGACCATCCCCGTAAGATCAAGTACAACTCCAGCAAACAGAGCGGCGGCCGGCGCGTTTCGGATAAAAAGCAGACGCAGTCCGTCCGCGGTGCGATGGCGGCGGTGCTCGTCGTCGTGCTGCTGCTTCTGAGCTGGTCGCTCTTTGGTGACAAGATCGTCGCAAAGATCACGCCCGCCGACGACGGCAATACCCCCGGCGTGCAGGACGATGTCAATACGCCCGACGACAGCAATACGAACACGGACGATCCGAACGCGAACAACGGCGACACCACTGACCCGAACACCGGTGATGAGCCGAACGCAAATGATCCCGCAAACGGCAGCGACACAACTGCCACCAATCCCGGCACCACGACAACCCCGTCCACCCCGACGGTGGATGTCTCAGCCCTGAGCATCAAGACGAACGTCGGCACGACGCTGCCCAAGGACGCGAACGGCAACTTTGACTGCACGATCAAGTCGAGCGAGACCATCCGCCTGAGCGTTTCCGGCACGGACGCGGCCGCGACCTGGGCGGTGGCGGACGCGAGCGTCCTGTCCATCTCGGCGGACGGCTTGATCACGCCTGCCAAGGTGGGTACCACGACTGTGACGGCCACCGTTGGCGGCGCGGTGCTGACCATCACGGTGCGCATCAAGTAAAGAGAAAAAGAACGGCCGGGGGCCGTTCTTTTTTTACGCAAAAAGGGGCGGCTTTCCTTGCAAGCACTGCCCGCCTGTGCTACAATTACCTTGAAAAAGTATTTGCAGGAGCTATCGACCATATGACGACCCGTGAATTTCAGCAGAAAAAGCCGCTTTCCATTCTCTTCACCTACTTCAAGCCGCACCGCGGCCTGTTTATCCTGGACCTTGTCTGCGCGACGGTCGTTGCGCTCATCGATCTCGCCTTCCCGCTCGTGACGCGCAAGTCGATGTACGACCTTTTGCCGAATCAGCAGTACCGCACGTTTTTTATCGTGATGGGCGTGATGATGGCGGCGTTCATTGTGCGCGCGCTTTTATACTATGTCATTTCCTACTGGGGACACACATTCGGCATTCTGGTGGAGGCGGACATCCGCCGCGACCTTTTCACGCACGTGCAGGAGCTGGACGTCAGCTTCTTTGACCACAACCGCACGGGCCAGCTCATGAGCAGGCTGACGAGCGATCTCTTCGAGATCACGGAGCTCGCCCACCACGGCCCCGAGGACCTGCTTATTTCGACGCTGACGATCGTCGGCGCGCTCGCCATCCTGTTTTCCATCGAGTGGCGGCTCGCGCTGGTCGTGGCGTGCATCCTGCCGGTGTTCATCGCGGTCATCATGTCGCGCCGCAGCAAGATGACGGCAGCCTCGCGCGGCGAGAAGCAGAAGACTGCCGCCATCAACGTCGGCATCGAGTCGTCGCTCTCCGGCATCCGCACGGCGCGCGCCTTTGCCAACGAGGAAGAGGAGATCGACAAATTCAACGCGGCGAACGAGGAATTCAAGGTCTCCAAGCGCAAATTTCACCACGAGATGGGTGTGTTCAACGCGACGATGGAATTTTTTATGACGCTGCTCTCCGCCGCCGTCATCACGGTGGGCGGCTATCTCATCATGCGCGGCGAGATGAACTACATTGACCTCATCACGTTTTCCCTTTACATCGCAACGTTCATCAACCCCGTGCGAAAGCTCGCGAATTTCTCTGAGATTTTTGCTCGTGGCTTTGCAGGTCTTGAGCGCTTCACGGCGCTCATGCGCGTCGAGCCCGCGCTCAAGGACGCACCGGACGCGAAGGAACTCGAACACTGCCGCGGCGAGATCGACGTCGACCATGTGAGCTTTTCTTATGAGGGCGAGGAGAATGAAGGCGTGCTCCACGACGTGAGCGTGCATATAAGGCCTGGCGAGATGCTCGCCATCGTCGGCCCCTCCGGCGGAGGCAAGTCGACGCTCTGCCAGCTCATCCCGCGCTTTTACGAGGTGAGCGAGGGCGCGATCCGTATCGACGGGGAAGATGTGCGCTCTCTTACGCAGTCGTCTCTTCACCGCGCCATCGGCATCGTGCAGCAGGATGTGTTCCTCTTTGCCGACACGGTGCGCGAGAATATCCGCTATGGCCGCCCCGACGCGACGGACGAGGAGATCGTCGAAGCGGCGAAGCGCGCGGAGATTTACGATGATATCATGGCCATGCCGCACGGCTTCGACACCTATGTCGGCGAGCGCGGCACGATGCTCTCCGGCGGACAGAAGCAGCGCGTGTCCATCGCGCGCATCTTCCTCAAAAACCCGCCCATCCTCATTCTGGACGAGGCGACGAGCGCGCTCGACAGCGTGACGGAGGTCAAAATTCAGCACGCTTTCGATGAGCTCGCGCGTGGGCGCACGACGCTTGTGATCGCGCACCGCCTCTCGACCATCCGCTCGGCGGACCGCATCCTCGTCGTCGAGAATGGCCGCATCGCCGAGCAGGGCAGCCACGAGGCGCTGCTCGCGCAAAACGGCGAGTATGCGTCCCTCTGGCGCACGCAGAATGGGAAAGCATGATGGACAGACGGCAGCTTTTGGATCGCGCCGCGCGCAATGGCGATGAGCGCGTGCTGCTGGCGCACATTCTGGACAAGTGTGAGCAGAGCAGAAACCGCAATATCCCGTCGGCGACGGACTTTTTGAGCCCCGCTGAGCAGCGCAGCGCGCAGGACCTACTGCATGCCGCCGCCATTCATGACGGCTGCGCCTTTCGCGGCGGCTATGAGCGCGCGGAGCGGAGGATGCTTCTCTTCCTGCCCGACTGGCAGGAGGAAGCGGACGAGAGCGAATACATGACGGCGCTCCGCTGCACGTATCGCAAGGAAGATACGCTGACGCACCGCGACTTTCTCGGCTCGCTGATGGCGCAGGGCGTCACGCGCGAAAAGCTCGGCGACATTTTGGTGTCGGAGGGCTCGTGCGATTTGATCGTCTCGCGCGATATCGCGCCGTATCTGCTGCAAAACGTGACGAGCGCGGGGCGCGTGAAGCTCTCGGCCAGCGAGATCGAGCTTTCGGACTTGAGCGTCCCCGAGCTCAAGGTCAAGGAGATTCGCGACACGGTCTCAACACTGCGGCTCGACGCCGTGGCGGCGAGCGGCTTTTCGATGAGCCGCGGCAAGGCGCAGGAGCTCATTTCCTCGGGCCGCGTGCAGCTCAACTACCGCGAAACGCTCAAGAGCGACGCCCCCGTCGCGCAGGGGGATGTGATCTCCGCCCGCGGCCTCGGCAAGTTCGAGGTCGCCGAGGTCGGCGGCCTGAGTAAAAAAGGAAGAACGGCGCTGCTTCTGCGCCGATACCTGTAAGGAGAATCAAACAATGACGATGGATGAAAAGATCGCGCGCATCAACGCGCTGGCGCACAAGGCCAAAGCCGAAGGCTTGACCGACGAGGAGAAGGAGGAGCAGGCGCAGCTGCGCCGCGACTACATTGACTCGGTGAAGGCGAACCTAAAATCCCAGCTCAATACGCTCTATGTGCTGGACGAAAAGACAGGTAAAAAGACGAAGATCGTCGACTTTGAGCGCGAGCGCGCCGCGAGAGCGGGCAAGAAAAAGGAGAACAGATAAATGAGCAAGGATTTTGAATACGATCCCGAGACCGGTTCGTTCCGCTTTGACGAGAGCGGCGGAAAAACGAAGAAAAAGAACGATGTCGACGTCGGCGGCTGGATTTTGATCGCGGCGCTGTTTGCCTTCGGCCTGTGGCCCATCGGCCTCATCGCGCTCATCTCCAAGCTCTCGGACAAGCCGAAGAAGGTGAATTCCTCGCGCGGCGGCATGCGCACGTCCACAAGCCCGAATGCAAACGTTTCCTCGCGCGGCAAGGTGGAAAAGTCCGTGGTGAAGACGGCGAAGAAGATGAACCGCGCGCCGAAGACTTCCGACAAGACCGCGCGCACGCTGATGATCATCGGCGGCTTTATCGCCGTGGCCGCCGGCAGCGGATTGATTTCGGATATCGGCGAGATCATCGGCTACGGCTGGTATTCCTACATGGCCGAGTACATGCTGTCCGAGTGCGGCTTCCTCGCCGGCGGTATCGCGATGTTTGCTGCCGGTCAGCGCATGAAGCGCCGCAGTGCACGCATCGCGCGCTATCTCGCCGTGATGGGCGAGCGCGGCTACATCAGCGTGAAGGAGCTCTGCACCGTAACGGGCAAGAGCCGCAAAAAGATCGAGAGTGACCTTGACTACATGGTCGAAAAGGGTCTGCTCGGCACGGGCGCGTACTTAGACAGCGGCCGCGGCATCTTCTTCCGCAGCGCCGACGCCTTTGCCGACTACGCGAATGCGACCGCGAAAAAGGAAAACGTCACGCCCAAGGAGGCCAACGAGGGCTATGCGGGCGCGCTGCGCGCCATCCGCTCGGCCAACGACCGCATCGCCGACCCCGTGCTGAGTGAGAAGATCGACCATCTCGAGACCGTTGCGGGCAAAATTTTCCGCGAGGTCGAGCAGCATCCCGAAAAGCAGCAGCAGGCCGCGACGTTCCTCAATTACTACCTGCCCACGACGCTCAAGCTGCTTGACAGCTACGCCAAGTTTGAAGAGGCGGGCATCGAGGGCGAGAATCTCTCCCGCGCGCAGGAGCGCATCGAAGAGACGATGGATGCCCTCATCAAGGGCTTTGACAAGCAGCTCGACGATTTGTACCGCAACGAGGCGATGGACATCGACAGCGATATCCGCGTGATGGAAAATATGCTCCGCCGCGACACGGCGAGCGTGGAGGACGATTTCGGCCTCGGCGGCGCGGCAGTGCAGCGCGCACCGGATGAGGAATAAGGTGCTGCGCCGCTCTCATACGCTCTATGAGGAGAAAGGACAAGAGGCATGAAACAAACCGGCAGACGATTTGACGCCGCAGCCTTTTACGGCGGCACGAACAGCGAGGCCTACCGCTATCTCGGCGCGCACCGCACGCGGCGGTCGGGGAAAGACGGCTACGTCTTCCGCACCTGGGCGCCGAACGCCGCGCATGTGTCCGTTGTGGGCGATTTCTGCGGCTGGAACGGCTACGCCCACCCGATGGAAAAGAACGCGGACGGTTTCTGGGAGTGTTTTGTGCCGTCCCTCAAGCGCTACGATACCTACAAGTTCGCCGTGACGGCACAATCGGGCGAAACGGTCCTCAAGGCCGACCCCTACGCCTTCCACGCCGAGACCCGCCCCGGTACGGCCAGCAAGCTCTATGACCTCGGCGGCTACCGCTGGGGGGATGACGAATGGCGCGCGAGCCGCGCAAAGGCACCCCTCGACCGCTCGCCGCTCAACATTTACGAGGTCCACCTCGGCTCATGGCGGCGGCACGAAAACGGCGATTTTTACGACTACCGCACGCTCGCGCGCGAGCTGGCGGATCACGTTCTGGACCTTGGCTACAACTGCGTTGAGCTCATGCCCGTCACCGAGTATCCGCTTGACGATTCCTGGGGCTATCAGTGCACCGGCTATTTTGCCGCAACGTCGCGCTACGGCACGCCCAGGGACTTTATGTACTTTGTCGACCATCTGCACCAAAAGGGCATTTCCGTCATTTTAGACTGGGTGCCGTCGCACTTCTGCAAGGACGCGCACGGCCTCATCGACTTTGACGGCACGCCCTGCTACGAATACGCCGACCCCAATAAGCGCGAGCACGAGGGCTGGGGAACGCGTGTGTTCGACTATGGCCGCGGCGAGGTGAAGAGCTTTCTCCTTTCCTCTGCTGCGTTCTGGCTGCGCGAGTTCCATGTGGACGGCCTGCGCGTGGACGCGGTCGCGTCGATGCTGTACCTCGACTATGGCCGCGAAAATGGCCGTTGGACGCCAAACATCAACGGCGGGCACGAGAATTTAGAGGCCATCGACTTCCTGCGCGCGCTCAACGAGATGGCGTTTTCCGTCGACCCGAACGCGCTGATGGTCGCGGAGGAGTCGACCGCGTGGCCGCTCGTCACGCGGCCCGCCAAGGATGGCGGCCTCGGCTTCAACCTCAAGTGGAACATGGGCTGGATGAACGACATGTGCCACTATTTGAAGCTTGACCCCTGGTTCCGCCAGTTCCACCACAAGGACATCACGTTCTCGCTGATGTACGCCTTTTCGGAGAATTTCGTCCTGCCGATCTCGCACGACGAGGTCGTGCACATGAAGGGCTCGCTTCGCGGCAAGATGCCGGGCGACGACTGGCAGCAGCTGGCGGGGGTGCGCGCGTTTACGGCGTACCTGCTCGCCCATCCGGGCAAGAAGCTCACGTTCATGGGCGCGGAGCTGGGCCAGTGGCACGAGTGGAATTTTGCCTCGCAGCTCGACTGGTATTTGCTCGAAAATAAAGAAAATCAGCAGACCCAGCGGTTTTTCAAGGACATCAACCGCTTTTACCTGTCGCAGAGCCCGCTTTGGGACATTGACTTTTCGTGGGAGGGCTTTGAGTGGCTCGTCGCCGACGACAACCACAACAACGTCGTCGTCTTCGTCCGGCGCGACCGGAAAGGGCGCGAGCTCATCGCGGCGGTCAACTTCTCGCCCGTCGGACGCGCGGACTACCGCTTCGGCGTCCCGCCGAAAAAGACGTACCGCGAGGTGTTTACCACCGACCTTCCCGCATACGGCGGCACGGGCGACTGGCGCAACGAGGGAGAGCTTTTGACCGAGTCCATCCCCTCGCACGGCAAGCCCTGCTCGCTGAGCGTGACCATCCCGCCGCTCGGCGCGGTGTTCTTCGCGGGCGAGGGCGAATGGCAGGAAGAGGAGAAAACCAACGAGCCGCCCGAGGTGTGACCGGACGGCAACGAAACAAGGAGGAGAGAACAAGCGTGAAGAAAGAATGTATCGCCATGCTGCTTGCCGGCGGCCAGGGCAGCCGTCTCTACGTGCTCACGGAGAATATGGCGAAGCCCGCCGTGCCGTTTGGCGGCAAGTTCCGCATCATTGACTTTCCGCTCTCAAACTGCGCCAACGCTGGCATCGACACCGTCGGCGTTCTGACGCAGTACCGCCCGCTGGAGCTCAACCGCTACATCGGCTCGGGCCAGCCGTGGGATCTCGACCGCGCGGACGGCGGCGTGCACATCCTGCCGCCGTATCAGAGCGCGGGCGGTGCGTCGTGGTATAAGGGCACGGCCAACGCCATCTTCCAGAACATCGGCTTTGTCGACATGTACGACCCCGAGTATGTGCTCATCCTCTCGGGCGACCACATCTACAAGATGAATTACGCCAAGATGCTCGCCCACCACAAAAAAGCGGGCGCGGACTGTACCATCTCCGTTATGGAGGTGCCCTGGGAGGATGCGCCGCGCTTTGGCATCATGAACGTGGACGAAAACGACACGATCACGGAATTCGAGGAAAAGCCCGCGCATCCCAAGAGCAACCTCGCGTCGATGGGCATTTACGTCTTCACGTGGAAAAAGCTGCGTCAATACCTCATCGAGGACGAGAGCGACGAGGCGAGCAGCAACGACTTCGGCAAAAACATCATCCCCAAGATGCTGCAAAACGGGGAAAAGATGGCGGCGTACCGCTTCTCCGGCTACTGGAAGGACGTCGGCACGCTCGACTCTCTTTGGGATGCGAACATGGATATGCTCGCGACCGGCAGCGGACTCGATCTTCTCGAAAAGGACTGGCCGATCTATGGCCGCTCCGTCTCCGCGCCGCCGGCGTACTTAGGCGTCAACGCGCGCGTGGAGCACAGCGTCGTCGCGCGCGGCTGCACGGTCGAGGGCGAGGCGGAGAACTCCGTCCTCTCTGAGCGCTGCACGGTGGAGGAGGGCGCAAGCGTCCAGTACTCCATCCTGATGCCCGGCGCGGTCGTCAAAAAGGACGCGCGCGTCTCCTACGCCATCATCGGCGAGAACGGCGTCGTCGGCGAGCACGCCTTTGTCGGCGCGCCGCCCGAGGCGGTGCCGCCGGAGCAGTGGGGCATCACGGTGCTCGGCCCCGGCGCGGCGGTCGCGGATGACTATGTGCTGCCTGCCAACCGCATGCGCAGCGTGGACGGAAAGGAGACGGTACGATGAACGGACTGCACGGCATCATCTTTGCCTATGAAAAGGCTCCCGGCCTTCGCGAGTTGACCGAAGCGCGCATGCCCGGCTCTGTGCCGTTCGGCGGGCGCTACCGCGTGGTCGACTTCATGCTCTCCAACATGGCGGGCGCGGGCATCACAGACGTCGGCGTTGTGCTGCACGGCAACTATCAAAGCCTGCTCGACCACATCGGTAGCGGCAAGACGTGGGACATGGCGCGCAAGAACGGCGGTCTCAAGCTGCTGCCGCCCTTTGCCGACGCGCGCAAGTTCGGCGTGGAGGAATTCCGCGGCAAGATGGAGGCGCTCTCGGGCGTGCGGTCGTACCTGCACGAGATCCGGCAGAAGTACGTCGTCCTGTCCGACAGCGACCTTATCATCAATCTGCCGCTGCAGAAGGTGCTGGACGCGCACATCGAAAGCGGCGCGGACATCACCTGCGTCTGCACCGAGAGCGGCCAGTTTGTGGAAAACGCCACGTATTTCACCGTCAACGAAGCGGGCCGCATCACCGAGACGCGCTGCGCGCCGCACAAGGCGAGCGGCTGCCGCAGCCTGGAGATCTACCTTCTGAGCCGCGACCTTCTTATCTCCCTTGTGGACGAGTGCGCCGCGCAGGACAAATACAGCTTCCGTAGCGATGTGCTCTGCGCCATGGGCGACAAGCTCGACCTGCGCGCTTTCCTGTGGGACGGCTTTGCTGCGCAGCTGCGCACGGTGCGCGAATATTATGAGCGCAGCATGCAGCTCTTAGACCCCGCCATCCGCTCCGAGCTCCTGTGTGCCGAGCGGCCCATCCTTGCTAAAGAGGATGACGAGGCGGCGTCGTACATCGCGCCCGACTCGCGCTGTGTCAATTCGCTGATCGCCGACGGCTGCCAGATCGAGGGCGACGTAGAGGGGAGCATCCTCTTCCCGGGCGTCAAGGTCGGCAAGGGGAGCCAAGTCAAAAACTGCATCCTCTTTAAGAATACCGTGGTGGAGGACGGCGTGACGCTCGGCTGTGTCATCGCCGACAAGGACGTCCACATCCGCCGCGGCGGCACACTCATCGGACACGAGAGCTACCCGCTCGCCGTGAGCAAGGGCAGCATTGTATAAAAGCAGCAAACAGAAGAAAGGAGCTTGCAGATGAACATTTTGTATGTGACGAGCGAGGCGGTCCCCTTTTGCAAGACGGGCGGCCTTGCCGACGTAGCCGGCAGCCTTCCGCAGGCGCTCGCGGCAAACGGAGACCGCGTGAGCGTCATCCTGCCGCTTTACGAGCGCGTGAAGGACAAGTGGGGTGAGCAGCTCCACTTTGAAAAGTGGACGTTCGTGCGCCTTGCGTGGCGCAGCGTCTACTGCGGGCTCTTTTCGCTCGAGCGCGACGGCGTCACGTGGTACTTTGTCGACAATGAGACGTATTTCCGCCGCAGCGAGCTCTACGGCTACTATGACGACGGCGAGCGCTTTGGCTTTTTCTCCCGCGCGGTGACGGAACTGCTCAAGTCCCTGCCGCAAAAGCCCGACGTTGTCCACTGCAACGACTGGCAGAGCGCGCTTGTGCCCATCTACATCAGGGATGAAGCCGTGCGCGACGACTTTTATAAGGGAATCAGAACCGTCATTACGGTGCATAATATCGAATATCAGGGCCGCTACGGCAGCCGCACGGTCGAAGACCTGTTCGGCCTGGACCATGGCTGGTTCGACGGCGGCACGATCGAATTCGGCGGCGATGTGAACCTTTTAAAGGGCGCGATCGTCACGGCGGACGCCGTGACCGCCGTGAGCCCGACCTACGCGCAGGAGCTCAAGTACGCGTACTTTGCCCACGGGCTGGAAAACGTGATGAGCATGAACGCGCGCAAGCTCCGCGGCGTGCTCAACGGCATCGACATGCAGCGCTATGACCCGTCGCGCGACAAGAGCCTCGCAGCGGCGTACTCGCCCGGCGACCTTGCCGGAAAGAAGAAGGACAAGGCAGCGCTCCAGAGTGTGCTGGGATTGCAGGAACGGCCCGACACGCCCATCCTTGCGATGGTCACGCGCCTTGTCTCCCACAAGGGGCTCGACCTTGTGTGCGAAACGCTCGACGCATTTATGGGTAAGGACGTACAGTTCGTCGTGCTCGGCAAGGGCGACGCGAAGTACGAGACGTTTTTTGAGTACGCCAAGCAGCGCTACGGCGGACGCATGGCCGTCTACCTCGGCTATTCCGAGCAGCTCGCCATGCAGATCTACGCGGGCGCAGACCTCTTCCTGATGCCGTCGAAGAGCGAGCCGTGCGGGCTCTCGCAGATGATCGCGATGCGCTACGGCGCGGTGCCCATCGTGCGCGAGACCGGCGGATTAAAGGACACTGTCCATGCGTATGAAGCCTGGAACGGACAGGGCAACGGCTTCACCTTTGCCAACTACAACGCTGGCGACATGTGCCACGTGATCTGCGAGGCCATTGACCTTTACCATGACAACAAGGGCGCCTACGCGATGCTCCAGCAGCGCGGCATGACCGCAGATTTCAGCTGGACGCGCTCGGCGCAGGAATACCGCCACATTTACGAATCCATCTGCCGATAAAGAAAAGGAAAACGATCTATGACCATTGACTCTGTGAAGAAAATGAAAGACGCGCTGTGCGAAAAGCTGAAGGTCAGCTTCGGCAGCACCGTGGAGGAGGCGAACGACGCGCAGATGATGCGCGCGAGCGCCCTTGTCCTGCGCGACGTGATGGCCGAGCGCAGCGTGGACACCATGCGCGAGACCCGCGAGGAACACCGCCGTCAGGTGCACTACCTGTCGATGGAATTTCTGATGGGCCGCAGCCTGATGAAAAACGCCTTCAAT
>CEAR01048577.1_pt1 | contig 16768 bp, 13 predicted proteins | sample 557461 | NCBI WGS metagenome assembly CEAR01 (sample SAMEA3182075, study PRJEB8094) | gut metagenome | biome: human; feature: gut; material: Stool; isolation source: human stools | place: Canada | collected 2012-03-14
CCCGGAAGCCGTTCTGTCTCCCTTTACAGGGACACAAACTGTCACCCCTCTGCGAGGGAGCGGATTTCTCCGCTCCCTCTTCCTGTTCTCTCCGTCTTATGCCGGGAATTGAATGACTTCGCTCAGCGGTGGGAGCAGCTTCGGCTGCTTCTCGTCCGGCTGCATGGCGCTGTCCACCAGACCGATATCCCGGTAGATGATGCGGATAGACTGGCTGGAATTGCGGGAGTATTTCACATCTCGTTCTCCAATCTCAATACGCTGGATGAACAGCCGCAGCAGCTCCGGCGTCAGTGTGTCGATCGTTGTGTACTGTTTTGCCTTTTCAATGAAAGCATCCACGTTCGCTTCGCGCGCCTGAAGCTGTGCCAGACGTTGTTCTTTCTGCGGAATCTGTTCCTCCAGCATACGCTGCTCGTCTGTGTAATCGCCGGAGAGCATCCGGTATTGCTCGTCTGTCACGCGCCCGAGAACATTGTCCTCATAGAGCCGTTTGAACAGCTTGGACAGCTCTGCGCTTCGCTTTTTCATTGCGTCCAATTCACGGAGGGCACGGTTCATCTCCTGCCGCAGTTCTGCGCTGTTTTTCTGGTTGATGTGCGCCGCGAATTGCCGCTCCTTCATTCGGGCGAAATGTGTGACCCGTCGGAGATCATCCAGAACGATTTGCATAAGTTCACACTCCCGGATGTGGTGCGCAGTGCAGGCGGTTTTGCCTTTCTTGCCGTAGGTGTAGCACTTGAAGTTGTACTCCACCTTCTTCATGGTGCTGGCTCTGTGCAGCACCAGCGGCTTTCCGCAGTCCGCGCAGAACACCAGACCTGAGAAAATATTTGGTTCATCCATATGCTTCGCTGTGCGCTTTTTGTGCTGCCGCACCTCCTGCACGATCTCCCACTGCTCCTGCGTGATGAGCGGCTGGTGCGTGTTTTTTACCAGACACTGTTCGCTTTCCGGCCGGTCGATCCGTGTTTTATTCTTGTAGGAAATGGTCGTCCGCCGCAGTCCAACCGTATGGCCCAGATACATGACGTTTTTGAGAATATCACTGACCGTCGTACCAGACCACGTACACGGATGCAGCGCATCGCACCCCTTGTGCGTTTTTCCGGCCTTCTGAAAGTAGTAATTTGCAGGTGTCAGAATATTCCGTTCCGTCAGAATCCGCGCGATTTGGCTCGGACCTTTCCCAGCAGCACAGAGGGTAAAAATCAGCCGCACAACCTCTGCCGCTTCTGGGTCAGGCTCGAGATGGTTTTCCGTAGTTTCGGATTTTCGGTACCCATAGGGTGGACGGCCTCCGAGCCATTCGCCGCGTTCAGCCTGCAGCTTTTTCACGGCGCGAACCTTCCGGCTCGTGTCCTTTGCGTGCAGCTCGTTTGCCCAGTTGCGGATAGGGTTAAAATCGTTGCTGCTCTCGACCACAGAATCCACGCCGTCGTTCACTGCGATGAACCGTACATTCTTTTGCGGGAAATAAATCTCCATGTAATAGCCGACCTGCAAGTACTCACGCCCCAGCCGGGAGGCATCCTTTACAATCAGGGTGGAGACCTCCCCGGCTTCGATCATTTCCACGATCTTTTTCCAACTCGGCCGCTCAAAATTTGTTCCGGAATACCCGTCATCCGCAAGAAAAAGTGTGTTTTCAAAGCCTTTATCCCGTGCGAATTTTTCTAACAGATCCCGCTGATGCTGGATGCTGTTTGACTCTCCGGCACGCTCGTCCTCCTGACTGAGCCGCCCGTAGAGAATCGTATATTGTTGCTTCTGGCTTGCCATTGTAACCTCCTTTTCCGTGGGGCAAGCCGGTACGGTACGGCAAGTATACCGCAGCGGTTGCCACAAGTCTATGAGAACCTCACGCGCTGTGCGCTTCCTTTTCCAGCTCCGCGTCGATGCAGGCAATCAGCTTGTCCGTCGGCGTTGCGGAAGGTTCTGCCGGAAATACAGACGTGATACAGAACCGTCTGCCGCCGATCAGCATCTCGCGCTGTTTTGTGATGCAGTCTTCTTCCATACAAGTTGTTGTGTCCCGGAAAACAGTTGCGACATCGCCATCCTCTGTTTGCCGAAGTTTTGCACACTCCGGCATATATCCGCCGAGAATACCGGTGTCTCGGTAAATCTCCCAATCCTTTTTCATAGGCCCCTTTTCTGCCTCTTGCATGGAGGCTGCTTTTATAGATGCTGTTCCATTGTCCAATCTTCGTGATCGTCCTCGGCGTGACCGAGGGCGGTTTTCTTTTGCCGGAGCTTCTTGCGGCGCTTGCTGTCGATGTGCAGAGCTATAGTCGTTCCGTCACGTGTCGGTGCATCGTCCGTCATCTGCTCCACAGCACGGCCAAGGCGCACAACGCCGTGCACAAGATCACTGCCGCAGTCGAGATCCACGCGCAGGTGATGATCTTCTTCTGTGCCGTCTGCTCCATATCCGAAAGCTGATTCTTCGTATCGTTCAGGATTGTGGTCAGGGCGTTCTTCGTACTCTCGGTCAGCGTTTTGCAGCCGGAAGAATACTTCTCGTTCAGGCTCCCAGCCTGTTTCTCGAATTTTTCTGCGCTCGTCTGCATCTTGATCAGGGATTCCTGTGCGTCCTCCCTCGTCAGAAGTTTTTTCAGGTCTGTGTCCAGCTGCATCTGCTGCTGAAACAGATTGTGCTGCATTTTGAGCATCGCGTTCCAGTTCCGCTCCGTCACCATCACGCTGGGTTCCAGCCGTTGCGCCTCGTCCATCAGCTTTTTGTGCTGCGTCAACATTTCTTGTGTTGTCATTCTCCGTTCTGTATCCAAATTCTGCCTCCATGTTTTCTTTCCGATATTTCATCATGTGTAGCTTGCTGTCGCGGCATTTGCGGCCGTCCGGTGTGGTGTAAGTGATATTTTTCCGCGTTGGTGACCAATTCGCCGCATATCCTTCGGCGCGGAGCAGCGCCAGAAATTCCTCGCGGTTGCCTGCATACCGCATACATTCGTCGATCACGCGCATGAGCTCCAGCTTCCAGCTCTCGCCCTTCGCCGCAGGGTAGTATTCCGCGTTGGACATCCCACTTGATTTCTGCTGTTCGTCCTTCTGAAATTTCGGAAGTCCGAGTTCCTCGCAGATCGCATCGTTGCGGGCGCGCAGCGCCTGAATCTGCTCATCGGCCATGTGAATTTTCTTGCCGGTTTCAAAATTGACACTGTTGATGATGCAGTGCGAGTGAATGTGTTCGCGGTCGGTGTGGGTGCAGACAAGGATTTCACAGCCCTCGAAGTATCCGGCAAGCCTGCGTGCCGCTTCGTGCGCTGTGCGCGGGTCGATGCCTGCGCCCTTCGGGAAACTCTGCACCATGTGGTAGAACATCACGCCGCCATCCTTGTGGTGCAGCAGCTTCGTACTGAGGAATTCATCGAACGCGGTTTCCGGCTGGCAGCCAATGCCGCTGACGAGCTGCTGTCCATCCCAGAGCGTCTTGCTCATCTGCGACACGTACCGCATCACGCTTTTCATGCAGTTGCGCGTCTGCGTACCCTTTTTGTAGTTCACGAAATGGATGATTGCGATTTTGCCACACCTCCCTCCTGCAACTCCCGCAGGGCAGTGTTGATCTTGGAAAACTCCTGCACAGCAGAATCCAGATTGGCGAACTGGACTTTCCCCATGTTCGCCAGCACCGCCAGCTGGTTGAGGTTATTGCCGATGGCTTTTTGCTGCCGCAGGACTTCCTTCAAGCCATCCAGAATCACAATCCGTTTTCCGAGACAACAAGCGGTCACATAGTCGCTCTGGCTCATGTGCGCTTGCACCGCTTTTCTGCGTATTGTTTCCAAATCCTGTTCTGAGATCCGAATGCTGAATTGTTTATTTTTTCGCATATTTTCCTCCGTATCTTTCGTTTCCCTCTACCAAACAAAAGCCCAGCGAAGCGGGTTTTGTTTGGAACTGAGGAGCAAGGGAGCGGAGCGTGGAATGCCCTCTCCCGCAGGGCGTTACACGCGCAGCGGACTTTGTGACGAAGTAGTGGGTGTGGGCTTCTGCCCGATATTTGGCATTTGGCAGGACGCCGGGATACCGGCGACTAGCCAAATGCGATGCTGGCCCTCCCTTTGAGGGAGGATTTTTCCCCGCTGCGGCGGGGATTCTCTGCGCTGCTCTGGAACTTGCCCGCACGTCGGCGCAACGCGGGCTTTTTCGGCTGCGCCGCGCACACACCCGCAGCTGGGGCACAAAGCCGCACACAGCGGCAACACGCGCCTCACGGCGCGGCGCAGGCGCTCGACCTGCTGGCAGGGTCGATAGGGTCGATTTTCCCCACGGTGGGAAGATCGGCACTTTCGGCACTCCGGAGCGAGATCAGCCGCTTGCCACTACTGCGGTAGGTCTTGACCAGAATTCCGTTTTCCCTTAGAGCCGCAACGCTTTCCAGTGCCAGACGAGTGATTTTTTTCGGCGTGATACCGAGACTTCCGTCAGGGTCGATCTTTGCGGACAGTGCCGATGGTGTGCCGCTGTATGTAGGATCGGCACTGAGTAATGCAGAGAAAAGCTGCACGAGCTGAAGCGAGGAAATCTTAGAAGCGCTGCTGCAAGTTTTGCTGTCAGCAAGTAGCTTCCAGACGTGATCGTCCTCGTCAAGCTCCAGCTTTAACGTCCGGTCCGGGATGTCACGCCCGGTGCAGTGCAGGGATGCGGCGTTGGCGCTTCGCGCATTTTTTTGCAGCACAAAGGCGGAATCTGCCGCGCCGCTTAAGCCCGTCGAACCGGAGATCATGTTCATCGGATCATCGTCGTGGAGCTTGCGCAGATGATGAATTAAGAGAATCGCGATGTGATGCTGGTCAGCAAGCTGTTTCAAAAGTCCGACGTCTTGGTAATCGTTCGCATACAGATTGCTGTCACCACCCGCACTGCGGACCCGCTGCAACGTATCAATGACAACGAGCTTTGTGGTTGGATGCTCCGCTAAAAATTGCTCGATCTGCTGTTCCAACCCGCGCTTGAGTGTGTCCGCCATGATTGCAAAATGCAGCGTTGGCGGTGCATCTTCCGTCAGGTCAAAGAGCCTCATCTGAATGCGCTGGAACGAATCTTCGAGGCTGAGATACAGCGCTTCTCCCTGCGTTGTTGCGAAATTCCAGAGCGGCTGCCCCTGCGAAATGCACAAGCAGAGCCATAATGCCAGCCAAGACTTGCCGATTTTCGGCGCACCCGCGAGGATATGCAAGCCCTCCGGAATGAGTTCGTCCACCAGAAAGTGCGTCGGTTCGTATGTCCTGTTTTGCAGATCTTCCGCTGTGATGGTTTCCAGTTTGGTCATTTTTTCACTTCCTTTCGATTTTATTTGTTATAGATACATTCACTACAAATCTACAATCGAATGATAGCACAACCATTGACATTCCACAATAGGCAATGTATCATTTAAGCGCATACACTACACAAGCGAAAATACATTCTCTACAAAGGAGGCGCACGCACATGGGCGTTTTGGGGAAAGATTTATTGGATTTTCATCGGCCGCGCACCAATACGAAGGTGGAGTTCGGCGCTTCCGGCTATTGGGTCGAATCCCATCCGACGATGCAGCCCTACGGCGCTGTGCTGACGGAAATTCTGAATCTTGACGCTGCGCCGTTTCAAGAATTATTGGATCAATATCGGAAGACCGTTGCAGAAAAGGATGCAGAGCAGGCAGCGCGGGCGTTTCAGGCTGTGACAAATGGATTTGCATCTTTACCGCTTTACCGCCTGTATTGGAATGACGTTCAGCTGTTTGCAAGCATGGATGTGCGTGAATTATTCGTGGGAGAAGCGCAGGAAGCGTTCCGCGAATATGCGATGCAGGACGATACGTTGCCGAGGTTCATGCAGGAGCAGCTGGACGCCATCCGATTGATTCAGGAGCGCTATGTGTGGTTCCTGGACGGCATTTTTGCGGGCAAGCCGTTTGAAAAGAAAAAGGGTCAGAGAAAAACTTCTCTGGCCCAGCAGATTGAGAAAAAAGGCTTGGAGCCGTTCGTCAGCGGCGTCAGCCTTGGCGCAGATTCGAAGGTGGACGCGCCGAAGGTAAACGCGCAGTTCTGCATTCGCGGCACTGGGCGCGAGGCAGAGGTGGTTGAAAAAATGTACTTTGACCGGCTGCTGGATTTTGTCTATGTGGAGTTTATGAAAGGACTGCAAAAGGGATTTGTGCCGAAGCGCTGCGCCAACTGTGGTCGCTGGTTTTTGCAGGCGCCGGGCGCGACCTTTGCTTATTGCGCCGGTCCTGCGCCGGAATACCCAGGTAAAACCTGCCGGGAGATCGGCGCGGCCAGCAGCTTTAAGGACAAAGTTGCGAACAATGAAGTCTGGCAGGTGCAGCAGCGGGCATACAAGAAATACTATGCGCGCACGATGCGGAAGGATATGACCAAGGCCGAGTTTGAGGCATGGACGCGCGAGGCGGAGCAAAAGCGGGACGCCGCGCTGGAACCGTATGCACGCGCAGAAAGCGAGGAAGAACGGCAGCGCATCGCGGCTGAACTGGAGGAAAAACTCAATAGGCTGTGACGCAGCGCTTTTGCTTATCTCCTACTTGAGTATTTCTTCCAACACCGCATAAAATACAAGTAAATTCTGTGCAGAAAAAGTCCCGGCAAGCCATCAGACGATGGTTTACCGGGACTTCGTGTTTCGGCTGATTACGATTTTGTTTCTTCCTGCTCCTGCAGTTTTTTCTCCAGCGCAGACTGCTTTGCAAGAATGGCATTGACCTTATGCGCGGAAGAGGAAGGTGACAATCTGCGCACGCGTGCAGGAATCGTTCGGCATGAGCTTGCTGCCGTTGCCCTGTACGATTTCCTCAGCAAGCGCCCAGTTCATCGCGGAAAGCGCGTAGCCAGGAACGGAATCTGCGTCAGAGAAGCCGGACACCAGCTCCTGCAAGGTGACCGCCTCGGACGCAGTGTAGCGGAACAGAAACGCGACGGCTTGAGCACGGGTGCAGGTCTCATCGGGAGAGAACGTGCTTCCCGTTGTACCGGTGGTGATGCCCTCGCTGAGCGCCCAGCGGACGGCCTCGGCGTAGTAGCTGCCTTCGGGGACATCGCTCATGTTCATAGCGTAGTTCACCACGGGAGAACCTGCGGCACGCCACAGGAACGTAACGATCTGCGCACGGGTGCAGGGCTGGTTGGGGCTGAAATGCTCGGCGTCCGTGCCAGAGGTGATGCCTTTCTGCGCTGCCCAAAGCACCGCATCATAGAAGTAATCGTTCGCCTTGACATCCACGAAGTAGTTAAGCATCGCGTTGTCATCCATAAAGGTTGCTTTGACCTCGACCTTGCTGGCAGGCATGGTGAAGGTGTACTGGATGTCATTCTTCTTGGTGAGCTGAATTTCCTTGCCATCCTTGTCCAGCACGGTAAGTGTCTCAAGAGTATAGCCCTTGTCCGGCGTGACAGTGATGGTCACGGTCGTGCCTTTCTTAGCATTCTTCGGACTGACGGTCACGGTGCCGTTCTCCGTTTTGCCGGGTGTGGTCACGGAATAGCTCGGAGAGGAGGAGCCGCCGGAAGAAGAACCGCCGCTGCTCTTTGCAGTCACGGTCACAGCGCAGACAGCCGTTTTCTCGCCGTCTACCGTTTTCGCAGTGATATGCGCTGTTCCTTCCGCAACTGCGGTCACCTTGCCGTTTTCATCGACCGTGGCAACTGCCTCGTTATCGCTCGTCCATGTAAGACTCTTGTTTGCAGCATCCGTCGGGTCAATGGTCACTATCAGCGTACCGGTGGAACCTGCGGTCAGGCTCATGGTTGCCTTGTCCAGCGTTACGCCAAGCACTGGAACCGCCGATGCGTAGCTCTTGCCACCGCAGGCGCATTCCTTATAATATCCGTTGTTGTCTTTTTTCCACTCGTTGGCGTACTTGTGGCTGACGATCAGCTTATAGTTGGTTTCCGCTGCCTGATAATCTTCAGTTTCCGCAGCTCGAATGGTGATGGTCGTCTCACCGGCTTTAAGTACCTTGATATCGCCGTTGGAGTCAACGGTTGCTACCTCCGAATTGCTACTCTCGTAGCTGACTGTACCCTGAGCAGCAAAAACCTGCCGAGGCTGCAAGATATCGCCACAGTTGGCAGTGCGGTCTGTGGTATCTGTGCGGATATTCTGAGGCAGGCGCTGAATCGTCGGATACTGAACGGTGAAGGTATAGGTTTTTCCGTCTGCGCTGACTCCCTGACCATTTTCTGCTGTGCAAGTAACATCGCTATTCTTAGCCGCATCTTCAAAACTTGCAGGTTTAGAGATATCTGCCCAAGAGTAGACCTGTAAATCGTTTACAGAAAAGTTGCTATCGAAGAAATAGTTCTCATTTGCCTTCAGAGTTACGGTCAGTTTTGGCGTCTCCTCCGCACTCCAACCAGTGGTGGTTTTACTCCAGTTCGCAGAAGCAATGCTGGCACCGGAGCCAGACTCCGATCTGATATAGACAGAATCACCCGGCACATGGTTAATCGCCGGTTCATTGCCAACGGCAATTTTGACATTTTCGATGCGCTGCGCCAGACACAGATATTTTCCGTTATACTGTTCGCTGAACACAACGCCATACGCACCGCTTGTGTCAGATAATGCGAAGCTGGTTGCCGCTGTCGAATCAGGAACCTCTAACAACTTATCTCCGGCTTTGGCGTTTTCAAAAGGAACCAGCTTGACCTGTGCTGCCGCGGTAACCGTGCCACTAATGTAGCTGGGAGCATTCTTTTTGCAGTTGATGGTGCAATCGCCATCAGCAGAGAAATTCTTTGTATTGAATTGACCACTGAATGTAGAAGACCTCATGGCAAGTGACTCAGATGCACTGATGTTGCCGCTGAGCTGGCTGTTTTCCATGGTAATATTAGAAATATCACCCGAACCGATGGAAAGGCTGCCGGTGCAGTTCGTGAAAATCAGCAAGCCGGTGCCTCGCGTGTTTTTACAGAAAATGGAATCCGAAAAATTCAGCTTTTCCAGTGTGACGGTGATGCCATCCGACACATAATTGGGAGATGAAGATGTCAGCGCAAAAGCGTTTCCATCTTCGCACTTGACCGTAACGCTCTTGTTGAAAACGATCCGACCGATGTAATCGCTCAGCAGAACGATCTTTCCGCCGTCGGTGATCTTATCCATCGCTTTATCTATGCTTTTCACAGGCTGTGCCGCAGTATCACCCAGATTGGAATTATTCCCATTCGTCTGGTCGACATAAATTGTATCCAGCAGCTTCTGCGTCACAGTACCTTGCGCATCCAGACTGCCACTAGTTCCGGAAGATGTACGCATCACATAGGGCTTTTTCGGGGTGAGACTCAGCTTTAGTACGCCGGTCTCCGTTAATGTCGGCGTTGCTTGTCCATCATATATCGTGAAGCTGCTGCCGTCCTTCCATTTGAAATTGAACACATCGTTCGCATTTACGCCGTCTATCAGATTGCTGAATGTAACGCTGATGGTATCTCCGGTCTGCATAGTATCGGGCAGCGTTGCAGTAACCGGTTGAGAAATATCCTTCACAATATTGATACGGCAGTTCGAGTTTTCCAACATTGTTTCCGGGATGCAGCCATAGTCAACATAGGTGGAATCATAGCCAAATCTGTCTTTTCCTCCGATTAGCTTACCGGTGCCGGAAGTCGTTGCTGTCCAGAAGCAATTATTACTTTTTACCTGAATTGTACCGTTATTCACGATTGTACCGGACACCGTTGCATTATAGGCACTCAGTGTAAGCGTTACACCTTCATTCACCCGAACGGGCTTGGACGCGACCAGCGAATCATTATAAGTCATGTCTGCGATGATATGAATTTCTGCTACACTTTCATTGCTTAGTGCAGCATTCAGATCTTCCATTGTGCTGACTTCTGCTACACTGCTTGCCGTTCCGGTGTCGTCCGCCAACACCGTTGCAGGCAGCAGCGTCAGGCACAGAATCAAGGCCATTGCTGCGCTTGCGATTCGCTTTTTCATAGACATTTCTCCCTTCGTGATCAAGGCTCATTCCCGTAGGGATATCCCTACGGGAAACGGGGGTACCCCCGTTTCCGATGCCTTTCTGTTTTCATTCCGTAGCTTAACACGCTCTTTCCGAATTTTCAATAAACCTTGCGCGAAATGCGGTCGTTTCTGCGCGAATAGATAGCATCTCCGGTTGAAATGTGTTATACTGATAAAAAACAGTCTGTGAGGAGGCACTATGAATACTATCGGCATTTCTGTGATCTCTAACCGCACACATATCACGCTGATGGCAGAGGATATTCTTTATCTCTCGCTGAGCGGCAGAAAGACGGCGATCCATATTACCGGCGACCGAATTTATGAGACCTATACCCCTATTGATGAACTGGCAAAAAATCTTGGCAGTACCTTTATCCGCGTGGATCGATGCTATCTTGTGTCTGCCAAGGCAATCCACGATGTGACGAAAACGATCGATCTGATCAACGGAGAATCACTGGATTACGCACGCCGCCGCAAGCGGGAGATCGTGGAGCAGGTACGCATCGAACGGCAAAAGATCGGTCAGACATTGGAGCGCAATGACGCTCCCACCTCGCGGGAGGCGTACCACCGTCACTACGCCAGCTTTGACCATATGTCCTTTGCCTTCACCGATATTGAAATGGTGTTCAGTGAGGAACATTCGGCGGTGGACTGGATCTTCCGCTACGGCAATCGGGCGCTGGCGGAGCTGGAAAAGCTGCCGCTGGAGCAGCTGATCGACCACTCCTTTGGCAGCATCTTTCCCAATATGGACGCCAAGTGGTTGCGGGTCTATGAGCGCACGGCGCTCTATGGCGAAACACTGGAGATCACCGACTACAGTCCGGAAATCGACACAGAACTCAAAATCGTCTGTTTCCCAACCTTTCCGGGGCACTGCGGCTGTATGCTCTTTGACCGTCGAAGGATCCAGGCGGTGCAGGGCAGCACATCGGAGGACGACCTGACAAAACCATAGGCGGTCGGTTGATTCCTGCTTCCACATAATCAGGCAGGAACACCCTGCTTTCATGCGTCTCTCACAGCTTTGCATGCAAAATGTTGCAAATGCCTCGTGAGAGCAATCTCACGAGGCATTTGTTCGTTCACTGCACTAGCTGACTGCTTCTTACATCTCCAAAGGTGGGGCACGGTCTGCACTCTTTCGTAGGTATCATTTGGAATAAGAAACTTGTGTGTGTTTTTTCTGAACGATTTGCAATGCAGACCGTTCTTTTTTGTCCTGCAAAACAATTTTCTGAAAACTGGTCAAAAAGCGTTTTTGAAATTGTAGTAAGGGTAGAGAGAAAGAAAATCCCAGCAGCAAATGTTCCCAATGGTGTTATCATCATTAACAGCTTGCACATTGAAGAAGTACCGCTGCCGCCCTACATGGACAGGCCCGCCGACACCCGCGCCGGATGCAAGCACCGCTGCACCGACGCTGCCATGGAGCATTTCAGAGCCGAGGTCATGGAGCTGTGTCACCGGGAAAACCTCTATCAGATCGACTTGCTCCACGGCAGCGCCAGCCGCGTCACCGAGCGCGAGTATTGGGAGAAGAAAAAGGGGCAAGCCAAGCTGGACGAGAAAGCCGATGCCCTTGCCGCCGAGGGATTACCTGCCAAGCCTACTAAGTTTGAAACCGACAAGGAGAAGTTGCGCAAGATCATCCGAAAAGCCCTTGACAAGGCAGGCAGCTTTGACGAGTTTTCTTCCCTGTTGCTGCAACAGGGCGTGATCGTCAAGGAGAGCCGTGGACGGTATTCCTACCTGACTCCGGACAGGCCGAAGCCCATCACGGCACGGAAGCTGGGTGACGATTTTGACAAGACTGCCGTGCTTGCCGCATTGGAGAGAAATGCCCTGCGTCCAGTGAATATCGTAACGAAACGCGATGCTACCCGCTGCCGCCGTATCTGCCCTAGACCGGACACAGCTCCAGCAGAGCATACAGAGTGAGCCGCAGCTCAGTGCCGAAGCCGTCCGCGCCATGCTCTGGTGCAATCAGACCGGCATCACAACACGGGACAGCGATCTTCCCGATCTGCTGGATGCCTCCGATACCCGTATCAGCCGCTATCAGATGAGGTCGTTTCTATTTTATCTGTGTACTTACGAGCTGCATCCAGAAGGCTAAGGATATGATTTGAAACGATCTTGATAATTGACCGACATATGAAAATGCGCTGTTTGTAATTCTGCAAGCAGCGCGTCTTTATATTTTTCCTGAAATGTTGTTTTTGCAATGATATGACCGTGACTACTATTTGACTACTATCATCCGAAATCCCCAAAAAGCCGATTTGCCCAGTGTTTTCAATGGTTTTGCAATCATTCAGAAAAGACGAACATTCTCGCCAAAAACCGTATAACCCTTGAAAACACAGCACTTTATCCGGATGCACCTGAAGACTCCGAGCGTCGACATTGCTCCTGTCAAGCTCTATCCTTATGTAAAAAGCAAGACGCAAACTCAAATGCATGAGCTTGCGTCTTGCTTTTGCCCGTACCAGCTGTACCCCTATGACACATTGTGTACCTATGGGGTGAAACAGTTGAAACTTCTGGGCTTTTCGCGCTGATATCTTTTTTGGTTCAGCTTGATGGTTGCGGGAGAGGGATTTGAACCACGTATAATCGTGGCGGCAATCGAAATTTCATTGAGATTACAGGCGTTTTGCTTGCGTTTCTTGTGCTTAAAAACACTGTATTTCGGTGGCCGAAAATAAAAGTGGGTACGAAAGTGGGTACGGAAGCAAGTATCTATCTAGGACCATCGTTATGCCTGCCCCAGAAAAACCGTTTCTGCCTCATGTGAGCTAATATACTGAGAAATATCTGTATCAGTCTTTAAAGCGAAAAGTTTTTCTTCTACTAAAGAAATAAAATTCTCTCCATTCTGAATTCTCTCATAATCAGTAACAGAAAAGACAATAATCGCAACGCGGTGTTCATCAAGTTCTCTTTGAAGATATGCTTTTTTAATTAGACCGTTTCCGTTTGTCCAACCAGTCCCGGTCACGCCGTGATATGTAAATAAAATTCCTGTGTTTATCCCTGTTGTTAACAAGAGACTATAGAATTTCCCCACATATGTCACGTCCACGGCACCTGAATAATTCTTGCACTCTCCAATGAAATTTCCCAATCGTGGAGAAATTAGTTGAAGTCCGAGAAAAGGGCGCCCATTTTCATTTAATGTTACAAGCTGGTCAATTTCGTTTGTCGAAGTGCGGACATTTTTCAAAACTTTAAAAATGCCACCTGATATTTGCAATAAATATGCAACTAATTCTTCAAGCGCAGCACCCTTTATTCTGTCACTACATTTTGAGCTATTTACACTCTTAACGTGTGCTAAAAGGTCAGAATAGTGCTCTCTTTGCTCGCCAGATAGCCGACATAATTCCTGTGGGGAGTAAAAATCTCGATACTGTTTCATCAGGTCCAGCAAAGACGGTGTTTCGTTACACATGTTTAGCAAACCTTATAGATTTTGATTGTGTTATCCATAGTATTCATATGCGCCCCACATACTTCACAGTCAAAATACTCAGGCAACTGATTAAACACTTGAACCGTTCCCAAAACTCGCTGGCAATGTCCACAGCAGTACTCATACCAACTTTCTACAGCACCACGGACTTCTAATTCAGATAAAAGTTTATATACAGTATCGATTGGCATTGAAAGGTGTCGTTTAATTACACCAGGGTATATCCACTCACCAGATGAATAGCGATTAAAAAAGGCTAATATTTCTTGATTGCGAGTTTCCGAGAATGTATATTTGTCATGTAGTATTCCGTCTAACTGCGTCAATAAAGCCGACAACATTATTCATCCTCTCCATTCCGACTAAAGTGCTGCTAAAGTAATGTTGCATTAGGCAATAACCCTTTTGGCAGTAGTTAAAGGTAAATTTAACTTTTGATGCCTTCGTTTTACAACCGTTTTCCCATAGTAGCGTTATCCATGGATAGTAGGACATAGTGTTCTTCTCATCAATAAAGTCTTCAAAGGCATGCTTCAAATCCGGCACACGATTGAAACTATCTTCAAATCTCACTAAAAAGTCTGAAAGTTCACCCACGAACGGTAGCAAGTACTGCTCATTTTTTCCAGAATCCAACTCAGCACACGTTCCATTGGCCATACGCATACTTTGCGCCACCAATCGGACGCCACCGTACCCACTTTGACCTGTAGTAATGAGGAAATCCAAATCAAGCGGCGTTAATTCGCAATTTAGCTCACGGTTGAAAAAATGCTGGATTGATGCTATAAGCTCGATATAAAAATCATCTGGCCCTTCAATAAACACTGTGCGAAGTGTATCAAACCTGATTTCGATAAGCTTTGCATTTTTATGAAAAGTAGCAATTATCGGATACCTTATTCGAACTTCTTCGTCAGTATTTGGTGCGATAGCATCAAACACCCTATTAAATTTCAAAAAAGCAATGTCTTCATTATAATTCCAAAATACTGGTGATTCTATTCCACTATAAAAGGGAAAACATTTCCGTTCAAAGGATGTAAATTGAGCAGCTGCGTCAAGACCACTATTGAAATTTTCCGTCGTAAAAATTACAGAGTATCTGTAATCCCTTACATATTCCCATTCTTCCAAGATACCGAAGCTCTCACTATTTCCATTCACACAGGCAAGAACAGCTGCCCTAAAGTCTGTTCCGTATGTAGCTATATTAACTGCATGCTCGTGTTCTAGCATCAACTGGTCATCGTTCTGTGCAACGCCACATTCAAGAAATAGTGCACGAATTTTTTTAAGTTCTTTAGACGTGTACGACTCAATTGTTGAAATGGAGTAACGTGCATATATTTCTTCGTTCGTCATAATGTGCCTCCATATACTCCTTTTATATTTATATAATACCAGAACCACGTCAAAAGTCCATTGTGAGTAGCTACAAATATTTCCTGTGTATTCTTGCAACTCAAATAATCTCATCTTCATGTTTATATGGCTTTTTCTGCTTTCGCATGATATAATTCAAATTATAAAAGTAGGAATGGGGGCGTATGGAATGCCGCTGAAGCCGATGCTGGGTGTGGATGGTTTAATTGCTCACTCGAAAGAAAAGGGCATCACGTTTGAAATTATTTCGGAAGACGAAGCTAAGGACTACCTCGGAAGAAATAACAACTATTTCAAGCTTTCATCGTATCGAAAGAACTACACAAAATTTCCGTCTGGCCCCCGAAAAGACCAATACCGTGACTTGGACTTTGCCTACCTGATTGAACTGGCTCGTATTGATGTGGAGGTCAGGCACATTTTGCTGAAAATGTGCCTTGATATTGAGCACTTCTTAAAAGTCAGTCTAATTAAGGCGGTTGAAAATAACTTGCAAGCCGGAAATGGCGAAGACGGCTACAAAATTGTCACGGACTTCATCACGGACACAAGCGGCGTAAATTTCGAGGAACGCGCAAAAAACATTTCAAAACGCTCCGGCGCGATATCCCGCAAGATTGGACAAAACACGAAGAATCCTTACTGTGAAGGACTCATGAAAAAATATCGCGGCGAAATGCCAATTTGGGTATTCGTGGAGGTTATTTCATTCGGTGATTTGGAAGACCTCATTGCATTCTATGCAGCAGAATCCGACTGGGAGTCTCCGATTGACGGAAAGAGCCTTGACCGAGTCCGGCAGATTCGCAATGCGGCTGCGCACAATAACTGCATCATCAATGACCTGCGGCCCGAGGAAGCATCTGAGCGAAATGTAAGCAGAACGCCGCGGTTCATCACGGATTTTGTCTGCCGCGCCGGTATCGGCGAAAATATGCGTAAAAAGAAGCTGGCAAACCGCCGTATCAACCAAATTGTCCACCTTCTGTATGTCTATGACAAAGTTGTGACCAGCGAGAACACCCGAAACACACGGCTTACAGAGCTTTATGACTTGCTGCATACGAGAATGTCAATGCACAAGGATTATTTTGCCGGAAATGGTCTGCTGACATCCACACATGAATTTTTCGTAAAATTAACAGACAGCCTGATGGACTCCCATTGACTTTTTGGGTTCCGCCGCATATAATAAGATTACAAAGAAAAACTTCGGTTTTGTAAGGGCCGCAGCGCTATGCTGCGGCTCTAGTTTTTGTCCGCAGGTATATCTGAACTTACGACAGCGAGTGTAGACTAAGGAAATTCTACAGGAATTATAAAAATGAGGCTGTGCAGCGGCGCAGCCTCATTTTCTATGCTGTTAGAGGATTGCCCGGAACGCGGCATCGCTATATGCTGCGGCACGCTCCAAGTCGCCGGTTTTCCGGTGTCCGTAGATGCCATTGGTATCCATATTGCGGCTGTGCCCGACGACCTGCTTTTTGAGTCCGTCCGGCATTTCATCACAGATAGACACGAAAGTATGCCGGAGCTCATAAGGCGTGACCGCGCTGATTTGGTTCGTTTCACAATACTTGTACCAGCGGTTGCGAAAGGCCTTCTGACGGAACGGCTGACACTTTTCGTTTGGAAAAATCCACTTGCAAACCATTCCGCGGTCGTGCAGTTGTTTGCGCTGTGCCTCGATTTCCTGCATCGCAAGTCCGGTCAGCACAATGGTACGGTTTGCGTTTTCATTTTTACCGTCTGTAACCTCTCCCAAATCGTTAATGGACTGATGAATCGTCAATGTAGAACCGTTCAAGTCCTCCCAACGCAATCCCAGCAGCTCACCCGGGCGCAGTCCTTCCAGCACCGCAAGACGATAAGCATGAATACACCAGTCTG
>CEAR01031165.1_pt1 | contig 16752 bp, 9 predicted proteins | sample 557461 | NCBI WGS metagenome assembly CEAR01 (sample SAMEA3182075, study PRJEB8094) | gut metagenome | biome: human; feature: gut; material: Stool; isolation source: human stools | place: Canada | collected 2012-03-14
AGCGCAGTCCGGTTAGCGCACCTGCTTTGGGAGCAGGGGGTCGTGGGTTCGAATCCCGCTACCCCGACAGAAATTAATAAGCTACTGATTTTTCAGTAGCTTATTTTTGTATATACCCTCTTTCCCACTTATCCAAATAGCAGCGTAAAGCAACTCCCTTTTCCCACAGCAGACTGCACCGTGATATTCCCTCCATGCCGGTTCATCACTTGTTTACATAAACTGAGCCCGATGCCCGAACCGGAAGGCTTGGTGGTGAAGAACGGTACAAAAATCTTATCTTGCACTTCCGGCAGAATGCCTTCACCATTGTCACTGACAGTGATTAGGCATTGCCACGAGAGGGCGGGTAGCATCTTCACTTCTATCCGGGGATGCTCTTTCCTGCTACATGCCTCTTTGGCATTTTTAATCAGATTAATCAGTACTTGTTCTATCTGTGTCCGGTCTATCTGGAGTATGCGGTCGGTCTCCGGAAGCTCTATCCGGATATACTCTTCCGAAAACAGCTTCTGCAAATCCTGCAACAGCTCGCGGACGGCAACCGGACGACGGACGGGGGGCGGGAAGTCTTGTCAGCTTCCGGTAATTCTCCACAAACTCCAACAACCCCTTACTACGGCGGTGGATAGTCTGCATTCCCTGCCGCATGACGGGATAGTTCTTTTCCGACATTTCCCGCTCGCTCAAGGTTTCGGAGAGGGAGATGATGGGAGTGATTGAATTCATTATTTCGTGCGTCAGCACACGTATCAGCTTTTGCCACGCTTCCATCTCATTGCGTTCCAGCACGCGGGTACGGAAATTCCTCATCGCTTCGGAAAGCTCGTCCACCATATCCTCCATAGACCGGTTCTTGTAGGGAGAACGGAATGACAGCATCATGTCGTCATAGCGCAGGCTCTCTGCCAGATGGCGCATCATGCGCACCTGCATCATCTGCAGGCGGTACAGATGAACGGCAATCGCCAGCAATATCAAAAAAGCCATCAGTGCACTGAACCACAGTCCGGCATCCACCAGCAGATAAACGCCGACCGAAAGGAAGGCTATGCCGATGATGTGCAGTGCCACAATCAATGAATATCGTTTCATAAGCCCAGTTTTTCAAGTTTCCGGTACAAGGCGAAGCGAGTAATGCCCAAGTATTCGGCGGCACGGGTCACATTTCCTTCACTGAGCCGCATGGCACGTTCCACAGCCTGCCGTTCCAATTGCTCCAAGTTGAGGACTTCTTCTTCCTTCTTCTGACGGGAAACAGAAGCTTGGAACATAAAGTTCTCCGGACGAAGCAGAGAACCGTCTCCCAATATGACAGCACGTTCCACTGTATGCTGCAACTCACGTACATTACCCGGCCAGGCATATTTCAACAACTTGTTTTTCGCCTCCCGGGTCAGCCCGCGCATCTCTTTCTGATATTTGCGGGCATACCGTTGCAGGAAATACTCTGCCAGCAGGAGGATGTCGTTTCCGCGTTCCCGCAGAGGTGGAATATGCAACTCGATGGTGTTGATGCGATACAGCAGGTCTTGGCGGAAGTCTCCTTCGTCCACCAGCCGACGGATGTCTGCATTGGTGGCGCAGATGAGCCGCACATCAATGGGCGTAGCCTGCGTACTTCCCAAACGACTGATACAACGCTTTTCGATGGCAGTCAGCAATTTGGCCTGCATGGGCAGGGAAAGGTTACCTATCTCGTCCAGAAAAAGCGTACCGCCGGTTGCCACTTCCATACGTCCAGCTTTCGCTTTCCGTGCATCGGTGAAGGCGCCTTTCTCGTAGCCGAACAACTCGCTTTCGAACAACTGTTCGGGGATACTGCCGAGGTCTATCGTGACAAACGGCTTTCCATAGCGGGGAGAATTGCGGTAAAGCATACGGGCAATCACATCCTTTCCAGTTCCATTCTCACCTAATATAAGAATGTTGGCATCCGCATCGCGCAACTTCTCCACAGTAGAGAAAACTTGCTGCATGACGGGAGAATCACCGATAATAATCTCTTCGGAGCCTCCCGTTGTGGCATTGCTCAGTACTTCCACCTGCTCTTTCAGCAGATTTATCTCGGTGCGCGAACGGCGCAACTTCATGCCCGAAGAAAGGGTCGCCAACAATTTTTCCTTCTCCCACGGCTTGGGAATGAAATCCGTAGCCCCCGCTTTGATGGCACGCACTGCCTTGTCCGTATCCGCGTAGGCAGTCATGAAGATGACCACTGCTTGCGGGTCGATACTCAGAATCTGCTTCAAGCTGTCGAAACCTTCCTGACCACTGATGGCATCACGGCTGAAATTCATATCCAGCAGAATAATGTCCGGACGGAAAGTGGTCATAAAATGCTCGATGCGGTCGGGGGTCACCGCCACCTTTATCTTCTCGGCGTAGGGTTCGAGAAGAAGGTTCAGTGCAAAAAGCACATCCTCGTTATCATCTACAATCAATATTTTACCAAACTGCTCCATATCTGTTTTCTTTTCGTGCAGGCAAGGCCTACACAATCCCACATCTCTTGTACGGGCAAAGATAAGTATAATATCCATGTGTTGTGCGTGCATTATCGCACTATTTTTGTGCGCAACTGCACACGTTTGGAAAGCTTCGAACCACAACAAACACTTATAATACAATAACTTATACTTATGGCATAGAATTTGAACTTTATAGAGTAAAGAAAACAACTATGCACCGGAATATATTTTTATTGCTTATTACATTCAGTCTGACGTCGAGTGCCGTTGCCCAAGAGCACACGTTGGAGCTGACTTTGGAAGAAACCATCGAGCAGGCCCGCCAGCAGTCGCCCGACGCCCAAAATGCCCGCCATAGCTTCCGTTCCGCTTATTGGAACTACAAATACTACTGTGCCAACTACCTGCCGACGCTCAAGCTTACTTCCAATCCCTATCTGGACCGTGCTATCAACAAAGTGACCCAAAGCGATGGCAACGTCAAGTTCATAGAGCAGAACCTGCTGAGCACTGACCTAACACTGAGCCTGACACAAAACGTGCCGTGGACCGGAGGAACCTTTTTCATTGAAACGGCTGCGCAGCGCCTCGACCTTTTCAGCAGTGACACCTATTCCTGGCAGACTTCACCCGTCAACATCGGATACAGCCAGTCCTTGTTTGGCTACAACAGCCTGAAGTGGGACCGGCGCATCGAACCTATCCGTTATCGCGAAGCCAAGAAAACCTACGTAGAAACCCTTGAGCTTGTTGCCGCCAATGCCACAGAGAAGTTCTTCAACCTGGCCAAAGCACAAAGCAACTACGAAATAGCCAACGCCAACTACGCCAATGCCGACACCTTGTATATATATGCGCAAGGACGATATAACATCGGCACCATCAGCGAAAACGAAATGTTGCAGCTCGAACTCAACAAACTGACCGAAGAAACCAACTGCATGAATGCCCGCATCGAAGTGGAAAACTGCATGCAGGAACTCCGTTCCTACCTCGGCATCCAAGAAGACCTCCTTATAAAGGTGAGAATAGACAACCGCGTGCCCGACCTGCACATCGACCTGGATGCCGCGCTGATGCTTGCCAACGAAAACAGTCCGGAGATACAGAACATGCTACGCCGCAAGGTGGAAAGCGAGAGTGCCGTGTCGCGCGCCAAGGCCAATGCCGGACTGAAAGCAGACATCTACCTGCGCTTCGGCTTGACACAAACTGCCGACAAGCTGAAAGATGCCTACCGGAATCCGCTGGACCAGCAGTACGTCAGCCTGGGCATTACCCTCCCCATCCTGGACTGGGGGCGCGGAAGGGGACAGGTACGCGTAGCGCGTTCCAACCGCGACCTTGTCTACACGCAGGTAGAGCAGGACAAGACGGATTTCGACTTGAACGTGCGGAAACTCGTAAAGCAATTCAACCTGCAGGCGCAACGGGTAAACATAGCCGCCCGCACGGACCATACAGCCCAACGACGCGCCGAAGTAGCCCGAAAACTCTATCTGCTCGGCAAGTCCTCGGTACTCGACCTCAATGCATCCATCACGGAAAAAGATACGGCCCGGAGAAGCTATATAACGGCTTTGTACAACTATTGGAGTTTGTACTATACACTGAGAAGCATCACGCTATATGACTTTGAAAAAGAGAGGCCACTGGCAGAAGACTTGGAAAGGGTTACTAATGAAGAATCTATACAGTAATAGAATCGTGGAATAGTTTTAGTAAAAGCTGACCGGAGATTTACTAAAACTCCGGTGACGATTTACTAAATCTCCGGTGAAGTTTTAGTAAAACTCGGAACCCTTATTCAGAAGAACTTCTGAAGGGGGTATCTGAAAAGTAAAAAAAGAGTATATAAAATATTGCATTATGGATATAAAACTTGAAAAGAAACCCTGGTACATCCGTTACCGCTACTATCTGGCGGGAGGCGTTGCCTTCCTTGCCTTCCTGATTTATGTAGTCACCCTTTCGCTGGGTCCCAGCAAACTGCGTATCGAGCAAGACAACATACAGATAGCCGAAGTCAAAAACGGCAAATTTATGGAATATGTAGATGTGGAGGGAGTGATTCAGCCCATCCTTACCATCAAGGTCAATGCACGTGAAACCGGAAGCGTGGAACGCATCATAGGAGAGGAGGGGAGCCTGCTCCGGCAAGGAGATACCATCCTCGTCATGGAAAACCCCGACCTGCTGCGCAGCATTGAAGACCAGCGCGACGACTGGGAAAAGCAACTTATCACCTACCGCGAAAAAGAAATTGAAATGGAGCAGAAAAGCCTGAACCTGCAACAACAAGCCCTGCAGACCGATTATGACCTCAACCGCCTGCGCAAGAGTTTTGCCCTTGACAAGGAGGAGTACCGCATGGGCATCAAGAGCAAGGCGCAGCTCGAAGTTTCCGAGGACGAATACAACTATAAAGTGAAAAATGCCCATCTTCAAAGGGAAAGCCTCCGTCATGACTCTGCCGTCACCGTCATCCGCAAAGACCTCATCAGGAACGACCGCGAACGGGAACGGAAGAAGTATGAACGCGCCTGCGAACGACTCGGCAACCTGGTGGTGAAAGCTCCCGTCGCCGGCCAGCTCAGCTTTGTCAAGGTGACTCCGGGACAGCAGGTCGCTTCCGGCGAAAGCATTGCGGAAATCAAGGTGCTGGACCAATATAAAGTGCATACTTCCCTGAGCGAATACTACATCGACCGCATTATCACCGGATTGCCTGCCACCATCAATTATCAGGGAAGAAAATACCCGTTGCGCATCACGAAAGTGGTTCCCGAAGTCAAAGACCGCACGTTCGACGTAGACCTCGTCTTCACCGGTGACATGCCCGACAACGTACGTGTAGGCAAGAGCTTCCGGGTACAGATTGAGTTAGGCCAGCCGGAAGAGGCGCTCATCATCCCGCGCGGCAACTTCTACCAGAGTACCGGCGGACAATGGATTTACAAACTGAACGCCACAAGGACAAAAGCCGTGCGTGTGCCGCTTGGCATCGGTCGCCAAAACCCGCAACAATACGAGATTACGGAAGGTTTGCAGCCCGGAGATTGGGTAATTACAACGGGATATGATACCTTTGGCGAGGCGGAAGAATTGATAATGAAATAAAACTACGCACTATGAGACAAATAATCTTAGCCATCAATGCATTGCTGAAATTCAAAGCATACACCCTTATCAATGTATTGGGACTGGCGTGCAGTTTGGCTTGCGTACTCACCGTAGCCCGATATATCCACCAAGAAAATACAGTGAACCAATGCTTTCCCGAATATAAACGCATTTGCCTGATAAAAACCTCTACCAGCAGTGGTGAGAACTTCTTGGGAGGCTACCGGTCGGGATTGGAAAAGAATCCTGACGTAGAACAATTTACGGTGATTTATCAAATATCGGATATGCCCGCTCTGTTCGGTGAACAAGAAATTGCAGCGAACGCTTTTTCTGTAGACAGCACCTTCTTCAAAATCTTTCCATATAGGGTGATTGCCGGAAGCGGAAGAATAGTCCGCCCGAGGGATGTTGTCATCACCCGTTCTTTTTGGAAGAAGAAGCTGGGAGGGAAGAATGCCATAGGCGCTACTTTCAAAAACACAAAAGGGAATAAATTCACTATTATAGGAGTGGTGGACGACCCCGATACCAAGACATCATGGATGCCGGATATATTTATGTCGGATGAACTGGATGAATTCCTTTTTTTCGACCCTATATACGCCATGCTGATGGCACCGGATACAGACATTGCACTGCTGAATAAAAAGTATTCAAAAGAACACCCCCGCAGCAAATGGAGCACTTATGAGACAGTACGCTATCAGTATTTGCCTTTGAAAGATTTATATTACGATAAAGACCACGGAAAAGAAAACAAGAACTATCAATATGGCAACCAAAGCTATGTCCGGGTATTGATGGTAGTAGCCTTCCTGGTAGGTATCATAGGGCTGCTGAACTTCATCAACATCTACACTGTCATCATGTCCAAGCGGTCAAGAGAGTTTGGGGTGAAAAAAGTGTTCGGTGCAGGCAGGACAGACATTTTCCTGCAAATATATGCCGAGAACATCTTATTGACGGGACTGGCATTACTCCTTTGCTGGGCTTTAATAGAAATAACCAGGTTTTTCTTTTTCCATGAACTTTATATACCTACCACAACAGACTCCGGCTTTGACCGGAAGGTCTCTGCCATCGTACTTTTAGGATTGCCATTGCTGACTACTGTTTATCCGTTCTTGAAATACACATGTAGCAGACCCGTCAACTCCATACGCGAGCTGGCATCTTCACGCTTTTCCACACGGTCACGCATGATATTACTGTGTTTTCAATATGTCGTAACCATCTTTATAATAACCGTTTCTCTATTCTTTGTACGGCAGTTGGAGTATATGCTCTGCGCCGACCTCGGTTTCCGCTCGCACGATGTGATAACTTGCCGGATGTATGTCGATAAATTGGGCTTATATAAAACAACTAAAGAGGAGGGATTGGATGAAGGAAAAAGACAATATATAAGTAATGCTTTGGTCAATAAACGAATGAGTGAAAGCACTCTGTTTGAGCATTGGAGCAGAGGAAACGACTTGCTGTTCACCGACTTCCGTTTTGACAGTTTTGCGCTCAACAGAGCCGAAAACGGTTTCCATCCGGCATTATCTGCACATTTAACGACCCACTCCATGGCAATATACGATTTTCAACTTGTAGAGGGGCGCCTATGGAACGACTCCATAGATGAAGCGTTCACCAAAAACAGTTTCAAGGTAATTATCAACGAAACCGCTAAAAGAGTCTATGGAATAAAAGACATCACCAAAGACAAGCTGCAACCTGAAGAACCACACTACGCCTCAAGCAGCTTACCGGATTTCTACAATCCACCTTGCGAGATAGTAGGGGTCATAAAGGATTTCAATGTTCGGCACCTTTCACAATCCATCCAACCGGTTGTCATCTATTATCACGATGCAAGCATAGGCGGAATTTATACTGTTACAGCCTCGTATAAGCACGAGAATAAAGCCAAAGTCATTGATTTCCTGCGCCGCTTATACGAAGAATCTACGGGAAGAACCGACTTTGAATATACGCTGATAGAAGATGAACTCCAAAAGATGTATCGTGAAGACCGTCAAGTGGTGAACATTTATACGCTCTTTGCCGGAATAGCCATTTTCATCTCTTCATTGGGATTATTGTCAATATCCTTGTTCGATATTCGGCAACGTTACCGTGAGATAGGTTTACGCAAAGTGAACGGTGCGCAAGCAAAGGATATTTACCCCTTACTCATTAAAAAGTATCTCTCGGTCATGGGAGTCGCCACTTTGCTATCCATACCCTTGTCATGGATTGCCATTACCCTCTATTTGCAGGATTTTGCCCACAAAGCCCCTTTGACATTCGACTTGTTTGCCGTAGCAGTAGCCATAACAACTGCCATCTCCTTGTTGACTATTATTAGGCAAATCAGCAAGGCTGCCAACATCAATCCGGCAAGCATTATGAAAAACGAATAAAAGACACGAATATGAAACTCATACTATTATATATCCGAACATTAAGTAGGTTTAAAGTATATACGGTAATCAATATTATCGGACTGGCACTGAGCTTGGCTTGTGTCATTATTATATTCCGCTACGTGAAGCAGGAAAATGATGTAGATTGTTATAGTCCCGACAAAGATCGGATAGGCATCATGGTGCAGGAATACAAAGATGACAGCAATAAAACGGCAGTTATCGGAGGTCCACTCGAAGATGCAGACATAGAAGCGATGTCCACTTTCGTATGGTTCAATAAAGACTATATCATAAAGGAAGAAAAACATATTGATGTAGAAACGATTGTAGCAGACAGCTTGTTTCTAATAGTGACTGATTTTCCCATGAAATATGGAAAAGCCGAATCATGGGCGGCGTCTCCACAAACCGCCTTTATCACAGAAGAGCTGAGTGAGAAACTCTTCGGGAACATAAATCCTATCGGCAAAACCATTGAATACTCTACCGGTGACCCTCTTACGGTGACCGGAGTTATCAGCAAAGGCGGAGGAAAACGCTCGCTTCATTTCGACTTGCTTGTTCCTGAAACATTGCAGGAGGATTGGGAATTCCGTTTCCCGATGAAAATGGCATTAATTCATAAAGGGGCTTCCTTTACGAAGATAAATGCACGGCATGCAGCGTTCCGGCAATCTCCACGTGCTGCGGATGTTGAATTCAGGTATCAACTGCTTCCCATGCGTGAAGTGTATTTTCATCCAGCCATTGATGTTTGGCAGGACATGCTGCAAAGGGGGAATTTACCACAGCTACATCTATTGGCACTTGTTGCTGTACTGATTTTAATTGTAGGTATCTTCAATTTTATGAGTCTTTATACGGTTGTATTATTGAAACGAAGCAAAGAATTCGGACTAAAGAAAGTTTTTGGAAACAATTCAGCACAGCTATTCTCCCAACTATATATCGAGAATTTATGTCTGACACTTGTATCATTGTTTATAGCCTGGTTCCTTGTCGAGATTTCCGCCTTTCCCTTAAATAAATATTTTGATGTCATTCAACAGCCTAATGGTATATTTGACATAGGAATAACCATAGCTATCCTGATTTTACTGCCATTGACAGCTTCAATCTATCCGTTTTTTAAATTCAAATACAACACGCCTATCCATTCATTACGGAAAATAGGCAGTGGTGAAAAATCGTCTGTTGTAAGAAACCTCTATCTGAGTATTCAGTATATCGTGGCATTCATTCTAATAGTTGTTTCCATGTTCTTCGCCAAACAACTGTATGAAATGACTCACATAGATTTAGGCTATGACACAGATTCTATCGTTAAAGTCCATTTTGAACGCTATGAACGCAAACAGCCTACCACTGAAGCAGAATATCTGAAACAGACCTCCTTGCGCAAAGCCTCCAAAGAAAATATATCCACTGCAATGAATGCCTCTCCTTTATTCACGGCATGGAATTACTCTTTATCCCCCTATGAATATTTCACCGAATCTCCGGTACTTTTCCGCAAGCTCGGAGAAACCAATTTCAAACAATTGTATTGCATTCCCATTACAGAAGAAGAAATAAGATTTCATGGCTTCCGTTTATCCCAGGGACGTTTATGGGATGCCGACATCGACCATGAAGGTGAAGCCAAACTGATTCTCAATCAAAAAGCCATGCAACTCTTCGGACTCGAAAGCGCAATCAATGCCCGGCTGGAACCCCAACAACCTTTATGGCCGCGTAGGGATTTGAACCCTTATCAGATTATAGGTATCGTCGAAGATTTTTATTGCGGACATTTATCCCAACCGGTTCTTCCTATAGCTTTTATATACGGTGAAACATATCTTTCACAAATTCCTTTGCAAGCTAAAATTGCTCCAGGACATCAAAAAGATGCCGTTGCCTTCTTGGAAAACCTACACAACGACAATGCTGATGGAGCCTTCAATTATACTTTTGCAAAACAGGAAGTTGAGAATCTCTATAAGTCAGACAAGCAAATAACCATCATCTATTCCTTTTTCGCCTTTATGGCCATTCTAATATCCTCAATAGCTTTGTTTGGATTGTCTTTATTTGACATACAACAAAGATACCGGGAAATAGCTATACGAAAAGTACATGGCGCTACACATAAGGAAATTTTATTGTTATTACTCAAAAAATACATTATCATATTAGCAATGTCATTTTTGATTGCCATTTCTATATCTTATTGGGGAATAACCATTTATCTGAAAGGTTTTGCCTACAAAGCCAACATCGGCAGTTGGTTGTTCATTATTGCAGCAATCATCATATCATTAATTTCCATATTAACATTGGTTTATCAAGTAAAAAAGGCTGCACGACAGAATCCGGCGGAAGTAATCAAAAGCGAATAATACAATAATGATACTATTATGATAAGACATTATATTAAAACAGCATTCAGAAACCTATTAAAGTACAAGGCACAGAATATCATCTCTATCATCGGACTGTCGGTAGGTATACTTTGTTTTAGTATCTGCCTATATTGCAGCCGCTATATAAATTCTACCGACAAGTGCTTTACCCACTGGGAACGCATTGCAGACATAAACCTATACACTCCAGCAGAAGAACCTTATTCCGGAACTCCCGCTACGTTGTTTGAGAGTCTGCGCCAATTGCAATTCCAAGAAGTAGAAGCATTTACTTTTGTTGCCTATCCCCGCCCACGTAGCTACAATGTGGAAACTATCGACAAGGAAGAACTGCCTTACGAAGATTTATATGCTATGGAAGTAGATACAGCCTACCATAGCGTGTTCACCCCGGAAGTATTACAAGGTTCATGGGCTGTAGCATCGCAAACTCCCAATGCCGTGATACTGACACGCTCTCTGGCACACAAAATATTTGGTCTCGGAGAGAATCCGATAGGAAAGCGAATGACCTTAGCACAACGGCTTTTCTCTTCACCTGATACCACACCACGAACAGGAGGTACCATCTATACCATACAAGCGATAATAGAAGATATTCCATTGAATACCAGCCTTAGCTTTCTCCAAAAGATTGATATGTTAATCTTGAACGACAGCGAAGGACTTATACAATTCGATGGACGAGACAGTATGACCGGTGGACTTACTTTTGCTCTTCTTCGTCCGGGCAAAACATCCGCGCAACTTGAAGCAAGTTTCCGTGCAATGGACTTGAAGCACACAATATTCAATGAGAAAAATACCGTATCAGCCTCGAATTTCGGAAAACTTTTTCGGGAGAAATCCGTTGCCCCTTACTTTGCCGGAATCACATTCATTGTCGGCCTTTTGATTCTACTGACTGGTCTACTCAACTTTTTTCATTTTTTGACGGGGAGTTATCTGAACCGTTCGCACGAGTTCGGCATTCGTAAAGTGAATGGAAGTAATGGCAACAAACTATTTTGGTTACTTTTTACCCAAGCCATTATCATTTCGTTCATAGCCTTCTTATTGACTTTCTGTCTGATAGAAATATTTACCCCTTACCTTTCATTCTCTTTATTTGATTTCACATTAGTCATTGAACGGGACCTATTATTGATACAGACAATAGAATATATGGCAGGCGTTATTTTACTATGCTTATTACTCTGCTTGTTTACCGTATGGAGGATGAAGCATGCCTCCATCCAGTCAAGTATTTACAAGAACAAATCCAAACGCCACAAACAGAAGATACGAAATTGTCTTTTGGGTATCCAATTTTTCATCTGTTGGTTATTCATAGTCTTTACAGTCGCTTTATATTTGCAGGCTAACAAGACCGGTTCCACACTGTTCAACACACTGACAGAAAAAGAAAAGTCCGAAATCATCAGTATTCCTATGGATTACCGTTTTATGAAAAATGACGAAAAGCTTGCTCTCATAGAGCGCATCAGTCAACATCCGGATATAAAAGATAAAATGCTGACAGATATTAATTATCTGAAAGGTATTTCGGGAACAAGCATGCAGACAGAAAAAGATAACCGGGAAAGTAGCCTTGAAGTCAATATAATGAATGTTCCTAATAACTTTTTCGAGTTTATGAATATCCCCATTCTCTCCGGGCATGTCCTGAAGACAAATAGTGACATGGTAGCAGACCGTAAATTGGTAGAACGTATAAAGAAGGATTTACTGGGAACCACCTTGTACAATTATCAAGATAGCTACACGGTATGCGGCATTTGTTCCGATTTTGTAGCCGACACTTACAATCAGAGCCAGGGCTTCGTCTTTCTGCCTTGTGATTTCAAATATTATGTAGGTCATTGCTATTTGAAGTGTGTACCCGGAAAAGCAGAAGAAGTAGAGGCTTTCGTTAAGAAAATGCTGGAAGAGAATCTTCCACCGAGTATACAATTACACATTTCGACCTTGCAGGAAGACATTCACCAAGCGCAAGCCATCGAGAACAACATGAAAGGGATAATCTTATTCTTCTCATTTGTCAGCCTTATAATCACTTTATTAGGCGTCTATTCGGCAATCACACTGGATACGGAACGCAGACAAAAGGAAGTGGCAATCCGTAAAGTAAATGGTGCAGGATTGAAACAGATTATCATATTGTTTGCCCGTACGTATATTTATCAGCTTGTACTCTCGGCAACAATGGCATTTCCTTTATGTTATGCCATACTGCAGTTATGGAAAAACATGTATATCGTATTCTTTAATGATGGCCCGCTATTTTGGATTTCAATCTTCATAATCGTAGCTGTCATTACTACTCTGACTATTATTTTCCGTATTCTGAAAATAGCAAGGACAAATCCGGCAGAAGTCATTAAAAACGAATAAGAAAATATATTTACCTAAAGATTATGACCATACTTACAATCCTAAAAATAATTACCCGCAGTTGGTGGAGAAACAAAGTTTTCTTCTTCATTTCTATAGTCAGTCTGGCTATAGGGCTAGCATGTACAAACTTGCTGTTCACCTATTATGTACATGATTACAATATAGAGAGTGGCAATCGGGACAAGAACCGTATTTTCTGTCTGCGTCAGGATAATCCGATGCAGGACGGAAGCAAGGTGGCCTATGCTGATGCCAATATTCCCCCTATGCTGAAAGAAAAATATGCAGAAGTGGAAGACTACCTGCGTATCAATTCTCTGGTTCCACAATATTGTAAATATGGAGGGGAGATTTACCACGATATAACCTTTATATCTGCCGATACTACTTTGCAACATTTCTTCCACTATCATCCCATTGCCGGTAGTTTAAAGCAAGTATTGGAACAACCGGGCAAAGTAGCACTCAGTGAAGCTTTTGCACATAAACTGTTTGGAGATAAAAATCCATTAGGAGAATTGCTGGAAATAAAAACCATGACTGATACCCAAAGTTATGAAGTGGCAGCCATATTAAAGTCACGGTCACAATCATTGCTCCAATTCGACATGATTACCGGGAATAACAAAGACTTTTGGGGTGGAATGACGTTTCTGAAACTAATTCCAAATACCGATGCCCAACAGTTTACCGAAAAAATCAACCACGACAAAATTCCCACTTTGATTCCGGAAAAGACACAATATTACGTCGACCCTCTGTCCGACATCTACTTTACTACACCGGACTACGATACACAACAACCTCTGCCGTATATCAATCAAAGTAATGTGCAATTATTGTATATCAGCCTTGCTGCCGCCTTGTTGGTACTTATCATAGCCTGCTGCAACTATACCAACATGAGCCTGAGCCGTGTATTGCAACAGCTCAAAATGATACATGTGGAGAAACTGATGGGAAGCAGCTTGAAGGATATCCGCATCCAACTGTTTGGTGATGCATTCCTCACTGTGCTGCTGGCATTCGGATTATCTTTACTCATCATCAACGACTGTCTGTCTTTTTTCAATGGATTATTTGCATCCCATTTAAACGTACATTTCTTTTTCAGCCTACAGATGCTACCCTTGTTAGTGCTCTTTGTACTAGTTATGTCCATTGTCCCTGCTTGGTATATCAGCCATAGACTTTCACAACTCTCATTCAGCGAATACAAGACACTTTACGGAGGTAAAAAGAAACAACGTTTCATAGCTTTGCTGGTCATTCTTCAGTTTTCCATTTCTATAGGGCTGATATTCGCTACTCTCGTTGCCAATGAACAAATCAATCTCATCAAGGAACGGGCCTACTGTTACGAAAATCGGATTGAAATAGGAGATTTCAATGCCGCACCGGCTACAATACTTAAAGAAGAGCTGGAGAAACATGTACAAGGAATAGAGTCCATCGCCCTGTCACAAGGCTCCATATTGAATTCATGGATACGTGAGCTATCCATCAAACAAGCCGACGGTACGGAAAAAAGTTCCTACCTATTAATGCTGTATAGTGATGCCAATCTGGTAAAAACGATGGGGTTCAAACTCTTGTCCGGCAACGCTCCCGAACAACTGCAAAAACAATATGCCTATCCTGCACTGGTCAACGAAAGCTATGTCAGAATGCTGATTCCAGCAGGAATAAATGCCATTGGAAAACCTTTGAAAGAATTTGACCAGTCTGCCGATTCTTTATACATCATCGGCGGTGTATTAGAGGACTTCCCGTTCAGTTCATTGGAAAATGAAATTACCCCGGTCATACTTTACCTTCCACCTACAGAGAGAATGTCGGGTGCCAACTATCTGCAGATTAAGCTGATTGAAAGCAATAAACAAGAAACACTACATCAAATAGCCCAAATATGGGAAAAGATGAATGAAGGGGAGATATTTCAATACACAGACATGCACCAAGACTTTATGAAACGCAATGGTAAAGTCTTGTCTCTCTCCAAACTCCTTATCGCCTATTCTCTGATTGGCTTGATATTGACCTGCTTCGGCTTATTCGGCATTTCATGGTATGCCACTCGCCAGCGTATCCGCGAAATCAGCATTCGCAAGATTCATGGAGCAACATCCCGACAAATCGTGCTGTTGCTGAATAAACCATTCTGCCTGCAAATTCTGCTTGCATATATTCTAGCTGTCCCCATTGTCTATTGGCTCATGCACCATTGGCATGAACAGTTTGCCTATAAAGCCCCCTTCACCGTTATGGACTTTCTATTGCCACTATGTATTGTCTGGATAATATCTGCCGTCACAGTGTGTCTGCAAAGTTATTTGCTGAACAAAACAAATCCGATTGACTGCATCAAATCCGAGTAAGAAATAATATATTTATAACCCATAAAAACAAAGCATTATGATTAAGACAGTAAACTTACAGAAGATTTTCAAGACCGAGGAAGTACAGACTCTGGCTTTGAACGACGTAAACATTGAAGTGAAAGAAGGGGAGTTTGTTGCTATCATGGGACCTTCAGGCTGCGGAAAATCCACTTTACTGAATATCCTCGGTCTGTTGGACAATCCTACATCCGGAGAATATTACTTGAATGGGACGGAAGTATCCAAATATACAGAAGCCCAACGTACCAACTTGCGTAAAGGAGTCATCGGCTTTGTATTCCAAAGTTTCAACCTGATTGATGAGCTGAATGTATACGAAAACATCGAACTGCCGCTACTCTACATGGGCATTCCTGCCACCGAACGCAAGCGCCGGGTGGAAACCGCTATGGAGCGTATGGCAATCATGCACCGCAGCAAGCACTTCCCGCAACAATTGTCCGGCGGACAACAGCAACGCGTGGCAATCGCCCGTGCAGTCGTATCAAACCCTAAACTGATACTTGCCGATGAGCCTACCGGTAACCTCGATTCAAAGAACGGAAAAGAGGTAATGGAACTACTGAATGAACTGAATAAGGAAGGCACTACGATTGTCATGGTGACACACTCACAACATGATGCCGGATTTGCCGGACGTATCATCAATCTGTTTGACGGGCAGGTAGTGACGGAAGCTAACTTATAATTCACGCTTCTCCCGATTTATATGCAGGTTGCAATGTTTTTTCCATTGTAATCTGCATGTTTTTTTGGAAATAGCTTTCCTTTTTTTTGTTTCTGTCGTCCGAAATGCCTAATATTGCTACCAATAAACTTTTTACTTCCACATTTTAAATAACAGAAAATGAAAACATACACACCGTCCCCTTTGAACGCAGAAAATATCACTTTACCGGATAATTTGACGGAACTCACAGAAGCCATGGCACGCAATGTGCATGAAGTATGGGCTTTGGGAAGAGTGAAAGAAGGATGGAAATACGGAGAGACACGCAATGATGAATTAAAGACACATCCCGGACTTGTACCATACGAAGAGTTACCGGACTCAGAACGAGAATACGACCGGCAAACAGCCATACAGACACTGAAACTGATTATGAAACTGGGATTCGACATACAGAAGAAATAATAATCCAATATCTATTATAGTACTATGAGGACGAGTGAGAACAAGTATTATCCTATCCGGCACTGGTGGAAATTCGTGATTCCTGCCTTTATCATTCTCTTTCTGGTTGCAGCATTGATTGTGACATGCACTACATTCCAAAACCTTATTCAATTCTTTCCATCGCGTGGAATGACCTACCTGATGACACTCCATGCCATCATTTCCCTTAGCGTATGCATCTGTTTTTTTCTATGTATCAAGAGATTAATAGATGTATTCTCATTGAATCTGGAACAAGAAAGAAACATTCTTGCATCCTTGTATCAGGAAAAAGAAAAACGGGAGATTATCAATAACGATGAGAAAGAAATCAATAAACTGAAAGAGAATATCAGAAAAGAATTGAAACAAGAAACT
>CEAR01026138.1_pt1 | contig 16424 bp, 9 predicted proteins | sample 557461 | NCBI WGS metagenome assembly CEAR01 (sample SAMEA3182075, study PRJEB8094) | gut metagenome | biome: human; feature: gut; material: Stool; isolation source: human stools | place: Canada | collected 2012-03-14
CAGAACGGGCGTAGGCATAATAGTGTTAAAAATATAAGCCTTGACTCCCGCTTCGCTAAAAATATCTGCCGCGAGAAAAGCAAATTTGCGGGACATATTTCTGCTGTCGTAAGCGATGACGACGCTCTTGTTTCCGCTCGCTGTTTTATTGATATACGCCGCAAGTCCGCGCGTGGCTCGCCCGACGGTGTAAACGTTCATTCTGTTTGTACCCGCCCCGAGTTTTCCCCGAAGTCCTCCCGTGCCGAATTTCAGATCGCAATAAAACCTGTCGGTTATTTCTTTTTCGTTGTTTTCTATGCTTTTAAGCTCCGTTTCCGTCGTTTTGTCGTTTTTCACCGAGCTAAGCCAGTTTTTATAAACCGTCGTTATTGAAAAATTTGTGTTTTGCATTTTTGTGTGTCGCCTTTGAAATTGTTTTTTTAGTGAAATTATCCATTCGAAACAAGCGATTGTCAATTTAAAGAGGTAATTTTTTGAAGCTGTTTTTCGCTGTAAAACCGACGTAATCGCGAATTGTTTTCCGGTAAAATTTATATCGTATATAATTTATAAAGAAGGTTCGGAATCGAGCGAATTTCTCACTTGTCTCGGAGAACGACCGAAATAGTTTTTGAATTCGCGGTTAAAATGCGATATCGTTTCGTAACCGCTTTCATAACAAATATCGGTGACGGAAAGATCGGTCGATATAAGAAGCTTTAAAGCGGAGTCGAGTTTAAGCTGTTTTAAGTACGTTTTGTAGGTTTCTCCCGTGACGGCTTTAAACCTGGACGAGATGTAATTCGGGGTTCTGTCGAAAATTTTTGAGAGCGTTTCGAGCGACGGATTTTCTTTGTAATGTTCGTTTACATAATTTATAATGTTGTGCGTTACGTTCTTGCCCGAATCTGGTGCCGTCAGGGTTGCCGATTGAGAAAACAGCAGTCGGATAAGAGCCGTTAATAGAGAGTTCCGATAATCTGCGTTTCGATTTTCCTTTGCGATGAGCGTGCAGATTTCGTTGACGTCTACCGTCACGTCGTTGTCAAAAAAAGAGCATGAGCCTTTCATCGACGCACAATTTGGAAAACAGCGTTTCATGGTGTCGTTGGAAATCTGTAGATTTGTTATATGTAAGGTCGTATCCGGGATAATATCGTGAAAGTCCTTCGGCGATAAGAAAAAAGCCGTATTTTTCTGAAACTTTATTGTTTTTCCGTTCAGATTTGAGACTCCCGAACCTTCGGTTATTATATCCAACTCGTAAAAATTATGAAAGTGCATACGAAAAATCGCTTCCCCGGATTTATACGTTACGCAAATCTCTTTCGACGGAGTAAATGTCTTTTTTAAAAATCTTTGTCTGGTTTTCATAAATCTATTATAATATTTCGCGCGGAAAGTTGAAAGCGTTTTACACTAAAACTGCGTTTATTAAAGTAAAATCGTATAATATGCATACAAAATCGTAAAATACGCTTTGAAAATATATGCTTGCGGTTGTATAATACTGTTGAAAAATAAAAAAATACAGCCGAACAAAGCTTCGGACAAAGGAAAAAAATGGTAAATTACAGCGTAAACGATAAAATGTTCTGGCAGGACGTCGGCGATAAAAGCAAATATATCCGAAGATATGAAGGAAATCCGCTGATAGACTTGGAAAACAGCGAATTCTGGCATGTTTACAACAGCGCGATCGTTATTAAAGACGGAAAATATATCGGGGTGTTCCGTTGCGATGACAAAAGCGGCAGACCCGATTTGTTTATGGGGTACAGTAAAGACGGGATAAAGTGGGTTATCGAAAAAGAAAGCATAGTTTTTAAAAATAGGGACGGGAGCTTGTTTACCTATCCTTACGCCTACGATCCGAGAGTCGCGGAGATCGACGGCGTTTATTATATAATTTTCTGCGCGGACATTCAGGGCCCGAGCATTTACATCGCCGAAACCGTCGATTTTAAAAATTTTAAAATGCTCCCCACGGGCTTTTTGCCTTTTAACAGGAACGGCGCGTTGTTTCCCGAAAAAATCAGCGGCAAATATATGATGTTATCACGTCCGCATCCGTGCGGAACGGCCTATGGCAATATCTGGATAAGCGAGAGCGAAGATCTTATTCACTGGGGAAACCATAAACTTGTGATGAAGAATTTTTATCTCGGTGACAATTACTGGGAAAAGGTAAAGATAGGGGCGGGGCCTATTCCGATTAAGACTAAAGACGGTTGGATACTTATTTACCACGGAGTTCAGTCGACCTGTAACGGGTTAAATTACAGTGTGGGCGTGGCTCTTCTCGATCTGAACGATCCGTCAAAAGTTCTGAAACGCGCGGGCAGATACTTGCTTACTGCCGAAAAAGATTACGAAAAAACGGGCTTTACGCCTAACGTTTGTTTTCCTTGTTCCGCGCTTTGTAATTCAAAAGGGCAGGTAACGATTTATTACGGCGTTGCCGATACTAATATGGCGATAGCGTTCACGACGGTAGACAAACTTCTCGAATTTGTGGATAAATATAACCGCTGAGCGCATATCGAAGGTAAAATGTCTTATAGTCGGCTTATCGCGGCGTTTTGGCGGGTTCAAACGCAATCACCTGAGGCTAACAACTTTTGCTATTTCTCCGGAGCTTTTTCTCTTACATAATATTCTCGTAGATAACAGCGTTCTTATATGGTAAAATGATTATAAACAACTATAAGTATGACTTTAAGATTCGCCACATCGCCAATTATAAACGCGTTAATGTGGCGGATGTTTTTATTTATCTCGAAACAAGTTTAGCTTTTGAAATATAAATAGTTAAAAATGCTTATATACATTTCATTTTTAATGGTGTATAATAATCATACGATGACGTGATTTTATTCGTGCGTTATTCGAAATTTAGTTGGAAAATAAAAATATCGGAGGAAAAAATGAAAAAAATTTTTTCAGGCATTCTTTGCGCGTTGCTCGCTTTTGGCATGGTTGCTTGTGGCGGTTCGGGCAACAATTCGGGTTCTTCGGTGCCTGCCGATCTTGACACGAAAACAGTTATAAAGGTCCAGAACTTCCCGGGCGGTATTGGCTCCAATTGGCTTTATAAAGCCGCCGAACGTTTTCAGGAGCAATACAAAAACGAACATTTTGAAGATGGCAAAACGGGCGTTTACGTTGATATAACTCCGGAACAACCTAACAGCAGTACGCTTTCAACTTCTGCATATCACATTATATTCGATGAGCGCTATTCGAATATATATGAATTGGCTCAAAGCGGCTCGATTATTAAACTTGACGATCTTGTAACGGAAAAAGGTTCCGACGGGAAGTCTATAGAAGATCGTATTTACGCTTCTAACCGCGAAAGTCTTAAAGGTGCTGACGGCGGTTATTACGCTTTGCCGCATTATGAGTGGTTCCCCAGTCTTTCTTACGATAAGGACAATTTCGATAAAAACAATTGGTATATCGCGAAAGATGCCGAAAACGGTAAACTTATCGAAAATGAATATGGTAGTTTATACCTTATAAAGAGTGCAAGTGCAAAAAAATCGTGCGGGCCGGACGGTAAATTTAATACGGATGACGACGGTCTTCCTTCTTCCCTGGAAGAATTGCTTATTTTAAGCGGCGAACTTAAGAAAAAGACCGGTGCCGGACCGTTCACGGTTACAGGCTCAAATCTTTATTATACAAACTATCTTGTAGAAGGTCTTTGGGCGTCTCTTGCGGGCAGTGAAGAACTTAAAGCCGTTTACGGTTTTAACGGCAGCGTTGATGTTGTTACCGGATATACGGATGAAAATCTTTTCAAGGGGATAGACTACATCAAGAAACCTATAGTTACTAAAACGACGATAACCGATAAAAACGGCAATCTTGCGCTGAAATCCGCTGCGAGATATTATGCTACGGCGTTTATCGAAATTCTTCATAAAGAAGGGTTTTTCTCTGATATTTCTTCTTCCGTTTCGCATACGGGCGCACAGAAGAATTTTATAAACGGCGGCGTGAGAACTAACACCGTAAGAGCATTCCTTGTTGACGGTTCTTACTGGTATAACGAATCGGTTGATCAGGGCAACTTTAAGGACTATACGACGATGACAGGCAAGACGGCGAGAGGCGTACGCTTTATGTCGTTGCCCGTAACGGCAACGGGGTCGGTTACTCCTTCCGAAACGGCAACCAAACCGTCGCTTATCGATAACGGAATTGCATATGCGTATATCAATGCGAGATACAGCGATAAGACGGATATAGTAAAGGCGTGCAAAACTTTCCTTAAATTCCTTTACAGCGATGCGGAACTCAAAGAGTTCACTGCGCTTACGGGCGTAACCAGACCTTTGACTTATTCTCTGACGGAGGCTCAGTACAACAAGCTTCCCGAATATCAGCAAAAGGTTTACGATTTAAGCAGAAACAGCGATATTCTCTATTTCGGTTCCGAGAACCCCATTTTCAAAAACAATCAGCAAACGTTCAAAATTCATTTCTCTTCGCAGATAATGAATCCCACGATAAATAATACTCAGTATAAGAGTTATTACGAAGCGATAAAGGGAGGTTCTACGTCCAAAAAGATTTTTGAAGCGACTGTTATAACTGACGAAGTATGGAACAATATAGTGAATAAATAATGGTTGAATAAATCTAAGTTATCAGGTTATCCGCAGGCAATCCGGGTATACCGGATTGCCTGTAGCTGATTGATAAAGAGGTGAAAAATGATTTCACAAACACAAAAAGCGGCAGAACGCAAAATCATGAATAAAAAGAAAAAACGGCTGATTTTTTATATAGCCGTTATTGCGTTACCCGTATTACAGTTCGCGATATTTTATTTGTACGTAAATTTTAACTCCGTAATACTTGCGTTTCAGAAATATGTTCCGCCTGCAGAGGGAGAAGTCGGGTTTAAAAAAATATTTGCAAATTTTGATAATTTTAAGATTGCTTTCGCTACGCTTGCGAACGGCTGGAATATGATTGCAAATTCACTCAGAATGATAGCTTGCGAGTTGTTTATAGGGTTGCCTCTTGCACTTTTGTTTTCGTTTTACGTTTACAAAAAGTTCTTTTTGTCCGGCTTGTTTAAGGTAATGCTCTTTATGCCGCAGATAATTTCGAGTATCATATTCGTAATGCTTTTCCGGTATATCGCCAATGACGTGTATCTGGCTGTTTTTAAAACGAAGTGGGGGTTATTGTCTTCGCCGACGTTCAGCACGAGAATGGGGACGATTCTTTTCTATAATGTATGGATATCGTTCGGCGTCAATGTGATGATGTTTACGGGTGCTATGACGGCGATAGATGAATCGATCGTCGAAGCCGCGCAGCTTGACGGCGCAAACCTTGCGCAGGAATTTATTCACGTTACGTTGCCTATGATATGGTCTACGTTCTCCACGTTTGTAGTAATCTCGCTCACGGGGTTATTTACCCATCAACTCAGTTTGTTTGCATTTTTCAGCGACGGGGCTGCTGAACTTTCGAGTTTCGGATATTATCTCTATGTCGCAAGCACTAAAAAAATACTTATCGAAGAGCCTGGGCTTAAATGGCTCACATATTCTCAGCTTTCGGCTCTCGGAATTGTACTCACTGCGATAACTCTTCCCATTGTTTTGGGAACGAGAAAAATTATGAGTAAGTTCGGTCCGTCTGCGGACTAAGGAGGTTGCGCCGTGAAAATGGTAAAAAACAGAAAAAGAGATAACGTCGCGGTAAAAATCGCGGTGATTATATTGGGTGCGCTCCTTATCGTTTATTCATTATCGATAATTTTCATGCTTTTATGGGGATTGCTCAGTTCTCTGAAATCGGATAACGATTTTATGAAGAATTTGCTTGGTTTGCCTACGATAAACAATCCCGAATGGTTTGATCGCGTCAACGATCCCGACAGCAGTTATAAAACGCTGTTTCGGCTCGAAAATTATGTGCTTGTCATACAACGTTTCAATTTTCCCGCTTCAACAAGTTTTTTTGTAGGGAACAGGGAAGTTACGCATACTACCGAAAACAACTTTTTCGGAATGCTTTTAAATTCGGCAATTTACGCATTCGGGAATGGTTTTGTTCAGGCAATTATTCCTGCGATAATGGCTTATATGTGTGCGAAATATCAATATAAGTTCAGTAAAGTTTTATGCATAACGGTCATTGTAGTTATGACGTTGCCTATAGTAGGGGCGTATCCGTCTGAACTTACGCTGCTAAGAAACCTCGGCTTGTATGATACATGGGTCGGTAACTTCATTCAGCGTTGTAGTTTTATGGGGATGTATTTCCTGGTATTCTATGAGTTTTTCAAATGTATGCCGGATACTTACAGCGAAGCAGCTGAAATCGATGGGGCGTCGCAATTTACCGTAATGTTCGGAATTTATATTCCGCTTGCGGCGAAAATAATAGGCTCGGTATTTTTGATAAGGTTTATATTTTTCTGGAATGATTTTTCGTCTATAGAATTATATATGCCTACCCATCCGACTCTTGCGTACTTCATTTATGCGCTTGGAGCAGGTAAGAAAATTTCCAACGATATGACTACTAATCCGAGGAAAATTGCCGCTTGTATGATACTCGCTTTGCCTACGTTGATTTTGTTTTTGATATTACATAACAAAGTCATGGGCAGCATGACGTTGGGCGGAATAAAAGGCTGATGACAAAAAAGCGAGAGCTTTATTACAAGCAAAAATAATCTAACGGAGAAATTATATGATTAAAATGAGGAGAAAATCGATTACGAACGCGATGCTTTGCATTGCGGCGTCGTTATCTATTGTTTTTGCGGTGTTTTTCGCGTTTGTTGTACCCGTTGCGGTTAATGCGGAAAAGGCAACCGTAAACGATACGGCCGTTTCCGAATTCTATTTTTCAGGCGATGAAATAAAATTGCCATTAACTGCGGATATTGTCTCGGACGGCGTGACTTATGAGGGCAAATTTACCGCACTGATTATGCCGGACGGAAATGCCGTATCCGAAAGTAGTTTGACGCTTACCGATACCGGTGCGTATAAAGTATGTTTCGCTTATGAAAAAGGAGGAAAAAGATACACTGCGGAAAAGGGGTTCAACGTGCTTAAAAAGAATTGGGAAGTCGGCTCGACCGATTCTTCGGTTACTTACGGCACGGTTTCAACCAACGAATCGGGTAAAAACAGCACCGGGCTTACAGTTAAACTTGCCGCAGGCGATACTTTTACCTATAACGAACCTGTAGATCTCAGAAAGAATTCAATTACGGATATAATCACTATGTTTTCTACTGCCGTTTATGCAAAACAAACGCATATCGACGCAAGAAACAATGCTTCCGTAATCGCTAAAGATTATGAAGCCGGACTTATAGAGGTAAAACTTACCGATTGTTACGATCCGGGAAGATATGTTACCGGCGTTATCTTTATTTCCAGAATAGACGGAGAAGGCGTTTATGCCCGTACGCGTGCAAGTGTACAGGGTGAGTTTGGCCTTTATTACGATTGTCCTGCAAAATTCGGTAAGCCCGAAGTTTATATCGACGGTGAGCGCTACGGCGTTTATAACGGCGATTTCGGTCAGTCCGTTACGGACTTTGCCGGTAAAAAATACGTCAAGTGGAGTATAAATAACGAAAAAGGCGACGTTTACATTTCCGCTCCGGCAGGCAACAGTGAAAAAAGATACCTTATAAATCAACTTTATAACGAAGATATAGGCGGCGCGATTTTCAACGGCTTTACGACGGGTGAGGTATTCGTTTCGATAACGTCGAACGATTGCTATACCAATGAAACCACGTTTGAAATCGAGCAGATCGGGGGAAAACGCGGCGAAGCTCTTGTTTCGGGCGGATATACCGATACGATCGCTCCTACGATAACGGTCGACAGAAAAGGTGCCGACGGCGATCTTTATATTAAACGCGGGGAGGCGTTTGAATTGTTCGGTGCGACCGCTTACGATCCAAACCTTATAGGCGGCGTAAAGGCTAACGTATATTACAATTACGGTACGTCGGTTCAAAGTTCCGTGCTTGTAAAAGACGGCAGGTTTATTCCTACGAAATCCGGCACTTACGTTATAGAATACAGCGCAAAAGATTCCTTCGGAAACGTCGGAAAACAGATTGTATATGTATTCGTAATGAAAGAAGACGTCGCATCGATAGACGTTGAACGGCTTACTTCGATGACCGCCGGTATAAGCGTAACCTTGCCTGAACACAACGTAACCAGCCTTAACGGAAAGGTGAGCGTTGCGATTAAGGCGGTTTATGATAAAACCGTAACGCTCATAGATCCGGGGACGAGGACTTTCACTCCGCTTTCGGTCGGTGAATATACGATTGTTTATGAATACACGGATAAACTTAAAACCTATGAATATTCTTACACGGTAAAGAGTTTAGCTAATGATAAATGCGGGTTTGCAAACGTTCCCGTGTTCGACAGATATTATATAAAGGGGCTTTCTTACAGCTTACCTGAAATTAAAGCATACGAATTTAAGGGTGCAAAGCCGACCGAAGTCGCTTGCGAAATCTACGTCAGTTTTGACGGCGGCACATACGAAAAAGCCGATTTCGACGAAACTTTAATAAAGGGCAGCAAAAACGTTCGTTTTAAGTACGTTGCGCGCGATGCTGTTTACGAAAGCGAATCTATTGAAATAGTCGACACCGGTTATAACGATTCGCTGGATATGAAAAAATACTTTAAAGGCGATTTCTCGGCTAAGGCGGAGTATTCGTATATCGGATTCAAATCGTTGAAGAATAGCGGCAGTAATTCGCTTTTATTCATAAATCCGTTGGCGAAGGAATTGTTTTCGATAACATATTCGATACCCGAAACGTCGGGCGCGTCGGCTTACAGCGTTATTCTTACAGACCGCGAAGATCCTCGCATAAAAACGGAATTTTCATTCTTTTCGAGATATGGCACGGCTTATCTCTCGGTAAACGGCGGGGAAGAGCGGGCGTTGAGCGATAGATTGAACGACGGCAAAGAACGCAGAATTTATTATAACGCCGAAGCTAAGAGCTTTGTTTATGCTTCGTCTTCTCAGACGCTTTCTTATCCGATCGGAATAACGGGAACAAGTTATGGTTATGCGGAAATAGTTTTCTCCGATGCCTCATTAAATTCCGAAGTGCGGGTTATGCGAGTCCAGAATCAACTTATATGCAAGGATACTTACGATGATTTTGCTCCGGAAGTCTATGCCGACGTATCCGGCAGTGTTGAAATCGGAACTAAACTTACGATTAAAGGTGCGGCTTACAGCGATGCGCTTTCTGCCGTAAAAAGAGCCGATGCGCGCGTTTCGGTTACTAAACCGAGCGGCGGATATGCGCTCGGAATCGACGGCAAGGAACTCAAAGACGTTTTTGCCGATGAAGATTTCGAAATTATGCTTTCCGAATATGGTGTATATCGTTTGACTTACACTATAAAGGACGCTAACGGGAGAATGACGGAACAGCCGTATGGCATAGAGGTTGCCGATATGCTCGCACCGACTGTCACATTCAACGACGGTTCCGATTCAAAAACCGTTCAGACCATAAAACTTGCTTACAAATATAAAATCAAGGAATATACGTTGAACGACAATTATGATTCAGTCGAAGATTTAACCGTTCATACTTTTATTTACGATAAAAACGGCGTTATAGTCAAATACGGCGTAAGCGAGTTTTCGCTTGCGGAAGAAGGCGAATATACCGTTTATGTTTATTGCGTCGATACAAGCGGAAACTATGGTTATGCGTCGTATAAGCTCAAAGTCGTAGCGTGAGAGGGGTGAAAAAATGAAGAATAAAAAGAATATTTTCAAAACTTTTATCGCATTGCTGCTTGCGGGAGCGTGTACGTTTTCGGTTTCTTGTAAAAAGCCGGATAACGGTTCCGTTCGTCCGTCGGACGACGGCGGGGTTTTTGATCCCGATGCAAAAATTACGGTGAAAGATACTTACGACGGTACGCATGATTTCACTGCCCCCGATACGGATATGCCTTTCGTTACTAACGGATCGTGCGATTACACGATAGTCATTCCGGAAACGCGCGGCGCGCAGGTTAATATGGCTAAAAACGAACTCGTGCAATTCTTTGCCGAAGCTACGGGAATAACTCTTCCCGCGGTTGCCGACAGCGAGTTTACCGATAACGGCAAAGGCTATATTTCTCTCGGCGAAACGTCTTTACTTGCCGAGTCGGGCGTAACTGTAGATCATAAAAAACTCACCGAGGACGGTGTACGAATAGTAACCGAAGGCAAGAATATTTATCTTGTCGGCGGCGGCGATTACGGCACGCTTTACGCGGTTTATGATTTTCTTGAAATTTATTTCGATTTTGATGTGTACTACAAGGATTGTTACGAAATCAATAAAAACGTCAAAAATCTTAAACTTAAGAATTTCAACGTTACGGATATTCCCGATCTCGAATTTCGTTCAAATGGTTATTATCAACTTGTAAAAGACGAATGGATGTATCGTTTCCGTGTTCCCAGAACTTACGGAACGATAACGTTCCCTATTTACGAAGTTGTAGGCGATCCTTCAAGTTCCGCAAGGGGTGTGCACAACTCGCTTAACTGGCTGCCTAAGAGTCAGTTTTATGCCGATCATCCCGATTGGTATAATAACGGAGCAACCGAACTTTGTTACACGGCGCACGGGAATAAAGACGAGTATGAAAAGATGATGCAGGCTTGTGTTGATAAAGCCGTCGCGACTCTCACGTTATATAACAAAGAAGATTATCCGTATCTTCGTATTCTTAACTTTACGCAACAAGATAACTATGACGGTTGTGCGTGTGCGACATGCAGCGCAAACGTCGCAAAATACGGAACGAACTCTGCGACGCTTATTTTGTTCATGAATGATCTCAGAACAAGAATTGATGCGGCAATGGAGGAAATGGACGAAAAATACCGCAGGGACGATATGACGCTTACGTTCTTTGCATATCTCTACACTGAAACGGCTCCCGACGCAAAATTCTCCGAAATGCATCTTAAAGACGGGGTGAGCGTGTTCCTTGCAACGAGCGCGACTTTTGATCACCAGTCGTCGATATATGCCGATTCAAACACTGAAGGCCGAGAAAACCTTAAAAATTGGGGCAAACTTTCAAACGAAATTTTACTTTGGACGTATTCGACCAAGTTCAGCCACTATATGTATCCGGTAGATACTTATAATTTTTACGGGGAGGACGCCTACACGTTCTTTGCTGCAAACAATGTAAAACTTATGTATAATCAGTCGCAGGTTACGCAAAAAGGAACGTCGACGGCATGGCACAACCTGAAAGCGTATCTCGATTCCAAACTGGAATGGGACGGAACAAGGGATTCGGCATATTACACCGAAAAGTATATTAATGCAATGTTCGGCGAAGCTGCTCCCGTAATGAAAGAAATTTATACGGCTATGCGCTTGCAGGCGGGTATCGTAAAGACAAAATACAACGGCGTTTCGCTTCTCAGTAATGTTACCGATCTTGAAAATCCGAGTTTTTGGCCGTATTTCACTTTAAAACAATGGCTTGCAAAATACGATGAAGCTTACGCAGCTCTCGAAACATATCGTTTATCCGATCCGACGGCATACAATCTTTACAAGAGCCATATAGACGCAGAGTATTTATCGCCCGCATATATGACTTTGGTTTTGTATAAAGATATGCTTTCCGCCGGAGAGGCTGCGGTAATCAAGGATCGTTTCCGCGAGGCAGTAAAAGTTACCGGTATAACCAACGTGCGTGAAACCGGCAGTAATCAGATAGGCAGTTTCGTTAACGGACTGTAAAAGGGGGATAGGCGAATGAAAAGAAAAATACTTTGTTTAATATGTCTGACGGCAATGGTATTCACAACTTTTTTTGCTGTTTCCTGCAAAAAAAACGGCGGTAATTCGTCTGATTCATCCGATTCGGGTGCGACGACTATCGAAGAGATAATACTTGATGAAAAGTCGGTCTTGATTACGCTTGGCGAAATACATTCGCTGCGTGCAACCGACGGTGAAAACACTTTGCTTTGCAAATGGAGTTCAAGTAATGAAAACGTTGTTTCCGTAAATGAATGGGGATTGTTGACCGCGAATAAAGTCGGTTCGGCAACAGTAGCGGCGGAATATGGCGGTAAAAAAGCTTCTTGCAGCGTTACGGTTTCGCTTGGAGGATATCTTCCGAGCCTTGAAATCGCATGCGATGATGAGGTTCAGGTAGATCTCGCGCATTCCGCGGATATATCAGGAAAAGTTTTGTTTAACGGCAAATATTATTCCGACGCGAAAATAAATTACGATTTAACCGATAAAACCATCGGAAAAGTTGTAAACGGGGTGTTCAAACCTGCAAAAGCGGGCAGTACAACGGTTACCGTAACAGCCGAATGGCGCGACGTAGAATCCGATTTTTTAACGCGCGAAATACAGATAAACGTTATTCATAACGTAAATTTCTATGCGGACGGCAAACCTGTTCCCAATGAAGTCGAACTGTATACGATAAAGAATTTTGAAGGCGAAACGTACGAAACCGAATGGAAACTGAATCCGTCGGCTGACATTGACGGCGTTGAAAAAACTTCATCGGTAGGTATAGAAAACGATGAAATAGTGGAATATGATCCGACTACGGGCATTTTGACGGCTAAAAAAAGCGGTGCTACAACGATTGAACTATATTGTAATAACGGTGAAACGAGATTTAGCAAAACTATTGAAATAAACGTTATACTTCCTATTGCCGAATATGGTGAGGTAATTACCGATTTTTCGGCATTAAACGGCGAAATCAGATATAACGAGAGCAATCTTTTAACCGAACTTTTTGCAGACGGCATATATTATGCGGAGCAGGACGGACGCGCTCTCGACGTTTCCGGGGCGGGTAAAATTCTCGGCGTTCAGACGGATAAATCGGGTATATCGAGATTTTCCGTTACGGTTTACGGTGAAAATTATGGTTATAAATTCAATCTTGAAGGTTGTGCGCTCGTTATAAAAACTGCGGAAGATCTTCTTGACTTCAGACTTACTGCCGATAAAAAGACAATTGAGGGATATGTCGTTATGAAAAACGACGTTGATATGTCCGTTCTCGACTTTAACGGTGACGGAAAGACCGCTACCACGGGTAATACGGCAATGTTCGATACATTCTATCCGTACTATAGTTCGGCAGGCGTGCTCGGTTCAACGGATATGCTTACCGATATAGAGTCAAGTAAGGCGGTAGCCGGATTTACCGGTATTTTTGAAGGTAACGGGTACAAGATTAAAAATTTCCACGCGGGCAATTCTTACGGATTCTTCGGAACTATTTCGGCTGCAACCGTAAGAAACGTCGCATTTACCGACGTTGACTTATATCCTGCTTATTCGGTAGGTATAGTTTTTGCAAAATATGCTGCCAACGTCAAAATGCAAAACGTATATTTGTCGATTAAAACGGGTGATTTTTCTGACGATAACTATATAAGAACCAAAAATTGCATGCTTTTTGCCGGTGTGGATTCTACGGATAAATCATTTGAGAATTGTATTATCGAAACCGACGCAACGTACGAAAAAGATGCGCTTCCCGGTTGGGGTGGCGCTTCGGTCGGCATTTTTGGCAGTGCGGCTACTACAAACTACTACGTAGACTATCCGACGTACCCCGGCTATATGGCAAAGTTTTCTATCAAAGGGCTTTATTTTATCGCTCCGACTGCTGCAAACGGCAGGGTTATGCCGCTAATTCAGTACAATGGCATGACGGTATACGCCTCAAACGATTTCGTTGATTTTGCCGAAAGATCAACGATGCGGCTCGATGACGTAACGCGTAATCCGGTTGCCGATGATTCGGGCAATCAGAAAATATATCATTGGGCAAACGCATACCGTTACGACGGTTATGCTCAAATGCTTGAAAGCGGTATTACTAAAGTAGGCAATTGGAATATTACTGCCGACGGTGTGATTTGGGCAGGCTGATTTTGCGATATATGGGTAAAGAGATTTGCCATAGAAAACAAAACTTATTAAACAGAATTTTTGCGAAATAATCGCTTAAATAATAGGAGGGAAAGATGAAAAAAATACTGATTGTCATGCTAGGCATAACAATGCTGTTTGCAACGTCTGCGTTTGTTGCATGTAAAGTGGAAGATTCCGGTTCGCATGTACATACGGGTGGTATTGCTACTTGCAATGAAAAGGCTAAGTGCGACGAGTGCGGCGAAGAGTACGGAGAATTTAATCCCGAAAATCATACAAGCACAGAACTCGTTTACGTATCCAACGGTAACGGAACGCATAAGATTGTGCATAAGTGTTGCAATGCCGTTACCCAAGCCGAAGAGGTTTGCGCGGGCGGTGAAGCCACTTGCGAAGAAAAGGCAAAATGCGAAAAGTGCGGCGGTGAATACGGAGAACTCGGTGAACACACCGGCGGAACTCCGACTTGTAACCAAAAAGCTGTTTGTTCGGATTGCGGAAAAGAATACGGTGATTTTGACGCGACAAATCACGCAAGCGAAGAATTTATTTATACCGCCAACAACAACGGCACGCATAACAAAGTACATAAGTGCTGTAACGTTGTTGCTGTCGAAAACGAAAAATGTTCGGGCGGGACAGCTACGTGTCAGTCAAAGGCAACGTGTAAAGATTGCGGTGCCGAATACGGTGACTTGGGAGCGCACAACTACACGAAAGTCGGCAAAGACGCAGAATCGCACTGGAAAGAATGTTCTGTGTGTAATACTCGCGACGAAAACAGCGTAACGGCTCATAGCGCAACTGTATGGGAAACAACCGAGAACGGCGAAATCGGTAAGTGCGAATGCGGCGAAACGGTAACGACAATAATAGAAAGCGTTCCCGCAAACGAAATAAACCTTTATACGATTGCAAATTTAGGAGAAAACGATTATAGCATTGAAGAAACGTATAGTCCTGTCGTCACGGTAAACGGCGTTTCTTTAACGATAAACGTCTCTTCCGGTGACGAAAATGTTGCGATTTACGAAGACGGCAAAATTAAAGCTGTTAAAGCAGGCAAGGCGATTATAACCGTAACGTACACGTTGCCGAGTAACCGTGGCGAAGTTACAAAGACGTTCGAAGTTAATGTTAATCGTCCCGTAATTACCGACGAAACCGCGGTTAATTATTTCTCCGCAATCGACGGCTGGCACGCATATCTCACCGAGCTTTTCGGAGAGAACGCGATTACGGAAGCGAAGCAGACTTATAAAGGCGAAGAATACGCGCTTACTTATGCCGATGGCAAACTTAGCGGAATGTTCACCGAAAGCAAAACTTCCACCGTTTGCTCGCTCACTCTTTATACCGAGACTTACGGCTACGTTTTGTCAAACGTAACGGCTTACACGAAAGTAATCAATACGGCCGCGGATCTCGAAGATATGAGACTTACCGCCGACAGAAAAACGGTTAAAGGTTATTTCATTATGAATGCCGATCTCGATTATTCAAAAATCGATTTTAACGGAGATAAGCAGTATACTTATTACGACAATTTGTATCCGTACTTTAATCCCTCGGCGAAGGCCCCGACTGATATGCTTACGGAAGATGTCGCGAAATCCGACAATACGCCCAATAAGGCGGCAGGTTTTGTCGGCGTGTTTGATGGCAACGGCCATAAAATAATCGGTTATCGCGCAGGCAATTCGTATGGATTCTTCGGCACTATCTCAGGCAGCGGTTTAAGCGATTTAACGGTTATTAAAAACGTTGCGTTCACCGATATTACAGCGGAAGCCGGTTCTTGGACGATAGGACGTGTGTTTGCGCATTATGCAACTTGCGTAAGCGTTGAAAACGTTTATATTTCTTTTGCTAAGGGTATTGAAAGCTGGACGAAAAATTTCTCGTTGTTCGGAGCGAAAGAAAGCGTATATTTCAGATTTAATAAGGTTGTTATCGAATATCCCGCAACATCGGCAAGTGCGGCTTCGGCAGGCGAAACCGCATGTGTCGGATTCTTCTCTACGGTCGGCACGACTGCTTATTATGGAAGAAAGGCACCCGATGATCAATGGCACGGGCAAATGAGAACGGTATATCAGAATTTGTATATTGTCGCGCCTAAGGCGACGAACGGCAGGGTTCACGCTTTGAATATGAGTAATCAGATTATTGTTTATGCTGCCAACGACTTTGCCGATTTTGCAGAAGCAGCGAAAGCTTCGCTTGACGGAACGACTTTGAATCCTGTGGCTAATGATAGCGGAACTATCGAAGTATTCCACTGGAAGAACGCATATCGTTACGACACCTTAGCCGCTATGGCGGAAGCTAACTCGAAAGTAGGCAACTGGAAAATTTCGGCAAGCGGGGTTGTTTGGGAAGCATAACAAACTTTGTTTGCAGAAGCATAATTAAAATTTCGCGGCGGGGCAAAATGTCC
>CEAR01042761.1_pt1 | contig 16416 bp, 14 predicted proteins | sample 557461 | NCBI WGS metagenome assembly CEAR01 (sample SAMEA3182075, study PRJEB8094) | gut metagenome | biome: human; feature: gut; material: Stool; isolation source: human stools | place: Canada | collected 2012-03-14
TCGTTCCGTCGTGGTCGTTTCTGACGCGCCTCCGGCGGCCCCTTCTTTTCCGTCTTGCCGGAAAAGAAGGGGGAGAAAAGGGGCGCTGGGATGCGTTGGGTGCTTTCTGCATCTGATTTCAGGTAAGCCCTAATGTTTCGGTCTGGCGTTCCACTCGGTGGTCACCTTACGTATGTCTTGGTACGCGCCGCCTGATACGGGGGTTCCAAATTTGCAGCTAGTTTCCGTAGAATATCTGCCATCAATAGAAGGTGCTTTGGAAATCCAGATGAATGTTACCTTCTTGCGGGGGAAAGGCTCCCCTTCCAGGGGCCGATTCCCCCTATCAGGGGGAAATGTCCCGAAGGGACAAAAGGGGTAGGGATGCTGTCACCGAAGGTGACTGAGAGGTTGCTGCATATTTGCGGCGACCTCTCCGTCTCGGCTTCGCCGAGCCACCTCCCCTGGGAGGGGAGGCCTTGGGGAACGCACTCCAATGGCTTCCCCTATGAGGGGAAGCTGTCGCCGGAGGCGACTGATGAGGTGGGGGCAGCTGCGTAGACGAAGGTCAGTCCACCTCATCCGTCACGGCTCCGCCGTGCCACCTTCCCCTCGTAGGGGAAGGCATGGAGCTGCGTCCGCGCAAAAAAAGCGCCCTTCCCGGTCGGGAAGGGCGCTGGGGATGGGAGCTTACTCGGTATAGAGGTAGCTGTACTTGCTGCGGAGGGTGAGGATGAGGGTCTCGATGTCGCGCGGCAGGTCGTTGGGCTGGGAGAGGTCGAGGGTGCGGTCGGTGTCCAGGCGGACGCGGATCGCATCGCCGCCGAGGAACAGCACGCCCTTGTTCTCGCTCTCGTCCATGTCCTTTGCGGTCTGGAAGAGGGTGAACTTGTCGTGGCAGGGCTCGGAGGTGTACGGGCAGAACTGCGTGCAGTTGCCGCACTCGTTGCACATCTTGTCGACGTGGACGATCTCGTGGCGGCCATCGGCCAGCTTCACGACGACGTTGGCGCGGTTCGGGCAGGAATCGGCGCAGTTTTCGCAGACCGTGTTGCAGTCGAGGCAGCGGCTGCCCTCGCAGCCGGAGCAGCCGGCCATGTGGAGCGTGCCCTTCTTGGCGATGGCGTCGGCCTTGGTGGGATAGGCCTGCTCGGGGATCTCGTAGGTGTGCGCTGCACCGATGACGGCCTCTGCAAAGGCAGCAGCGTCGGCAATGCCCTCGACGACGGTCGCGGGACCGCGGTGCGCGTCACCGGCGGACCAGACGTTTTCGACGTTGGTCTGGAAGGCCGGGCCCTTGCGGCCCATTTCGATGCCGTTTTCAGCCATGAGCTTCGCGTCGACCTTCTCGCCGATGGCGGAGAGGACGAGGTCGCACGGGATCTCAAACGTCTCGCCGGTGGCGACGGGGCTGCGGCGGCCGGAAGCGTCGGGCTCGCCGAGCTTCATCTGATTGCAGATCAGCTTGCCGTCCTTCTGCTCGACCGGTGCGGCCAGCTCGACGAGGTTCACGCCCTCGTCGATGGCGAGCTTCAGTTCATGCTCGTCGGCGGGCATTTCCTTCTTCGTGCGGCGGTAAACGATCGTGGAGGAGGCTGCGCCCATGCGCTTGGCGACGCGGGCGGCGTCCATCGCGGTGTTGCCCGCGCCGACGACGACCACGTGGCCCTCGAGGCACGGCTTGACCTGCTGCTTCATTTCCTTCATCCAGGCGATGACGCCGCGGACGTTGCCAGGGATGCCCAGCTCGCCCGCCTGCCAGGCGCCGGTGGCCAGGAGGATGTGGGTGTAGCCCATCTTCTTGAGCTCGGCCACGCTCGGGGCCGGAGCGCCGCACTTGACCTCGACGCCGAGGCGCTCCATGAGCGCGACGTCCTTGTCGAGCGCTTCATCGGAGATCCGGAACGCGGGGATCACGTAGCGCGGCACGCCGCCGAGCTTTTCTTCACGCTCGAAGATCGTGGTCTGCACGCCGCCGCGGGCCAGGAAGTAGGCCGCCGCGATGCCGGTCGGACCGCCGCCGATGATGGCAGCTTTCTTGCCGGGCAGCTTTTCGGTGGGCCGGATGGAGGCCATCAGCGCGTCATAGCCGTGTGCGGCGGCGACGAGCTTGGCGTCACGGATGTGGATGGATTCGTCGTAGAAGTTGCGCGTGCACTTGTTCTGGCAGCGGTGCGCGCAGATCGTGCCGGTCAAAAACGGCAGGGGGTTCTTCTCGGTGATGAGCTTCAGGGCCGGGCCGTACAGACCGCGGCGGACGAGCTCGATGTACTCCGGGATATCCTGATGGATCGGGCAGCCGCCCTTGCAGGGCGCGGTGAAGCAGTCGATGAGGGGGACCTTGTCCTCGCTCTTGCGCGCGGGCAGGGGCTTGATGGGCTTGAGATGGTGGAGATCGGTGTGGCTGGCCGCGGACAGGTCGCTGATGGCGGCGGAGTCGGTGCCGCTGAAGGCGCGGTAGGGCAGCTTCTCGACCTTTTCGACCATCTGGTGCAGGCGGTTGTATCCGCCGGGCTTGAGGATGGTGGTGGCCACGGTGATGGGCCAGATCCCGGCCGCGAACAGCTTGTCGCAGTTGAAGAATTCTGCGCCGCCGGCGAAGGAGATGCGCATTTTGCCGCTGAACTGCCGGCTGATGCGATTGCACATCTCAATGGTCAGCGGGAACAGGCTCCGGCCGGACATGTACATCTCGGTGCCGGGCAGCTCGTTCCGCGTGGTGTCGACGGGGAAGGTGTTGGAGAGCTTGAGGCCGAACTCCAGACCGAGCGAATCGGCCAGCGCCTGCAGCCGCTCGAACATCGGCACGGCGTCGGCCCACTGCAGGTCCTCGTTGAAGTGATGCTCATCGAAGACGATGTAGTCATAGCCCATGGAATCGAGGATGGTGCGGGCAGTCTTGTAGCCGAGGATGGTCGGGTTGCACTTGACGAACGCGTGCAGGTGCTTTTCCCGCAGCAGGTAGGAGGTGATGCGCTCGATCTCCTGCGGAGGACAGCCGTGCAGGGTGGAGACGGTGACGCTGCGGCTGACACGCGGGGAGATGGCGGCGATATAGTCCTTCTCCGCCGGGAACATCTCGGTCAGGACGGCCAGGCATTCCTGGAACTGCGCGGTGCCCGACGCGTCCATCATGTTGTTGATGTAGCTGTCGATCTTCGGGCCCTTGATGCCTTCGAGATCATAGCCGACGGACATGTTGAACACAAAGCCGTCCGGCGAGCCGAGGCCGTAGACCTTGGACAAAACCTTCAGCGCGCACCAGGCCTTGATATACTCGTTCTGCGCCTGCGGGACCTCCAGCTCGGTGGACCATTCCTGGTTATAGGCCTCGTCGTTGGCAAGGATGCACGGACGGGGGATGCAGCGGGCCAGCTCCTCGCCGTCCATCTTCTGCACGGTCTTGACCTCGAAAAAGCGGGCACCGGCGAAGTAGGCGGCGATGATGTTCTGCGCCAGCTGGCTGTTGGGGCCGGCAGCGGGGCCGAACGGCGTTTCGATCGTCTCGCCGAAGATGGGCAGCGTCTTGCCGCCGGCGTAGTACGGGGTATGGACGCCGAAGATCTCACCCTCGCGGGCGTATTCGGTGACGATCCAGTTCATCAGAGACTTGAACGGGATCGGATACATTTTTTCAGACATGTGATAAACCTCCTAAGTTTTAATAGCCGCGGCCCTTCCAGAACAGCATCAATCCGATGGGCAGCCCGGCTGTGACGAATGACACGAGATCCTTTGCGAATGCCAGCGCCTGCGCGCCGAAATCCGCTGCGCTGAAAAGCGCCAGCACGCTGGTCACGAAGATCAGAAAGCTTTTGAGCGCCGGAAGGATCGAGGCGGCAAAGATCACGGCCGTTCCCGTGTGGTTTCCGCGGACCAGAAGGATCCAGCCGACGAGCGCGGCAAGTCCCGCAAACGCGGCAACATAAACGGTCAGCTTCCCCGGAAACAGCTCCGGCAGGTAGAATTCAAAGAACGAATTGAGACAGCGCAGCCCGAGCCGCTCCATTCCGATGTCGAAAAGGGCAAACAGCGCGGCGTCGAGCGTCGAGAAAACGAGCACGGCAAGCAGGAGCCACTTGCAGACTCTCTGACGGGTGGTTTCGTACATTGGGCTGCCCTCCTATCTTCCGTTGTAGGGGCCGGCGACTCTGTCGACCCGATCAATGTTACGAATTCGCCTCAGATTTCCAGAAAATCGCTGCATTCTGCGGGCGGACAGAGTCGTCCGCCCCTACAGAGTGCGTTGCTTAATACTCTCTGTGGTTCAGCGCGCCCCAGAGCTTCTTGGCGGCTTCGAGGATGTGGGCGTTTTCGGCTTCCTCGTCGATGCCGATGAGTTCACGGTCCTTCATGAGGAGCTTGCCGCCCGCGATGGTCGTGCGGCAGAGCTTGCCGGTCATGCCGAAGAGGATGTGGCCGTCGATGTTTTCGTCGGAGAACGGGGTGTACGGCTTGTAGTCCATGACGATGATGTCGGCGGCGGCGCCGGCCTTCAGGACGCCCAGCTCGTCGGGGAAGTATTTCGCGCCGATCTTCGCGTTGTTTTTAAACAGCATGCCCGTGACCTCGCACCACGCGACGTTCGGCAGGCAGGCGTTGAGGCGCTGGACGCAGAGCGCGGCCTTGAGCGACTCGATCATATCGTTGGTCCATGCGTCGGTGCCGAGGCCGAGCAGGATGCCCGCCTTCGAGAGCGGCAGCACCGGGCAGACGCCGACGGCGTTGGACATGTTGGACTCGGGGTTGTTGACGACCATGGTGTGGGTGTTCTGGATGAGCTCGATCTCCGCGGGGTTCACGTGGATGCAGTGGCCGAGGATGGTCTTCTCGCCCAAGATGCCGTGGTCGTGCAGGCGCTGCACGGGGCGGCGGCCGTAGTTCTGCAGGGAGTCATAGACGTCGTTCATGCCCTCGGAGACGTGGATGTGATAGCCGGTGCGGCCATTGTTGGCCTCGACCATACGATCGAAGGTCTTGTCGGAGATGGTGAACAGCGCGTGGCCGCCGAACATGGCGGCGAGCATCGGATCCTTCTGCTGCTCGCAGTAGGTGATCCAGTCGGCGTTCTCCTTGATGGCCTGCAGGCACTTCTCCTCGCCGTCACGGTCAGAGACCTCGTAGCACAGACAGGAGCGGATGCCGAATTTCTTCGCGCTCTCGCCGATCTGGAACAGGGAGCCGGGGATCTCGCAGTAGGCCGCGTGATGGTCAAAGATGGTGGTGACGCCCTGCTTGATGCAGTCGATGTACAGCGCGTCCGCGGAAGCGCGGGAGCCCTCGAGCGTCAGCTTGCGGTCCATGGCCCACCAGGTGCCGTCGAGCACTTCGTAGAAGTTGGTGGGGTTGTTGCCGACGATGGAGAGGCCTCTGGCCAGCGCGGAGTAGATGTGCGTGTGCGCGTTGATGAAGGCCGGCATGATGACGCCGCCCCTGGCGTCGATGATCTCCGCCTGCGGATATTTCGCGCGCAGCGCGGCCTCTTCGCCGACCTCCACGATCTTGGTGCCCTCATAGGCGACGGCGCCCTTTTCGTAGTAGCCCTTGCCGCCCTCGTCGCGGGTGATGACGCGTCCGTTTGTGAGTAAGTACATGGATGAATCCTCCTTTGCGTTGATCACCGGCCGGATATAAGGCAACACCACGCAATTCGGCAAGCAGATTCGGCGAGAGATTTTTCGTCAAACCGCAGGATTGGCGGAAAAGATCCGCCGAAGCGTGCAGGCGCAATTGCGCGGTGTTGCCATAACAAAAAGTGCTTCAGATTCTCATCTGAAACACTCTGCCGCGCCAGCCGAGTGATAGTTGCAGCCCGTGTGCGAAACACTTCCTTACAGCTACCAATCTTAGATTGTAGTTTCATTATAAATGGCGGGCAAAAAAATTTCAATGCTCCTGCAAATTTTTTTGCCCGCCATTTTTTACAAACTTCACCGCCCGTTTTTGAGCAATCTGCGCGGAATTTGCGATAGGGGAACAGTGGGACGCGATCGCGCGATCGTAAACAGCGGATCACGAAACAAAGATCCCCGCGCCGCGGCGATTGCCGCGGCGCGGGGTGCGGGAAATTTACTTCTTGACGAAGGACAGGCAGTCGGTGCACTGGTCGACGGTCGGGTCGCATTCATGCGTACCGATGCAGACCTTGTCGAGCGAGCAGTAGTCGGCGCAGCCGCAGTGGTTGTTGCACTGGGTCACGTGGCATTCGATGGCGTGGTTGGCTTTTTCGTTTGCGAAACTCATACGAAATATTCCTCCTTCATAAGGTTCGGAATTAGTATGTCCGCAAGCAAAGCCGCTATTCTGGAAAATTTTTCAGAACGGACCTTACCGCCGTCCGCCGCCGAAGCCGCCCCGCCCGCCGCCAAAGCCGCCGCGCGAGCCGCCGCCCGGCCTCGGCCCTCCGCCGAAGCCGCCGGGGCGCGGACCGCCGCCAAACCCGCCGGGCCGCGGGCCGGGGCCCGGGCCGGGACCATGGTGGTGCCGGTTCGAAAACAGCGAGCCGAGGAACAGGCCGGACCAGAAGCCGCCGCCACCGCCTCCGCCGCCTCTGCGGCCGGAGCCGAAGATGGCCTTCAGGATCCAGAAGATGATCAGAATGGTGATGATGGTGCCGATCACGCTTTTTCTCCTTCCATAGCCGGTCTGCTGGACCGGCTCCTCCGCCTGCGGCGCGGCAGCGCCGGTCAGGTTCGACTTGCACCAGCTGTAGAGGTCCTTGTAAAGGTCCTTCGCGGCCTCGTCCGCGTCGGTGTCGAGGATGGCGGCGAAGCCATCCTTGAAGATCGACTCGAGCCGGCTGTTGGCAAAGTCTGCCACATACGCGCCGGTCGTCACATACCACGTCTGGGTGTCGGTGTCGACGGAGAAGAGCATGTCGTACTCGCTCAGGCCCATGGCGTCGAACGCGCTGTTGGTATAGCCCTCGAGCGACATGCCGCCGGTATCCGCGGCGGTGAGGATGGCGACGTGCGAGCCGGTCTTGGAATAAATTTTATCGTTGTAGTCCTTGATGGTGTTCTCTGCGCTGCGGGTGAAGAGCCCGGCCTCGTCGCGGATGTATTTGTTGGAGATCGTCTCGTCTCCGGCTGTGCCGGAGGCGGTCGACTCCGAAGCCGGGAGGCTGGCGGAGGAGGTCTGGGCGGACGTGTCCTGCGAGGAAACGGTCTGCACAGGGGCAGTCTCGGCCCCGGACTTCAGGACCGGGGACAGCCCGATGAAAAGCGCCGCGGCGATGGCCAATACGGTGATGGCGACCGCAACGCCGGTCTTCTGAAAGAACTTCATGGTTACTCCTTATTAGATGTTCAGCTGCGCGGCTGCAGAAGCTTCTGCTTCAGCTCGCCCTCGAGCCGGCGGAGCTCCTGCTCGGCCTCCTGGCGCTTCTTTGCGCCGTCGGTCTGGATCTGCAGGACCTCGTCGAGCGTGGAGATGAGCTGCTCGTTGGTGTGCTTGAGCGTCTCCATGTCGACGATGCCGCGCTCGGATTCCTTCGCCGTCTCGACGGAGGCCATGTGCAGCATGTCGGCGTTTTTCTGCAGCAGCGCGTTCGTCATGTCGGTGACCTGCCGCTGGGCTTCCATGGCGCGGCGGGAATTTTCAATACCGAGCGTCAGGACCATCTGGTTTTTCCACAGCGGAATGGTGTTGAGGACCGAGGTCTGGATCTTCTCGACGAGCGCGGTGTCGTTGTTCTGGATCATGCGGATCTGCGGGGCGGTCTGCAGCGAGATCATGCGCGTGAGCTCGAGATCGTGGAGCTTCTTTTCAAACCGGACGCACTTGTTTTCAAAGTCGTTGGCCGCCTGCGCATCCTCGGGCAGGTTCGAGGCTTCGGCCTTTTCGCGCAGCTCGCGCAGGGTGGTGCTGCGGGCCTCGGCCAGCTTCTGCTTGCCGGCGAGGATATACATGGTCAGCTCCTTGAAATACTGCAGATTCCGGTCATACATCTGATCCATGACGGCCACGTCCTTCAAAAGCGTGACCTTGTGCTTTTCCAGCTCCCCGGAGATACGGTCGACGTTGACCTCGGCCGTGGAGAAGCGGGCCTTGAGCTCCTCGGAATTGATCTTTGCCTTGCGGAACAGGCCCGCGATGCCCTTCTTTTCCGGCTCCTCGAGCGTTTTGAGCTCCACGAGCAGGCCGGAGAGCATCGTGCCGATCTCGCCGAGATCGCCGGTCTTGACCTTGGCCAGGGCGGTGTCGGAGAAGTCCGCGATGTTCTTCTGCGCGGACGCGCCGTACTCGAGCACCTGCTGCGCGTTTTCCAGATCGATCTGCTTCGCGAAGCTCAGCACGGCCTGCTGCTCGGCGGGGGAGAGGGCGGAAAGGTCCGGCCCGGCCTCAGGCGCAGCCTGCGCCTTGGTGATGAGGTCTTCTTCCTTTTTGACTTCCGGCTGCGCCTGCGCGGAAAGATCCGGGGTCAGCGTCAGCTGGGGGATATATTCGTCCATCGTTTGTTCCTCCTATATAAATAGCTTGTGGCGTTTTACGCAAAATCTTTCTTTTCGGTCAGACCCTCGCTGGCCATCATCTGCTCCATGACGCGGATGTCGGCGGTGATGTCGACAACGTCGGACTCAAACAGCGCGTCGAGCTGGCGCTGGAAGGCCACGATGACCTTGTCGAGCAGGTCTTCGATTTTCTGCATGCCATCGGTGATGTTTTCGGTCTTGACGCTCTGGTTCTGCAGCTTCACGTACTGCTCCATGAGCTTGATCGTGGTCGGCAGGTAGTAGTTGAGGAACTGCCGGATCTGCTTGAGCTTTTCCGGATGCTCCTTCACGCAGCCGAAGATCTGCGTGGTCAGCCGCTCGATGAGGTCGATCTGGGCGCTCATGCGCTCGTCAGGGATCTCGTCGTTGAGCTGGCGGATCTTGGCGATGGAGGTTTTGCCCTGGTAGATGACCGACTGCAGCTCAGGCGGGAGCTTGTCCGCCTCAGGCTGCGGCTGCGGCTCGGGCTTTGCGGGCTGGGGCTCCGGCGCGGCGGCGGGCGCTTCTTCCGGCGTGTCGGTCTTTTTTCCGCGCAGCACGATGCGCAGGATGCCATATACGATCGCCGACACGACGGCGCACGACACGATGCCCCGGAAGGTATCAAGCTTCCCGGCGTATAGCAGCCACACCGCGCCGATCGCGTAGATCGGGATGACCGAGCGCTTTTTCTGACTCTTCTTTTTCTGTTCGTCCATAGTTTTCCTTTCTCCGCGGCGGCGGAGCACTTATGATACTTCTTCAAAATAATAGTAGTACAAATAGAAGGGAAAGTCAACACGCGCGGCGGATTGACAACCGCCGGGGCCGCACGGTATAATAGCGCAAAGGCCGCCGGAGCGGCCCTTGCGGGCGGCCGGACCGGCTGCGCAGGAGAACAGCGGAAGCATCCTGCCGGCGCACGGCCGCACAACCATATCTATGCCCGCGGCCGCAGGGCGGTGCGGCGCTATTTTATGTATTGGAGGCATTTTCATGATCCGTGTATCTCCCTCTATCCTGGCTGCCGATTTTGCCGATCTCGGACGGGACATCGGCAGGATCAAGCAGGCCGGCGCCGAGTATGTTCATATTGACGTAATGGACGGCCTGTTTGTTCCCAATCTTTCCATCGGCCTGGCCCCGATCCCGTGCATCCGCAAGATCACGGACCTGACGCTGGACGTACACCTGATGATCGACCGGCCCGTGCGCTATGTCGAGCGCTTCTGTGAGGCGGGGGCGGATATCGTGACGGTCCATGTCGAGGCCGACACGCCGGAAAATACCCTTGAGGCCATCCGCCGCATCCGCGCCTGCGGCAAAAAGCCCGCCGTCTGCGTCAAGCCGAAGACCCCGGCCGAGGCTGTCCTGCCGTATCTGGAGCTGGTGGACCTGATCCTCGTGATGACGGTCGAGCCGGGCTTCGGCGGCCAGAGCTTCATGGCCGACATGATGCCGAAGGTCTCCGAGATCCGCAGGTATATCGACGCGCGCAACCCGGCCTGCGAGCTCGAGGTCGACGGCGGCGTCAACGCCCAGACCGCCAGGCTCTGCACCGCCGCCGGCGCCAACGTCCTCGTCGCCGGCAGCGCCTTCTTCAAAGCCGAAGACAAAGCCGCGTTTGTCAAGGCGATCAAGGAATAACCGCACCGCAGCGGGTCAAAGGCTTCCCCTCATAGGGGAAGGCAATGGGGTGCGCCGCACCCCTTGACTCCCCTCTCAGGGACGCTGTCAGCCGCAGGCTGACGGAGAGGTCGTCGCAAATCTGCTGCAGCCTCTCCGTCCCGGCGTTCCGCCGTGCCGCCTTCCCTGAAAGGGGAGGCTTTTTTGCGCACCCCATTTATAAAAATTCCACAAAAATTCCATCCGATCCTTGCAACCGCAGGAAACCTGTGGTATGCTTGCTGTACAATTCCCAGAAAAGGCAAAAGCGTGTACACGCTTTTCTTCTGTACTAAATATACAGAAGATGGGTTTCTGACAAATCATATCAAAGGAGAGAAATACGATGAAAAAACGGATCTTAGCCTGTCTGCTGGCGCTGGTCATGCTGATCGGCGTGCTGCCGGTCATGGCACTGGCGGAGAATAATGTAGTAACGCCGGAGGGCTTTGCTGAGGCAGTAAAAAAAGCAAAAGACGGTGATACAATCACGCTTGGCAAGGGAACGTACACGCTGTATGGCAAGGATGGAATTGCTGGAGGCAAGAGCCTGACATTTGTCGGAGCCGGTAAAGACGAGACTATTTGGAATATTGGTACAGGTGAGAAAGATGTTGGTCAGGGAAATGCGGATTTTAGCCTGAGAGGAGCGAAGACTGTCACATTCCGGAATATGACGCTGAAAGCGGGCATCATCAACGGTAACGGTGACCAGGTCGCACGGGATTATATGGGCTTTGCACATACGGATGTGACTGTTGTTGAAGACTGTGTGATTGACGGGAGAACCTGCTACTGGGGCTATATTTCTTCTGACTTTGTAAATACGGAGTTTGATTCACCCGATGGTTATGCGTTGTGGTACTACACCGGCAAAAGCATGACGTTTGACAGCTGCGTATTCAACGTTAATGCGGACGGAAAAACGATCAATGTTTATCGTGAAAGCAATGACAGTTATACAGCTACAGCAGAGAACGAGAAGTACGGCAGCGCAGAAAATCCTATTGTTTTGAACCTTAAAGACTGCAGATTTTACGCCGAAAACCCCAACAAGGAAACCAAGCAGGTCCTGAATATCAAAGAGTATTGTAACAGCAATCGTTTTTATTATGTTGTAAATTTCTCGGGAAATACTGTTGTTAACGGCATTTCTGTGAACAAAAAGACTTGCTCGCGTCTGTTCCAGGTCCAAGGCGTCGCAGACGGCTATAATTGCAACGAAAAAGAAAACGCGCTGGGCACTGGCAAGGAAGGCCTTACCACAGTCAACATTGAAGGCAAAACCGTCTGGGCAAATGGCAAGATGGTCGAGCACAATGTGGATATCCCCGGCGGTTCCTATGACGACGGCGTAGCTGAGGGCACTGCAAACAAGTACACCGATGGCTACAAGGACAACGCTTTTACCGTCACGGAAACCGGTTGGGTCCAGCAGCCTGACGGCTCGTACAAGTGGATGGTCACGCGCGTCTGCAAACACTGCGGATACAAGGAGACCGTAGAAGAGACCAAGCGCGACGACGTTGATGACATCACCGCCATCCTGCTCCCGGCCCTGCAGGCCAACACCGACGACCACTATTCCTATCTGATCGGCTATTCCGACGGCACCGTTCGCCCGAACGGGAAGATCACGCGGGCGGAGGTCGCGACGATCTTCTTCCGGCTGCTGGACGACGACACCAGAGCAAAATACTGGTCTTCGAAGAATGATTTCTCCGATGTTTCGGCCGACAAGTGGTACAACAACGCGGTCTCCACGCTTTCGAACATGGGCGTGATCGGCGGCTATGCCGACGGCACGTTCCGCCCTGACGCGCCGATCTCCCGCGCGGAGTTTGCGAAGATCGCCGTGAGCTTCACGCAGAACAACGGTTCGGCGACCTATAATTATTTCACCGATGTGAAGACGACCGACTGGTTCGCGCCGTATGTGACCGCGGCGAAGGACGCCGGGCTGATCGAGGGCTACTCCGACGGCTCGTTTAAGCCCGAAAGCAAGATCACCCGCGCTGAGGCCTGCGCCATCGTCAACCGGGCGCTCGGCCGCAAGCCGTCGAAGGCGCACATGAAGATCTCCGACCGCATCGACTGGCCGGATGTGCAGACGACCGACTGGTTCTACGAGGCCATCATGGAGGCCACCAACAGCCACACCTGCACCATGGGCGACCGTGTCGAGACCTGGACCGGCAAACTCTCCCAGCGCGACTGGGCGACCCTCGAGACCGGCTGGGCCAACGCTTATACCGGAAGATAACAGAGACAGACGCCCGGCTCCCCATGGGAGCCGGGCGTTTTATGGCTTCCCCTATGAGGGGAAGGTGGATGCGGAGCGAAGCGGAGCAGACGGATGAGGGTAGGGGAGCAGCGGCGATTTTGCTGAAACCGCAAAGCGATCTGCCAGTGCTCCCCGGCCCTCATCAGTCTCGGCTTCGCCGAGCCAGCTTCCCCCAGGGGAAGCCATTGGCCCGCTGCGGCGGGGCTTAACCCCTCAGGCCCTGCGGGCCAGCTCCCCTTGACAAGGGGAGCCTTGGGTTTGCGTAAGTCCAAAGCCTCCCCTTGTCAAGGGGAGGTGCCGAGCGTAGCGAGGCGGAGAGGTTCTGGCCCGTCACAGCTTCAGCTGCCTTGCGGCGTATTCGTAGGCGGTCTTGTAGTCCTGCAGCTCGCGGCTGGCGAGCTCCATGGCCTGGCAGAGCTCACGCTCGAGGAGCTTGGGCAGGGGGCCGAGGGCGTCGGCCTGGCGGAGGTATTCCGCGGCGGTCTCATACTGCTCCTTTTTGCAGGCTAACCGGCCGCGCAGGATGAGGTATTCCGCGCGGCTCGATTCCGGCAGGTCAGAGATCGACCAGATCTCGTGCTCGGCGGCGGGCAGATGCTCCTGTATGAGCTGATAGCGGGCCATGCACAGGTGATACGGCACGGCGGGCTGCAGCTCGGTATAGGCGGCGCGGTAGGCGGCGAAGGCCGCCTCGGCGTCCCCGCCGGTCTGCTCCGCGCAGCGCGCGAGGACGCGGAGCATCTCCAGCCGGACCTGCGCATGCCCGTACAGGCTCGCTTTGTTCCAGCTCAGCGCCTGCCGCGCCAGCTGCTGCGCGGCGGCAAAGCGCTCGGCCTCCAGCGCGTGCAGGGCGCACTGCGCCGCGGCCAGCGCGAGCAGCAGCGCCTGCTCGTCGTCCGGCTGCAGATCCTGCGCAAGCTCCAGGCAGCCGGCCCAGTCGCCGCCGCGGTAGCACGCGCGCAGCCGCTCGGTGCGTCCAGCGGCTTCCTCTTCCTTTTCATCCGCGAGCAGCCACGCGGCCTGGACGCCGAGGACCGACGCCAGATATTCCAGCGTCCCGACCGACGGCGAGGCCAGGTCGTTTTCCAGCTGCGAGAGCATATTGCGCGTGATGCGGTCGCCCACGACCTGCGCCTGGGTCAGCCCGCGGTCGAGCCGGGCCTTTTTGAGCTTCTGTCCGAGCGTCATAGCACGCCTCCGTAAATGTCATTTACCTTGCATCGATTCTATCATATCCGCCCGCGGCCCGCAAGCGCTATCGCATAAAAGGTTGATTTTTCGCGGCCGCGTGGTAAAATAGAACTATCTGAAAAAAGGATGGGATTTGCCATGCAGCGTCTTTTGATCCGCAACATCTCGAAGCTTGTCTCCTGCGATGAGAACGATACGGTCTACGAAAACGTCGACCTCTACGCCGAGGACGGCGTGATCCGCGCCATCGGCCCGAAGCTGGAAAAGCCCGCGGAGGAGGTACTGGACGCGCGCCATATGCTCTGCTATCCGGGGCTGATCAACACACACCATCATCTCTATCAGCAGTTCTCCCGCAATCTGCCGCAGGTGCAGAATATGGAGCTGTTCGACTGGCTGAAGACGCTCTATGAGATCTGGAAAAACCTCGATACCGACGTCGTGCGCCTGTCGAGCCTGACGGGCATGGGCGAACTCATGAAGCACGGCTGCACGACCTGCTTTGACCATCACTACGTCTTCCCCGCGGGCGCGGGCGATCTGATCGGCACGCAGTTTGAAGCGGCTTCGGAGCTTGGCATCCGGATGCACTGCTCGCGCGGGTCGATGGACCTGTCGGTCAAGGACGGCGGTCTGCCGCCCGATTCCGTGGTGCAGACGGTGGATGAAATTATGAAGGATTCCGCCCGCCTCATCGAGACCTATCACGATCCCTCCTTCGGCTCCATGCGGCAGCTCGCGCTCGCGCCCTGCTCGCCGTTCTCGGTCTCCGCGGAGCTGCTGCGGCAGAGCGCCATTCTTGCCCGGCAGTACCACGTCCGCCTGCACACCCACCTGTGCGAGACAAAGGACGAGGAAAACTACATGCTCGCGCGCGAGGGCATGCGCCCGCTGGCGTTCATGCAGACGCTCGGCTGGGTCGGGCCCGACGTGTGGTACGCGCACGGCATCCATTTTAACGACGATGAGCTGAAGCTTCTGGCCGAGACCGGCACCGGCGTGTGCCACTGCCCGGCGTCGAACATGAAGCTCGCCTCCGGCATCGCGCGCATCCCGGACATGCTGAAGCTCGACGTGCCCGTCGGCCTCGGCGTCGACGGCTCGGCCTCGAACGACGGCTCGAGCCTCATGGAGGAGCTGCGCACGGCCTTTTTGCTCCACCGGCTGAACTCCAGCCGCGAAGCGCCGTCCGGCTATGACGTCCTCAAGATCGCCACGCGCGGCAGCGCGCGGCTGCTTGGCCGCGATGACATCGGCAGTCTCAGCGTGGGCAGGTGCTGCGATCTGTTTTTGATCGACAGCCGCCGGCTCGAGCTCGTCGGCGCGTGCTATGACCCGAAGGCCGTGCTGGCCACGGTCGGCGTCCGCGGCCCGGTCGACTACACCGTCGTGAACGGCCGGATCACCGTCCGCGAAGGCCGCCTCGCCCGCATCGACGAGGAAGCGACCGCACGGGAAGCGAGAATGGTCTGCGAAAAGTATCTCGAGCAATAAAACGAACAAAACGGAAGACGGTATATCCTCCCTGCCTTGCGGGAATGCTGGGCAGGGAGGGTTTTTCTATGCTGATTTCACTCATTCGCGCCGTGATCTTGTATCTGGCGCTGATCTTGGTCGTGCGGCTCATGGGCAAGCGGCAGCTGGGCGAGATGGAGCCGATGGAATTCGTCGTGACGATGCTGATCGCCAACCTCGCCGCCGTGCCGATGCAGGAGACGGGCACGCCGCTGCTGGCAGGGCTGCTGCCGATTTTGGTCGTTCTGAGCGTGGAGCTGGTCTTGTCCGTGCTGACATACCGGAGCGTGGGCGTGCGGCGGTTTTTGTGCGGCAAGCCGGTCATTCTGATCGAAAACGGGCGGCTGCTGCAGCAGAATCTCAAAAAAACGCGGGTCAACACCGACGAGCTTTCGGAGTACCTGCGCATCCAGGGCGTGACGGACCTCGCGCAGGTGCAGTACGCCATTCTGGAGACGAGCGGCGCGATCTCGACGTTTCTGTATCCGAAATACGAGCCCGCGTCCGCCAAGGACGCGGGCGTGCAGGCCAGCGCGCGGAAGCTGCCGGTGACGGTGATCGCCTCCGGGCGCCTGCAGAAGCAGAACCTGCCCCTGCTCGGCAAGGACGAGGCATGGGTGCAGGGGATCCTGCAGAGCTACAACTGCCGCATGCAGGACGTGTACCTGCTCACGAGCGAACCGGGCGGCAAGCTCTATTTCGCGGCCATGCAGGAGGATCCGGCATGAAGCATGTTCTGATCGCCTGTGTGGTGTTTGCGCTCTGCCTTGCGGTGGGGCTGTTTTCCCTTTTTTACGTGCGCGCGTCCGGCGCGCAGACGAACGAGCTGCTCGAGCGCTCCACCCGCCAGGCGGAGACGGAGGATTATACCGGCGCGGCCGCGTCCTTGCGGCAGGCGAAGGAGGTCTGGGAGGGGCGCGAGCGGATCCTCGGGATCTTTCTGCACCATGAGGAGGTCGATGAGGTCATCGCGCTGTTCGCGCAGCTCGAGCAGTTCATCCGCCTCGAAGACCTCGACGACTACCTCGCCGCCTGCCACGAACTCACCGCCCGCCTCGAACACATCCGCCGCATGGAACTGCCGACGGTGGAGAATGTGATGTGAAAAAAACTTCCTCTCATAGGGGAAGCCCATGGGAATGTGCAGTTCCCAAGCCTCCCCTCTCAGGGGAGGTGGCTCGGCGGAACGCCGAGACGGAGAGGTCGTATCAAATTTGCAGCAACCTCTCAGTCTGCTTCGCAGACAGCTCCCCCTCATAGGGGAAGCCATTGGGGTGCGGCGCATTTTGTAGGGGCGGGGCTCTGCTC
>CEAR01024361.1_pt1 | contig 15984 bp, 18 predicted proteins | sample 557461 | NCBI WGS metagenome assembly CEAR01 (sample SAMEA3182075, study PRJEB8094) | gut metagenome | biome: human; feature: gut; material: Stool; isolation source: human stools | place: Canada | collected 2012-03-14
AATCGTATATTGTTGCTTCTGGCTTGCCATTGTAACCTCCTTTTCCGTGGGGCAAGCCGGTACGGTACGGCAAGGATACCGCAGCGGTTGCCACAAGTCTATCAGATTTTTATGCGCTGTGCGCTTCTTTCTCCAGTTCCGCGTCGATGCAGGCAATCAGCTTGTCCGTCGGCGTTGCGGAAGGTTCTGCCGGAAATACAGACGTGATACAGAACCGTCTGCCGCCGATCAGCATCTCGCGCTGTTTTGTGATGCAGTCTTCTTCCATACAAGTTGTTGTGTCCCGGAAAACAGTTGCGACATCGCCATCCTCTGTTTGCCGAAGTTTTGCACACTCCGGCATATATCCGCCGAGAATACCGGTGTCCCGATAAATCTCCCAGTCCTTTTTCATAGGCTTCCTTTCTGCCTCCCACTGGAGGCTGTTTTTATAAGTGCTGTTCCATTGTCCAATCTTCGTGATCGTCCTCGGCGTGACCGAGGGCGGTTTTCTTTTGCCGGAGCTTCTTGCGGCGCTTGCTGTCGATGTGCAGAACTATAGTCGTTCCGTCACGTGTCGGTGCATCGTCCGTCATCTGCTCCACAGCACGACCAAACTGCACAGCGTCGCGCACAAGATCACCGCTGTAATCGAGATCCACGCGCACGTCCGGATTTTCTTCCGCGTCTCCTGCACCGTATTCGAAAGCTGCTTCTTCGCATCGTTCAGGATCGCGGTTAGGGAGAGCTTCGTATTCTCTGTCAGCGCCTTGCAGTTGGAAGAATACCTCTCGTTCAGGCTCCCAGCCTGTTTCTCGAAATTTTCTGCGCTCGTTTGCATCTTGATCAGAGATTCCTGCGCTTCTGCTTTCGTCAGAAGCATTTTCAGGTCCGTGTCTAACTGCATCTGCTGCCGGAACAGCCTGTCCTGCATTTCGAGCATTGCATTCCAATTCCGCTCCGTGACCATCACGCCGGGTTCCAGCCGTTGTGCCTCGTCCATCAGCTTTTTGTGCTGCGTCAGCATTTCTTGTGTTGTCATTCTCCGTTCTGTGTCCAAATTCCGCCTCCATGTTTTCTTTCAGGTATTTTTCTATGTGCAGCTTGTTATCACGGCATCTACATCCGTCTGGTGTGATATAGGTGATATTTTTACGCGCATCCGTCCATGTGGCATCGTAACCCTCAGAACGGAGCAGCGCCAAAAATTCCTCACGGTTTCCTGCGCAGCGCATACACTCGTCAATCACGCGCATCAGTTCAAATTTCCAACTCTCGCCTTTGGACGCCGTGTAGTATTCTGCGTTGGACATTCCTTGCGTCTTTCGCTGCTCATCTCTCTGGAATTTGGGAAGCCCCAATTCCTCACAGATTTCGTCGTTGCGAACGCGCAGCTCCTGAATCTGTTCGTCCGCCATGTGTACCTTCTTACCCGTCTCGAAGTTCACACTGTTGATGATACAGTGCGAGTGGATGTGTTCACGATCAACGTGGGTGCAGACCAGAACTTCACAGCCCTCGAAGTATCCGGCGAGCCTGCGTGCTGCTTCGTGTGCTGCGCACGGGTCGATGTCTGCACATTTTGGAAAACTCTGTACCATGTGGTAAAACATCACGCCGCCATCCTTGCGGTGCAGCAGCTTCGTACTCAGGAATTCGTCGAACGCCGTTTCCGGTTGGCAGCCGATCCCGCTGACGAGCTGCTGACCATCCCAGAGCGTCTTACTGAGTTTGGAAACGTAGCGCATGACGCTTTTCATACACCCGCGCGTCTGCGTGCCCTTTTTGTAGTTCACGAAATGGACGATTGCGATCTCACTGCACCTCCCTCCTGTATCTCCCGCAGGACTGTGTTGATTTTTGCGAACTCCTGCACGGCTGTGTCCAGATTGGCGAACTGCACTTTCCCCATGTTCGCCAGCACTGCCAACTGGTTGAGATTGTTGCCGATGGCCTTCTGCTGCCGCAGGACTTCCTTCAGTCCGTCCAGAATCACAATGCGTTTTCCGAGACAACAGGCGGTCACATAGTCGCTCTGGCTCATATGGGCTTGTGCTGCTTTCCGGCGTATCGTTTCCAGATCTTGTGCTGCTATTCGGATGCTGAATTGCTTATTTTTTCGCATATTTCCCCCGTTCGTATGAAGTGGGTGCGGGCTTCTGCCCACAAACAGCATTTGGCAGGGAGCCGGTGCGCCGGCGACTAGCCAAATGCGATGCTGGCTCCTCCCGAACGGGAGGATTTTCCCCGCTGCGGCGGGGATTCTCTGCGCTGCTCCTGGACTTGCCCGCACGTTGGCGCAACACGGGTTTTTCGACTCTGCCGCGCACACCCCGCAGCCGGGGCGCAAAGCCGCACACAGCGGCAACACGCGCCTCACGGCGCGGTGCAGGCGCTCGGTCTGCCGACAGGGTCGATAGGGTCGATTTTCTCCACGGTGGAAAGATCGGCACTTTCGGCACTCCGGAGCGAGATCAGCCGCTTGCCGTTGCTGCGGTAGGTCTTGACCGGAATTCCGTTTTCCCTTAGAGTCTCAATGCTTTCCAGCACCAGACGGGTTACTTTTTTCGGCGTGATTCCAAGCCTTCCGTTAGGGTCGATCTTTGCAGACAGTGCCGATGGCGTGCCGGTGTATTCCGGATCGGCACTGAGCAGCGCAGAGAAAAGATGTACGAGCTGAAGCGCAGAAATCTTAGAAGCGCCACTGCAAGTTTTACTGTCTTCAATCAGTTTCCAGATGTGATCCTCCTCGCCAAATTCGAGTTTTAACGTCCGATCCGGGATGTCACGCCCGGTACAATGCAGCGATGCGGCGTTGGTGCTCCGCGCATTCTTTTGCAGCACAAAGGCAGAGTCTGCCGCGCCGCTTAATCCCGTTGAACCGGAGATCATGTTCATCGGATCATCGTCATGGAGCTTCCGTAGGTGATGAAGCAAGAGAATCGCAATATGATGCCTGTCCGCAAGCTGCTTGAGCAGGCCGACGTCTTGGTAATCGTTCGCGTACAGATTGCTGTCGCCGCCTGCGCTGCGGACACGCTGCAAGGTGTCGATGACAACAAGTTTCGTGGTCGGATGCTCGGTCAGAAACTGCTCGATCTGCTGCTCCAATCCGTGCTTGAGCGTGTCGGCCAGAATTGCAAAATGCAGCGTCGGCGGGGCATCTTCCGTCAGGTCAAAGAGCCGCGTCTGGATACGCTGGAACGAATCTTCAAGACTGAGATACAGCGCTTCTCCCTGCGTTGTTGCGAAATTCCAGAGCGGCTGCCCCTGCGAAACGCATAAGCAGAGCCACAAAGCAAGCCACGACTTGTCGATCTTCGGTGCGCCCGCGAGGATGTGCAAGCCCTCCGGAATGAGTTCATCCACCAGAAAATGCGTCGGTTCATACGTCCTGTTTTGCAGTTCTTCCGCATTGATGGTGTGTAGTTTATTCATATTGTCACCTCCTTCGATATTGTTATCGCGGTTTTTATTTTCGATTTCACCGCACCAATATCGTAACACAAGGATTGACTTTTGGAAATAGGTAATGTATCATTTCAATAGATACACCATATTGATGCAAATACATTCTCGAATGAGGAAACAGCTTATGGGCGTTTTGGGAAAGGATTTATTTGATTTACATCGGCCGCAAACAAACACCAAGGTTGAGTTTGGCGCATCGGCCTATTGGGTGGAGGACAGACCGCAGCCGCAGCCGTATGGAACGGTGCTGACGGAAGTTTTGAACCTTGACGTCGCGCCATTTCAGAAATTGCTGGATCAACTGAACACAGCCGTTCCAGGAAAAAGCAATGATGTTCTGCGTGCTTACATGGACATGAAGAAGGGGCTTGCTTCTCTGCCGCTCTACCGGCTGTATCTGGAGGACTTTCGCGTCTTTGGCGATATGCCAGTTGAAGAATTTGTGATTGGAGACGCACAGGATGCCTTTGCAGAATTCATGATGCAGGAAGATAACGATCTGCCCGCGTTTATGCAGCAGCAGATTGACGATATTCGATGGATTCAGGAGCGGTATGCGTGGTTCCTCGACGGCGTTTTTGCGGACGCAGTATTTGAAAAGAAAAAGGGCCAGAAGAAAATTCCTCTGGCACCGATGATCTGTTCGCGTGGATATGAAGCTTTTATCAGCGGCGTCAGTCTCGGTGAAAACCCTGAGACAGACGCGCCGCCGGTGAAGACGCAGTACCGCATCCGCGGCGAGAAGGAAAAAGCCGAGATCGTCGAAAAGATGTACTTTGACCGGCTGCTGGATTTTGTCTATGTGGAGTTTATGAAGGGACTGCAAAAGGGATTTGTGCCGAAGCGCTGCGCCAACTGCGGGCGCTGGTTTTTGCAGGCGCCGGGCGCGACCTTTGCCTATTGCGCCGGTCCTGCGCCGGAAGACCCAGGTAAAACCTGCCGGGAGATCGGCGCAAGCAGCAGCTTCCGAAGCAAGGTGGAAAATAACGACGTCTGGAAGGTTCACCAGCGGGCTTACAAAAAATATTTTGCCCGTATCAGAAGCGGACTGATGACCAAGGGCGAGTTCGAGGTATGGTCCAGACAGGCGGCAGATCTGCGGGATGCTGCGCTGGAACGATATGCGCGGGCAGAGAATGAGGAGGAACGGCAGCGCATCGCGCATGAGATTGCCGAGGCGCTCAACGCAGAATGATAGAAAAAATAGGAGCGCTATCCGTAAATGCGGATAGCGCTCCGGCTATTACGTTCCAAACAAAAACACGGCGTTTTCTTCCCCAAGAAACGCCGCGCTTTTGTTTTAGGATTGGATTAGGATTGCGTATTAACTGATGGCTGTATTGTAGCAGACCGCAAGCCCATTCGGAAGCTCCCCCCGGGGATGCTTTTTGTACGCACATCGCGTGTTTTCATATCCCCACATGGGGTTTTGCGCGGAAAACGCACTGTTTTTCAAAAAACTGAACCTCCCCACGGGCTTCCGTATCGCGTCATATTTCTCTAAAATGCACAATGTAAAGGCTGCAAGTTTTACAGTTTCTACAATCATTTTGACTTGAACCTCCCCGGGAGCTTTTTCTTTCCGATGCGTCGCGCTACACTGGATGGTATCCTGAAACGGCGAAAATCGCCAAAGAAAAAGGAGGAACAAACAATGGCATGTTTCCTGGTTCCGACTGCGGAAGCCATCGTCACGGGCGTGGTTTCCAAGGTAGAAAAGAAGAATGAGGTCGTGGCGGAGGGCAAGATCCCATTCTCCCGCAAGCTCAAGTGGCTCAAAAATATGCTCTGGGGCGGCGCAGCGCTGCTGGCGTATGAGCATGTCTGGCATGGCGAAGTTGTACCCTGGTTCCCGTTTTTGACGGCTGCGGCAAATCCGGAGGATGCGGCAGTTATGCTGCACGAGATGGCGACCGTCGGCGTGACGATGGCACTTCTGGTCACGGCTGCGTGGGGCTGCATTGCGCTCGCCGCGGATAAGATCGTCAAGCGCGAGTCCGGCGTGACGCCTGCCGTTCGATAAGGAGGAGATGCAATGACACTTCTGACCTGTGTATTTGCGGCGATCATCTGCTTGATTCTATGGTACAAGCACGCGCCGGATAACACCATGCGGCTCGGTACACTGAGTCTCATGTACTGGGGCGCGTCGCTTATGTGGCTCGGTGATGCGATTTTTGAATATGCCGAGCTGCATGAGGCGTTCTTCACGCCGGAACCGATCGATATGCTCAACGACTTCTATCTCGGCTTGTCCGTGGTTGCGCTGGGTCTCATCATCTGGCTTGTAATCCTGCTCGTCAAAGACCCGAAAGGCGCGGTAAAAGCGTCGCTGCTGAAAAAGAAATAAGCACAAATGCCCGATGCGGTTGCATCGGGCATTTTGTATCCCCCACATGGGATATTTGACGGGTGCGCCGCTATTTTGAATAAAATACTGTCAGAAATTCAGCTATATTTAACAAGTATTTCCGTGCTTGAAGGGCAAATAATCCCCGTAAAGCGTTCTATTTACGCGGCTGACCCCCAGAGGGGGTTCCGATTTCTGTGCCGCACACAAAATTTCATCCCCCGGGGAGGCTTACGAGCCAGCGCGAAATTTTGTAAAATACAAAAATGAAAGGTGGTGGTGTGCGTGGACGAACTGGAACAGGAGCATTTTCATGAACATGAACACACGCATGAACATAACCATGCGCATCCGCACGAGCATGACCACGCGGACGACCACAAGCACCCGCACCACCATGAAAACACGAAATATGTTCAGAACCGGCTGGCAAGAGCCTCCGGACATTTGCAGCACGTCCGCGCGATGGTGGACGAAGGCGAGGATTGCTCGAACGTTCTGATGCAGCTTTCCGCTGTGATCGGCGCGCTGCAATCCATCGCCAAGGTAATTTTGAAAGACCATCTCGACCACTGCGTCGTGGACGCAGTGCAGTCCGGCGATACACAGACGCTTGACGATTTCAAAAAGGCCATTGACCGCTACATTCGCTGAGGAGGAACGCTATGATCGACAAGAATTTTGACCCGTGGAAACGAGTTCGTGAGTTCAACCCCGAAGCGCTGCTTCAGGAAAGCAGCGACCTGGTGCAGTGGCCAATCAAGCTCTACAAAGCGCCGAAGCTCTCGCCTTACTATCATCACGGACATCTGCTCATTGCAGCGGACTGCTCGGCATTTTCCTATCCGGGCTTCCATGACGCACTGTCCAAGGGACGGGTGCCGCTGATCTGCTGCCCGGAAAACGACTTTGATATTACGGTGAAGCTGGCGGACATTTTCAACCTCAACGACGTTGCAAGCGTCACCATTGTCACGATGGACAAGCCCTGCTGCGCTGAGCTCAAGGATATGGTGCTTCGCGCCGTCAAGCAGAGCCGCCTGCCGATCCCCGTGCAGGTCACGAATCTGTTCGTCGCCGCGGAGGAAGTGGACTGACCGAAACAAGCATGAAATACGCGAAAAATACCAAAAAGAAAATCCTCCTGCATGTGCCGCAAACGGGCATGACGATCCCTGCCACGTTGATCTGTGGCAGGGAAACCGGCAAAACGATTACAGTTTCCGCAGGCGTTCACAGCCGGGAGTACATTGGCATAGAAGCATTGATCCGCTTGGCGCAGGAGCTGACACCCGAAAATGTACAGGGAACGATTTTACTTCTGCATTGCTGCAATTATGATGGCTTTCTCTCGCGCAGCGCAGACGTTGTACCCCATGACGGCAAAAATCTGGACCGGGAATTTCCGGGGACAGTCGACGGCACACAGACACAGAGGCTTGCTGCGTTTCTGGAAACGGAGATCATCCGAAATACGGATTGTCTGGTGGATTTACATTCCGGCGGTTTTTGTGAGAACCTGATCCCGCACGCATATTACCACGGTGCAGCCAAGCCGGAGGTCTGCGCGGCGTCCTGTCGCATGGCAAGATGGACCGAAGCGAAATATCTGGTCCGTTCCGAAGCAAGAAACGGTTTTTACAGCCACGCAGGTCAGTGCGGCGTTCCCGCGATCATTCTGGAACGCGGCGGCTGCGGGCTGCTTTTGGAGGATGAGGTTCTGGCGGACATTGCGGATGTGAAAAATATCCTGCGCGGACTTGAATTTCTGAAGGATGCGCCCGCCATATCGTATTCCCACACGATGGTACAGAACGGCCGGTATCTGGATGCACCGGCAAGCGGCTGTTGGTATCCGAGGAAAAAGCCCGGCGATCAAATCCAAAAAGGAGAACTTCTGGGCGAGATCCGGAACATTTTCAGCGAGCCGCTTTGCAGGATTCACGCGGAAACTGACGGCGTGGTGCTGTATCAGACAGCGTCTCTTGGAATCGAGGCAGGAGCGCCCATGATCGCATATGGAGAATTGGAAAAGGAAGTATGACAATGATTTCTGCAATGGAGCAGCGCGTCCGGCACTATTGGACGCTGCGCTCGCACGACTTTGGGGCAGTGCGAAAAAATGAGCTTGAAAATGAAATGGGGCAAAAATGGCTCCGTGAGATAGAAAGGCTTCTGCCGGAGAAGGAGCATTTGCGGATTCTGGACGTCGGCACAGGAACCGGCTTTTTTGCGGTGCTGCTGGCACAGACCGGGCATCAGGTAGAGGGCATTGATCTGACGCCTGCCATGCTGGAGGAAGCCAGATCGCTTGCCGCACAGCGAAATCTCGATATTGTATTCCGGGAGATGGACGCGCAGGCACTTTCCTATGCGGAGGAAAGCTTTGATGTGGTTCTCAGCCGCAATCTCACATGGACGCTTCCGGAACCGGAGAAGGCCTACCGGGAATGGTTCCGGGTTTTGAAGCCTGGCGGCTGGCTCCTGAACTTTGACGCGGACTACGCCGCGAATGTGCGCAGCCACAGTATGCAAAACTGCAAGGTCGCGCCGGACAGCCCGTATGGACATATCGGCATGACCGACGCCTTGCAGCAGGAAAATGACGAGATCACCTTGACCATGGACATTGGGCAGCTGCGCCCCGCGTGGGATCTGCGTGTTTTGCGCAGAATCGGTTTTTCCGACTGCCGGTCAGATGCAACAGTCGGGCAGCGAATCCTTGGAGCGTCGGATTTGACGCACGCGCCGATGTTCGGCATTTGGGCAAGGAAAGCATAGCGCCGCACGAGAGAGGATGATACCATGAAACAGTTTGCAACCTATGAGGAAGAAAATATCCACTACTGGACGAACCGCGCCTCCGGTTATTCCACAGTCAATCAGGAAGAACTTGCCTCTGACCAGAAAACAGTCTGGCGCGGTGTAATCTCCGGCAGAATTGCTGCACGATTCCCGGATAGATGCCCGGAGGAAATCCGGGTGCTGGATGTTGGCACCGGGCCGGGCTTTTTCGCGATCATTCTGGCAGAGCTCGGCTATCAGGTCACAGCGGTAGACTATACGGCGTCGATGCTGGAAGAAGCGCGGCACAATGCCGGTGCGCTGGCAAAGCATATTCACTTTCAGCAGATGAACGCGGAAAAGCTTGCCTTTCAGACGGCGTCCTTCGATGTACTGGTCACGAGAAATGTTACATGGAACCTGCATGATCCGGAAAAAGCCTACGCCCAATGGATGCGCGTCTTGAAACCGGGCGGCGTGCTTCTGAACTTTGACGCGAACTGGTATCGCTATCTGTGGGATGAGGGCGCACAGCTTGCCCACGCGCAGGACAGAAAAAATCTGCACAGCTCTGATGTTCGGGATGAAACGGCGGGAACAGATGTTTCTGCGATGGAAGCGATCGCGCGGCAGGCACCGCTTTCCGCGCACCAGCGTCCTGCATGGGATCTGCGGGTGCTGCGCGGACTCGGGATGCAGGCTGCCGCGGATACGGAGATCTGGAAGCAGGTCTGGACAAAGGAAGAGCGCATCAACAACGCCTCAACACCAATGTTTTTGGTGGAAGGCTGGAAGTGTTCTCTGCTTCAGTAAGGAGATATTTTGAAAAAATATATTCTCAAACGATTTCTGCAGCTCATACCGGTTCTCGTCGGCATCACATTTTTGTCCTTCGCCATGATGCGAATCGCGGGTAGCGACGCGATCACCGAGCTTTACGGCGACAAGGGCGCGGTAGCGCAGAAGATCATCGATGCCAAGCGCGCCGAGCTTGGACTCGATCAGCCGTTTTTGACGCAGTATCTGGCATGGGTTGGCGGGATACTGACCGGAGACATGGGCATCAGCTACATTTCCGGACGCGACGTGTTTCAGACCTTTGTATCCAAGCTCCCGGCGACGCTTCTACTGACGGTTCTGGCAATTTGTGCAACAGTTATCATCTCTATTCCGCTGGGCGTTTTGGCGGCGGTGCGGCATGATAAATTCACGGACTATTTTCTGCGCGTTTTCAGCTTTATCGGGAACTCCCTGCCCAACTTTTTTGTGGCGCTGCTTCTGATGCAGGTGTTCTCTATCCACTGGAGCATCTTCCCTGTGATCTCAAACGGGACGACTGTGCAGAGCGCCGTACTGCCGACGCTGACGCTTGCCGTTGCCATGTCCGCCAAGTATATGCGGCAGGTGCGCGCCACTGTGCTGGAGGAGCTGAACAAGGACTATGTGGAGGGCGCAAAAGCGCGCGGTGTGCGCGGACGGGTGATTCTCTGGAAAAGTGTTCTGAAATCCTCCATGCTGACAATTATTACGCTGCTGGCGCTGTCCATCGGAAGTCTTCTCGGCGGCACGGCGATCATTGAAAGCATCTTCATGTGGGACGGCGTCGGCAAGCTGGCGGTGGACGCGATCACGATGCGTGATTATCCGCTCATTCAGGCGTATGTGGTCTGGATGGCAATCATCTATGTGATGGTAAACTTAATCACCGATCTTCTTTACCACGCGCTCGACCCGAGAATCAGACTGGGGGTGAGTGAGGTATGAGTCAGCCGACGATCCGCAAACAGAGAATCCGGCGCAGCAGCGTCAAAGTCCGACTGATTGTGTTTGGAACGCTTGCCGTGCTGCTGATTCTGTTTTCTGTATTTTCAGAACAGCTTACCCCATACGATCCCTATTTGCAGGATTTGAGCAATGCCAAAGCCCCGCCCTCGGCAGAACATCTGCTGGGTACAGACCGCTATGGACGAGATATGCTCTCCCGCGTCATTGTGGGCAGCAGAACCAGTATTTTTTCCACACTTCTGCTCGTGGCAGTCATTACCGTGCTGGGAACCGCCGTCGGTGTATTCTGCGGCTGGAACGGGCGCTGGATGGACACGGTGCTGATGCGCATCTCGGATATGTTTCTCGCCTTTCCGGGACTGGTGTTCGCATTGGCAGTGGCTGGTTCTCTGGGCGGAGGACTTCAAAACGCAATTCTTGCGCTGGCAGCGATCTCGTGGCCGAAATATGCCCGTATTGCCCGCAGTCAGACGCTTGCGCAGAAGGAAACCGTCTGGATGAAGGCAGCGAAGCTGTCGGGAAGCAGCTCCGGCAAGCTGATTTTCAAACACATTCTGCCGAATATCATCGGTCCGATTCTGGTGACGGCCATGCTGGATATCGGCACGATGATGATGGAGCTGGCGGCGCTGAGCTTTCTTGGCCTTGGCGCGAAGCCTCCTACAGCCGAATGGGGCAGTATGATGAGCGATACGCGCAGTCTGATGACCACTTCGCCGTGGATCACGTTTTCTCCCGGCATTGCAATTTTTATATCCGTCATGGTTTTTAACCTGCTGGGCGATACGATTCGGGACTACGCGGATCCCAAAAGCCGTGGGAGGTGAGCCAATGGAAGAATTACTGCGATATGACCATGTGGACATTTCCTACAACGGAATTCCGGCAGTACAGGATGTGAGCTTTACGCTGCGCCCCGGCGAGATTCTCGGAATTGTCGGAGAAAGCGGCTGCGGGAAATCCACGCTGCTGAAAGCTGCCATGGGGCTGCTCGGAAGCAGCGGCATAGTGACACGGGGCGACATCTGGTATAAAGGGAGGAACCTTCCAGATCTGCCTGCAAGAGCGCTGCGGAAGCTGAACGGGCCGGAGCTTGGCATGATCTTTCAGAGCGCAGGCAGCTCCTTCTGCCCGATCCGCACGGTGGGCGCACAGCTTTACGAAATCATGACGCAGCACGGCTCTGCGACAAAAAAGGAATTTGAGAACTGCGCATTGGAGCTTCTCGAAAAGCTCGGCTTTGAAGACGGCAGACGTATTTTGCGCAGCTATCCTTTTGAACTGTCCGGCGGAATGCAGCAGCGTGTCGGCATTGCGGCGGCGATGCTTCTGCGTCCCGGCGTTCTGTTTGCCGATGAACCGACAGCCGCGCTGGATGTTTCCGTGCAGAAACAGGTTTTAGAAGAGCTGCTCCTGCTGCGCAAGACCTACGGAACCGCAATTGTACTGGTTGCGCATAACATCGGCGTCATCGGTGCGATGGCAGACCGGGTGCTGGTCATGCAGGATGGAAGAACCGTAGAGTACGGAGAAACGCAGACGGTCCTGCATGATCCGCAGGCAAGCTATACGCGCATGCTACTGTCTGCCGTGCCGCGGTTAAGGAGGGCGTGAGATGGAGCCGATTCTGCGCGTTCAAAATCTGACAAAAACCTTTACCCGCAGCGGACAGAGCAATTTGACCGCTGTAAATGGCATCAGCTTTGACCTGCTGCCCGGCGAATGTCTCGGCATCATCGGCGAAAGCGGCAGCGGAAAGACAACGGCGGTGAATCTGATCACGCGGCTTCTGGATGCGACAGAAGGAAGGATTTTTCTGGATGGCGAGGACATTACGCTGAAAACGGGAAAATCACTCCGCATGATCTATCGGAAAATGCAGATGGTTTTCCAGACACCGACAGATTCCTTTGACCCACGCCGCACATTGGGTGACGGCATTGGGGAAAGTCTTCGAAACTGCGGGATGTCCCGGCATGACGCAGACGCGCAGGCAGAGCGGCTTCTGGAACGGTGCGGACTGCCTGCTTCCTTTGCCGGGCGGTATCCGCATGAGGTCAGCGGCGGACAGTGCCAGCGCGCAGCGATTGCCCGCGCCCTTGCTGTAAAGCCGAAGGTGCTGATTTGCGACGAAGCAACCTCCGCACTGGATGTGACAGTGCAGAAAGAAATTCTGGAGCTTCTGAACGAGCTTCGTTGTGAACAGGGCACGGCGCTTTCCATTTTGTTTATCTGCCATGACATCTCTCTGGTGCAGCAGTTCTGCGACCGGGTACTGGTTATGTACCATGGGGACATCGTGGAACAGGGAGCACCGGATGCGGTAATTTATCATCCGCAGAATGATTATACAAAGCGCCTGATCGACAGCGTTTTGTAAGAAGACAATACACAACCAGTTCGACTAGAACAATATTTGAAATCTGAAAGGAACAAAAAGATGAAAAAAGCAGTATCTCTTCTTTTGATCGTATGTCTTGCGATCACGCTGCTTGCCGGGTGCAGCGGCAACGCCAGCCAGCCATCAAGCGAACCGCCTGCCGCACAGGAAACGGCCGCGCCCCAGACGGACGCGTCGCAGGGCGAATCCGAACCCGCCGCCAAGAAGACGATGGTCATCGGCGATACGACGTTCAACTCGGAAAACTGGGAAGAGACCGTTGACCCCCACCGTACCTACAACGGCTGGGCCTGCATCCGCTATGGCATCGGCGAAACGCTGGTACACTATACCGACAGCATGGAGCTTGAGCCGTGGCTGGCAAAATCATGGGAAAACGACGGAAACCTCACGTGGACGATCACGCTTCAGGACAATGTTACGTTCTCCAGCGGGCGAGAGATGGACGCGGAAGCCGTAAAGCAGTGCTTTGAGCATCTGCTGGAAAACCACGACCGCGCACCCGGCGACACCAAAATTGCCGACATGCAGGCGGACGGTCAGGTCCTGACCATCACCACCAGCGAGCCGAACCCGGCACTTATGAACTATCTGGGCGACCCTTACGGTTGCATCATTGACGTGGATGCCAGCGATTTTGATGCCGGCATTGTCGCCGGCACAGGTCCTTATGTCGTAGCAGATATGGTCACGGACGATCATCTGACGCTGACAAAGAACGAAAATTACTGGAACGGTACGCCGAAAATCGACGAGCTGACCATCCGCACGCTTTCCAACGGCGATACCCTCTCGGCGGCTTTGCAGGCCGGCGATATTGACGCAGCTTACGGCATGGCGTATGAAGCATATCCGAACTTTGAAAACGGCAATTATCAGTTCTCCAGCATCCAGACCTCCCGCGCGTTCTTTGCCTCCATGAACATGACAAGCCCCATCATCCAGGATGCGGCCGTTCGTAAGGCCATTGCTATGGGCATTGACAAGCAGGGCTTTGTCTCCGCGCTGCTGGACGGTCACGGCGTTCCCGGCAACGGTGTGTTCCCGGATGGATTTGCGACCTTCGGCGGGGAGAACGTGACGACCGAAACCTATGACCCTGAAGGCGCAAAAGCAGTGCTGGAATCTGCCGGCTGGATTGACTCCGATGGTGACGGCATCCGCGAAAAGGACGGCGTGAAGCTGACAATCCGCTGGCTGACCTACCCCAGCCGTCAGGAACTGCCGCTGCTGGCAGAATCCGCACAGGCAACGCTCAAGGACATCGGAATTGATGTTGACATCAACTGTACGGCGAATCGCCGCGAGTTCCTCGCTGATATGACATGCTGGGATATTTACGCTTCTGCGATGGTCACAGCGCCGTCCGGCGACCCGCAGTATTTCTTCACATCCTGCTGTGTACCCGGCATGAGCTATAACTTTGGCGCATATGAAAACACGGACGTGAACGCCATGATCGACGAACTGGCAACAGAGTTTGACACCGAAAAGCGCGGCGAACTGGCCGTTAAGCTCCAGCAGACGATTCTGGACGATAACGCCTATGTGTTCTGCTCGTTCCTCCAGATGAACATGATCTCCAAGAGTACCGTCACCGGCTACACCGCCCACGCCTGTGACTACTATCAGGTCACAGCCGATCTGGATATCAACGGCTGACCGGCGATAATTTTAGCTTTGCAGTATCTCTGAAATGCAGAATCCCTCAAAAATACCCGGCAGCAGTCATTTGACTGCTGCCGGGTATTTGTAACTGCATGTGCAGCGGCAAGCCGCTTGCGGGCGGTGCAATTCCTGCGTAAGAGCGGCAAATCAGGAAGCCGTCACATGATGGTGACTACTGTTTGACTACTATCGCTGAAGAAATCGAAAAAGCTAGTTTTCCTAGTGTTTTCAATGGTTTTCTGGAAATCCAGAGAAACCGGGTGTTGTCGGTAAAAACCGCACAACCCTTGAAAACACAGCATTTTATCAGGATGCGCCTGAAAACTCCGAGCGTCGACATTGCTCCTGTCAAGCTCTATCCTTATGTAAAAAGCAAGACGCAAACTCAAATGCATGAGCTTGCGTCTTGCTTTTGCCCGTACCAGCTGTACCCCTATGACACATTGTGTACCTATGGGGTGAAACAGTTGAGTTTCAAGGCTTTTTTCGATGGTCGGAGTGTCGGGATTCGAACCCGAGGCCTCTTGGTCCCGAAGGTTGGTCGGATATTTTTAGCGGACATTTCAAGGCATTTTCGCACCTTTCTGCTCAGAAAATTTCGCAGCTTCGTCGTTTCCAGCACGGATAATTCCACCTAATTTTTCCGCGTTTGGGTCACGGTTTGGGTCAGGACAGAAAACCAGCGGCGCAGAAACTGCGCCGCTGTAAACAAAGAATAGCTCCGGATTTCTGCCGTTTTCCCGGGCGGTCTGCGCGTTCCAGTGCGCGCTGTCCTTCAGGATCCGTTTTTGCGTCGGATAGTCGACATAGATCAGGCCGATGCGCTCGGCATAGCCGCTGTGCCACTCAAAATTGTCGGTCGGCGACCAGTGGAAAAGCTGTGGACGTCGGCTCGGTCGCATCCTCTGTGAAGCGCGAGCAGATAGCGGTGCAGGAAATCGCTCCGGTCGGTGTCGTGGATCTGTCCGTCCAGGAACATGTGGTCATTACAGCTCAATCCGCACTCAGTCACATAGAACGGCCGCTTGTAGCGGTCAAAGAGAAAGGCGTACGAGCCCAGTTTGCTTCAATAGAAAATCATTTTTTTGATGGGAATTTGCAAAAGAAACAAACAAAAAACATAGTTACTCATTTTTATAATCCTACTTGAATTTGCCTTCTTCTTGCTATATAATCGGTATATACCGAAAACAAAGGAGGCATGCCTATGCCAAGACCGCCACGGTGCCGTCGGATTTGTGGCGCACCACAGGTCGATACCTTCTGCCCCAACGGGGGCGAGGATGTCGAGCCGATCCTGCTGACGCTGGACGAGTACGAGGTCATTCGGCTGGTTGACCTGGAGCAGCAAACCCACGAGCGGTGTGCCGCGCAAATGGACATTTCCCGCTCTACCGTGCAGGAGATTTACGAAGTCGCACGGCGCAAGATCGCATCGTGCCTTGTCCACGGGAAACCACTGCACATCACCGGGGGAAACTACCGCATCTGCGGAGGACAGGAGGCAGCCCACTGCGGCCGCTGCTGCCGGATGCAGAGAGCCAAC
>CEAR01056218.1_pt1 | contig 15960 bp, 9 predicted proteins | sample 557461 | NCBI WGS metagenome assembly CEAR01 (sample SAMEA3182075, study PRJEB8094) | gut metagenome | biome: human; feature: gut; material: Stool; isolation source: human stools | place: Canada | collected 2012-03-14
CCGTATTCACCCAACACATTCACACGTTTCGGATCGAACAGGAACATATCGGGAGCCGGATAGTTATGCAGATCCAAGATATCACCGCAAGGACGATGGTTGCCGCCGCTTGCCGGGTTCACCAGACGGGAAGGATCGTAAGTCTTTGTCCATTCAGCCGCTTTTTCCGTTTCAAACTGTCCCCATGCTTCGTTGAAAGGAACCCAAACGACTACGGAAGGATTGGATATGCAAAGGTCCATGATCTCTTTCCATTCACGATAATAGTTGGCCTTGGATTCAGGTGTACGTTCATTGTCTTTTCCACCGTTATACACATGGTGATCCCAGATGTAAGAGCCATGATCGCCGCTCGGCATATCCTGCCATACCAAGATACCTTCCTTATCGCAATGATAATACCAGCGTGCCGGTTCCACTTTCACGTGCTTACGGATCATATTGAAGCCCCAATCTTTTGTTTTCTTGATGTCGAACAACAATGCTTCATCTGTCGGAGCCGTATAAAGTCCGTCAGGCCACCATCCCTGGTCCAGCGGGCCGAACTGGAATAAATCCTGATTATTCAACTGCATGCGCATAATGCCGGCAGCATCGCGTTTAGAAGAAATCTTACGGAAAGCCGTATATGATTTTACTTCATCCAGCACCTTTCCGTCTTTCGACAAAGAAACCGTCATATCATACAAATAAGGATTGGACGGGCTCCAAAGTGTCGGGTTTTGTACGGACAAACGCAATTCCTTTCCTTGAACGCCTTTTGCGGAAGCCACAACCTGGCCTTTGTCCAACAATTTCACGGTTACGATACCGGAATTGCAGTCGCAGGAAGTTCCGACCGTCACATTCAACGTATTATTGTCAATATTGGAAATAGACTTTACCGAAGTCACATGGGCAGCAGCTACCGGTTCCAACCATACTGTCTGCCAGATACCGGTTACTGGTGTGTACCAAATGCCTTCCGGACGGGAAGTTTGTTTACCGCGCGGTTGATATCCCTTATCACTAGGATCCCATACACGGACAACCAGCTTCTGGTTGTTCTTTCCTGTCAGATACGGAGTGATGTTGAAGGAGAACGGAGTGAAACCGCCTTTATGAGAACCGATCAGGATGTCGTTTACAAACACGTCCGCTTTCCAATCCACCGCACCGAAATTTAACATGATGTCCTTATTTTTCCAGGCTGAAGGAACGGAAAAAGTACGCTTATACCATAATTCGCTGTTTTCGCCAACTTCTTTCTGTACGCCAGACAGAGAGGATTCGACAGCAAAAGGAACCAAAATCTTACCATCGAATGTTGCCGGTTCTACATCGCCAACCGGTTTGATGGCATATTCCCATTCCCCGTTCAGATTTTGCCAATCGCCACGTTCCAACTGAGGACGGGGATATTCAGGAAGGACATTCGCCGGATTTACCTGTTCCGACCACGGTGTCTTGATCTTATCTCCTACCGGTTTCCATTGAGCCTGTGCACCCAAGGCCAGTGCCAATGCACAACATACAAATAAGGTCTTTTTCATGATTTATACTTTATGATTTGTGAATGATTATAATTTTCAATTAATAAACTCCGGAGCTTCCGCTTCTAAAGAAGGACTTGCCCCTTCAACTTCCGGCCAGCCATCTCTCCAACGGATCCGATCCAACATCAGGACTCGTCCGGTAGGATGTTCACGGCTCACGGCATGATAGAGAACCCAGTCGTTCCCACGGTCGTCCGTAACGATTTCCGAGTTATGCCCTGTACCGACAAAAGCATCATTTCCATGAATCAGAACTTCGTGATGATTTTCCATCATCGGTCGTCCCTGTTTGTCGGTGTACGGGCCGAACAGGCTGTCAGAACGGCCTACAACTGTAGTATAGGTACTTTTCAATCCCTCACAACAACTCCCTATCGAGGCAAACAAATAATAATAATCGCCCCTTTTATGGATGTAAGTACCTTCGTAGGCGGTTCCGGCAACCTGTTTCTTTTTGGCTCCGTCCCGAACAGATAGGCCGTCTCCCGACAACTCTATCCCATAGATACCGCGGAAACTACCCCAAAACAGGTATTTTTTCCCGTTATCCTCCATGAAAAATTGGTCTATAGAATTTTGAACTTGAATTGTCTTGCTTCGGAACAACGGTCCCTTGTCAATGAACGGCCCTTCCGGTTTGTCGGATGTAGCAACTCCGATCCCACAGGTCCACTCACCTCCCCAGACGGACATGGAATAATACAATACATATTGTCCGTTAATATAATTGATATCCGGTGCCCATAAGCCTCCTTTCGGCTCGAAGGTCGGACGTGTTTCTTCCGTGAAAGCCGTTCCGATCTCCTCCCAGTCCACCAAGTTGCGTGAACGATGGATCGGCGTATTGCGGATATCTTCGGTTGCATACAAGTAGAAATAGCCATCATCCGCTTTGATGATGGTCGGATCAGGCAAACTGTAATCGATCACCGGATTCCGATAAGTGCTCTTGGCTTCCACCACTGGTTCTTCCGCCGGCTCAGGACGAAAAGAGGGTTTATACATCTGCTTTTCCAGCATCTTCATAAAAAAGCCCCCCACTACCGAACGGGCACGCATGTTGATGGACCGGCCGTCGGTAGCCTCATACCAGTCGGTCAGGGGTACGCGAGGTTCGGTTTCATTCACATATTTATAGGCGGGTGATAACAAACGGGAGAAATCCTCCTGCGTATCTGCCAAGCACGCTGTCCATAAAATCCAATCAATCTTGGTATAGGTCTTGCGGCTGTCAAGCGGAAGGCCGAACGGCTGTTGCCGACTCAAATAGAAAGCGACCTCCTTCCGGGCGATCCTGTCCGGAAAGATATGCAAGCCCAAAACTCTATCCCAAACCAGATTATACTTCTGGCTCCAAGTATTTTCCCGGTCGAATGTCAGCCGGTAATGATCTCCATCATCAGCCATCCGCTCCCATTTCTCTGCCATCTCGCGAGCGGCTGAAACATACCTGACAGCCTGTTCCTTATCTCCCAACATCTCGGCCAACTTTCCATATCCGGCAATCCCTATGATCGCCTTTATCGAAAGGTTTGCATTATGGGCCAGGTGTCCGGCAAAATCATCCGTACACAACTGATTTTCCGGATCAAGTCCCTCTTTCAGCAAATAATTAGCCCAAACACCCAACGTCTTCCAATGTTCACGAGCATAATCCGCATTACCTTCGCGCAGAGCGATGGCAGTTGTCAGAATCAACATATTCCCACATTCTTCGACCGGCATATCGAAAGGATATGTCTGCCCGTTGGCATGAGGATAGGTTCCGACATCATGGGCGGCAAAAGGCTTGTTCCATCGTCCGCTTTCGCTGTAATGGAAAATCGGATTCAGCATTCCTTTCAATAATTCCGGATTATAAAGTAAGAACAAGGGGGCAGACGGATACGTCACATCAACCGTACCGATCGAACCATTGCTAAAATTCTCCTTGGAAAGAAACAACAGATTCCCGTCTTTATCTTCTATAAGTTTGTGGGCCGCCACCGCCTGGCGGTAAGCAATGGCACAAAGTTCTGCATATTCTTTTCCACCGGCTTTTTCCGCGTCTTCCATCAGACGAGTGTCGAAATGACGGCAGCGCTCCATAACCGAACGATATTCCTTCGCTGATTCTTCAAATGCCTGCCGGATATTTTTCTTACCGTTATGTTTCCAATACGCCATCCGGTTATCCTTGAAATACTGGATGGCATACAAGTCGTCATAGCCCACCATCAGGAACCCGGCCTTCGGAGAAGAAGACACTGCCTCCAAAATATGGCTGTAGACAAGTTGTTTCCGATCGCCAACCTCCATCACCGTCTCCTTTTCCACTTGTGCCGCCAAATAGAAATAACCCCAGTCAATACGGACATCATCCCCTTTGCGTAACAAAACAGCCTGCTCAGCCGTTCCTGTCTTCAAATAAGAAATACCGTTTTCCACCTCCCTCTCAACCATGACCGCCTGATCCTCCGTGTTGACGGCCAAAGATGAAAAAGCTTCGACACTCACCCGTACCTCATGCTTCTTTTGATCTGCCGAACGAACCTGCCAAGAAATATAATTGACCGGCATGGACATCCGATCCAAATCATCCAGCAATAACGGAGCCGTAAAAACGACATCGAGCAAAACCGGACCACATTCAAATGTATAATAAGTTTGCGTGGGAAGGACATTCACAGACAACTGTCGGGCAGCAGTCGCAAAACGAACCGATGCTCCCTCTTCCGGTGTTTCCTTTCCCATGAAACGATAAGAAACACCATCCACATCCACTACCCCCAACAAGGCCTGTTCCTTGCCGGTCCAATGGCGGGTCACATCAGCATTCAATTCATCTGCAAACGACCAAACGCTGGTATATGGATCTACGGAAATAAGCGGATAAGAAGGAGCGCGCAATGCGTTCCTTTTATCCGGCTCAAACAAACTCCCTGAACCGCAGGACACGTTCAGCAGTATCCCTTGGCAACAAATCAATAGTATCAGAAAGGCCTTCTTCATTTCTAATAAATATATATATAATTAAACACAAACTGACTTGATAATAAATCATGTGCAAAGGTATTCTTTCGCCTTCTATCACATTTTCAATTATCAATCATTTACTTTCAAATATCAATCAAAACTACATGAAATCAGCTTGATACGCAAAACCGGATAGGATAACCGTTTTTCAAGCATCCTATCCGGCAATAACCTTATCACTTCAACCGAACCACTGGCGAATAGATAGCCTGATCCGCTCCGTTAGCCAAAACACCGACACGAGCGTAAAGGGCTTTTGCCTTTACTATTTCGGTATTACCGCTAATATCGGCAGAAAGATTCACGCTACCGGGAACGACATCCGAGAAGTCCTGACGGTACAAGTTGTTGACATCATCCGCAAATTGCGTCTTGCTTAATAACAACATCACCCGACTGATCTTCGCATCCGGCACAATCCTGTTAATCATAAACGACGCGTTCATTGCCGATCCCGTAACAGACAATTGTTCGTTCGAAATCATAAAATACGGAGTAACTTCCAGATTCACTTCCGTATGTCCTTTCAAATTCACGGTTACGGACTCATGATTATTCACCCACGGTCCGTTCCCGTCTCTTGTCGTCAAACGATATTCACCATCAAACAAAAGAGCGGAGAAAGTACCATCTTGTCCTACAAAAACAGAAATCGGATCATTCTTCTCATAACCATCCTGATACAACTGCAACTGGACTGCTTCGCCGGTTCCACGCAAGTTCAAAGCCTGTCCCTGATAAGTAACTCTACCAACCAGTTTGGATTCCGGCGCATCAAAATTATCTTTTCCACAGCCGGAAAACAATACCAGCAGTAAAATTACCGAAAAAATATTAGATATAATCTTCATACTCATGCATTTTTAATTATTGATACGGGTTCTTTACCAACTTAGGATTATTGTTAACCCAGCCCAAATCGAGGAAGTTGTAATAATTCTGCATCCGGAAATAACGTGCATTCGGAGACATGAACAAGAAGTCTTCCACAAACACCCACTTGCCGTCATTCGGGTCACCCGGTGCAACCACACGATACGGCCAAAGGCGACGGTGACGAGCCTGCGGATCATTGTTGTTTCCATTCCAGACCTTATCAGCCAAACGCCAACGCTTCATATCCCAATAACGATGGTCTTCGAAAGCAAATTCAACGCGATATTCATGCACGATATTCTCAAATGTAACAGTTTCCAACGGCTTCACACCTGCACGATTACGCACGGCATTGATAAATTCGGCTGCACGTCCGTTTTCCAGTTCGAAAGACGCTTCGGCCGCAATCATATAGGCTTCAGACATACGGAAACGAGGCATCCACATTTCGGAATTACGACCACGCGTCGATGCTCCAGGAGTTTCATCAATAAATTTACGATAATAAAAACCTGTCTTATTAACATACTGTTCATTAGACTCTTTCGGACCGTTCAATGCAGTCAAAGCATTTCCATTGGCGTCTTTAGAGTCCAAATCACCAGCTATCAGCTCCCATTCTCCATTATTCTTTACCAACTGACCTGCCTGCAATACGACCGGAACACTTTTCAATTCCGCACCCGGATAAAGGATAGTTCCCCATAAACGAGGATCACGGTCTTTGAATGGAGCATCAGACGAATCATAAAACTTAAATGTCCCATTTTCAGAAGTCACGACCTTACTATCCGTCCCAGGGGTATCCGTATCAAGCAATTCATAGGCTTCAACCAGATTTAAAACAGGACCGCCATAACTATTGTCAATATCCTCCGCATGAGACTTAGGAATATTATATTTCGTAAACTCAACAGTCTGCCCCGGATATTTATAATCCCGTGCCCAAATAACTTCTGTATTATTGTCTTTTACGGATGTCGCCTCATAAAAGTTTAATCCCTTATTGTCCGGACGCCGATCCTGCAGAATATAAGGACTGTCTTTAATCACATTCTCTGCGGCAGCCAAAGCCGTTTTATAATAATCAGATGCCTTATCAGCCGGAATCCCAACTTCCCCTCCCTCTGTTCTAATCGGAGTTGACATTTTATTATTATAATTAGCGATCGAAGCAGCATAGACAGCGGCACGCGCTTCCAACATCTTAGCCGTCCACCTATTTGCACGAGCAGAATTTATCTGTTTCTCCGCCGGCAATAAATTATAAACAGCCTGGCATTCACTTATGATATAATCATACATCTCTGCTTCCGTCGAACGTGGAAACTGCATCGTAGTTATATCCATACCAGATTGATAGTCAAACACCTCATCTCCGATTATCGGCATACCGCCCAAACCACGGCACATATTGAAATAACACCAAGCACGTAAAAAACGCGCCTCCCCTTCTAATGGAGCTTTCTCAGAATCTTTCAGGACTTCCGTTTCACGCAACCCTTTTAAAAACTGATTCACATTACGGATGAACGTATAATCATACACTCGCCAAAGATCATCTTCGAACGTAGAGCGTTGATCCGGTCCTCCATCCATTTTTGCCGCATCATCAATATAAGTCATGGAATAGCTATCATTTATGTGTTGTCCCCATGTTACGCGACCATAATAATTCGCTAAAACAGATTTAATCATCACCGCATCACCAAAAATCTGGTCATCCGTCATGATCTTATCTGGCTCACGATCCAAAAAATCACTACAAGCCGTTGCCGAGAACAAACAAACTGCCAAGGCCGACATTATATATATCTTCTTCATTTCTACCTAAAATTTAAGGTTTACACCAATATTTATAATACGCGTTGTCGGATATCCCAAACCATTTCCTTCCGTCGATTCAGGATCAATACCCGGAGCATTGGTAAATGTCAACAAGTTGGTCCCCGCCACATAAAAGCGCAGATCCGAGATCAACGCTTTTTCCACAATATGTTTCGGGAGCGTGTATCCTAACTCCAAATTACGTAATTTGACATACCGGACATTCTTTTTCCAGAAGGTACTGTTCCAATAATTACTGTGCGAACTATTTCCAATCAACAACATCGGATATTTTCCCGGTATCAATTCACTGTCTGCATCCCAAATATCAGACAAACGCCATGTGTCTTCCATATAATATTGCGGGTTGTTACCACCATCATGGAACGGGTTACGTTGTTCCCATTGCTGATACCAGGATCCCATCGCGCCACCGGTAAAATCGAACGCCAAATCAAATCCTTTCCAACCGAATGAAAAATTCAAACCGAAATTAAGAATCGGAGTGGAATCTTCCCGATATCCAATCGGACGTTCATCCAAACTATTAATCACACCGTCACCATTCACATCCTTATATTTGATGTCACCCGGACGAAGCGTCTTATTACCCTGACGGTCATTGTCGATCGGATAAGTGGCGATCTCTTCCCAACTATTGAACTGTCCGATTGCTTCCAATCCCCAGTTCAGATAACCGAAACGATGGTTCAACGAATTGCGATACACATCCCAAGAATTGGAGAAACGCGGTTTATACTGTTCCCAATCATAGAAACGGGAATACGTAATATTACCGCCGATAGAATATGTGAAGTCCTCTACCCGGTCTGTCCACCGAACAGCCGCATCATACCCCATGTGCACATCCGAATTCAAGTTTTCTTTCGGTAGGCTGAAACCGACTTCCGATGGCAACAGGACATCATAACGAGATGCAGGAAGCCCGTCACGCTGACGGCGGAAAAAGTCGAACTGCCCCGTCAAGCGATTATCCAAAAAAGCAACATCAAAGCCGACATCCAGAATTTTAGCCTTGATCCAAGACAATGTCGTCACCGGAAGTCCGCGCGGAACCGAACCTATCGTATATTTCCCATCAATAACAGAACCGCCATTCTTATAGTTATAACCGCTCATATAATCGAACGCCGCATATCCGGAAACGTTATCGTCACCCACCATACCGTATGATCCACGGATTTTCAAATCGCTGAAAATATTCGATAGCTTGGATTCCTTCCAGAAATTTTCTTCCGAAATACGCCAACCGACAGAAGCGGAAGGGAAGAATCCCCAACGATGATCAGGCGGAAATTTCCAAGATCCATCATAACGAGCCGAAAATTCAACCAGATATTTATTGGCATAATCATAGTTGCCACGGAACATCCACCCCAAACGTGCCTCCGTTTCATTACCCTCATCATTATATGTATCCATCGTCTCATAATCAATCAGATGTAACGCATTAGCCGTCGGAATAGCATGCAGCCAGGAAGTCGGCGTATCTCGCTTAATCGATTCAACCCCGGCAACAGCGGCCACATTATGATCTCCAAACCTTTTATTGTAAGACAGTTGAATATTCGACATCAATTCTTCGTTGTGTCCCACACGTCTTTCTCTCCAAGGATTATTATTCTCGAAAATCACCGGATAAGTATCCGTCGCTTCATCATAGCCATACAATTTATACGTATATTCCTGATTATTCATCTGCTGATATGCCAGATAATATCCGACCAAAGCCTTTGCCTTCAAACCATCGAAAATATCATATTCCGCCGTGGCTTGTAATTGCGCCACACGCCAAGTTTCTTTATATTCTCCGGACAATTCATAATTCAACCATCCGAAATTCGTCGCGGCATTAGAAGAAGTCAATGTCGGATATTTAGGATTGTCATTTGCAAAAGGACGCTTTGTCGGCAAATTTCGATATGTCCCAAAACGAGGCATCCAATAATCATCTGCCTCCGGAACACCCGGATTTTTCCTTTCTTCTATACGGCCATTCATGGAAGCTCCCACTTTCAAACGAGAAGTAATTTGCGTGTCTATGTTCATCTGAACATTGGTACGTTTAAATCCACCATAATTTACAATCATCGCGTCTTGGCTCATGTGACCGACAGAAACATAATAGTTCGTCTTATCCGAACCACCGGAGATATTGGCATTCAGATAATACTGAGGATTGGTTTCCCAGATGAAGTCATACCAGTCAAACGGCACATATCCTTTTTCTTTTCCCGCCAACCATTTCTGATAGTCTTCCTTACTATATGTATAGTCGGTCTTTCCTTGAACCGTTTCAGACTGGATATAATTGGTGATATAGGTCGCCGCATCCGCCGGTTTCGGGAAAGTAGACGGATTCTGCCAACCGTAGTATGCGTTCAGAGAAACCGTATTCTTAGTGTTCCGTTTACCTTTTTTCGTATTGACAACAACAACACCATTTGCCGCACGCACACCGTAAATAGCGGCAGAAGCATCTTTCAACACAGAAATGCTCTCGATATCATTGAAGTCGATATTATTGAATTGGCCTGCTTCCGATTACACACCGTCGATCACATACAACGGATCACCCATGTTACGGATCTGGATACTGGTCGTAGCCCCCGGACGGCCATCCGTCTGGCGCGTGTTCAAACCGGCGATCTTACCGACCAGTGCACCCGAAGCCGTGGAGGCAACCGAACGGCTGATGTCTTCCGAACCGACGGCCGTGACGGCACCCGTCAGCGTCGCCTTTTTCTGCGACAGACCGAAACCGGTCACCACCACTTCTTCCAGCGCCTGCGAATCTTCACGCAAAGTTATATTCAAAGTAGATTTTCCTTTGACCGAAACAGACTGCGTGACATAACCGATATAAGAAATTTCCAACACGGCATCAGGAGCCACAGTCAAGGAAAAAGCACCATCCATATCTGTAATGATACCGTTGGTCGTCCCTTTTTCAACGACATTGGCTCCCGGTACCGGTTCACCCAAATTGTCGACTACGATCCCTTTTACTATATGTGTTTGTTGCTGTACGACAGCCACGGAAACTTCCTTTGCGGCTGCTTTCTTTTCCGGAACCAAGACAATTTGGTTGTTCGATATTTCAAATGTCATTCCCGTCGAAAACAGGATATTTTTCAAAATATCCTTAACAGCCTTGTTTTGAGCATTCACGCTTACTTGACGAGACAAATCAATCTTATTCTCATCATAGAAAAATGAATAACCGCTTGCCTCTTCGATCCGTGAAAGCGCCTCGCTCAACGAAACATTTTCCAACCGGAGCGAGATGGAACGAAGCTGAACTTCCGCTTCGGCCGTCCCGGGCAAACTCATCCAAAATAAAATGCTTATCAATAATGGCATCTTCCATTTCAAAATGCCACTGTTACTAAAGAACTTTCGTTTCTTCATAACCTTTTTAAGATTTAATAAATTACTGATTTAATTGTTACAACTTCGAATTACTTTTTTACGTGTGTTTCATAGGCATTCCTGATTTAATTGTTACTATTTTCTTGTTATTCTCACCGTATTATCTTCATCAAAAACATATTCTATCGGGGTTATCTTCGCAATCAGGCAAAGCACCTCCTCCAACGATTCATGTGTGATCGTAAAGGTATAGGCTTGATCGGTCGGCAACGACGGGTCCAAACGGATATCCATGCCATACCATTCCGACAGATATCCGGTCAGTTCATAAATCGTCTTTTTCTCGAAACGCAAGGATTCTTTTGCCCAAAGGCAAGAGATAGAAACATCCGTGGTTTTCTTTTCTATGCTGGGAACACTTTTTTTACACACGGCTGTTTCGCCCGGATTCAGGCTTCTCGACACACCGTGATTTTCAACAACGACCAACCCTGACAATAGGCTGACATCCACATGGTCCTGCTTTTCCCGCGCCTTCATGTTAAAAACCGTCCCGTGCACCTTTACGACCACACCGCCGCCTTCCACTACAAAAAGACGGTCCGGATCTGCCGCCACCTCGAAATAAGCCTCTCCATCCAAACGGACGTTACGCTCTTTAGTCCAACGGGAAACAAAATATTCTAACGTCGATCCGGCATTCAGCCAAACGAAAGTACTGTCCGGCAAACATATCCGGGATTTTCCATTCAAGGAAGAATAAGCCAATACGGCATCGCTTGCCTTGTACCATTCGGCCGTCATATAACCGGCAAAAGAGAACAACAGGAAAAATAAAACCGCAACCGCAGCAATATACAAACGAAAAGAACGCAAAGACAACTTGAACATTCGCGGCTCTGCCTTTCTCATACGCTCCTCCATCCTTTTCCATAAGGCATCGACATTGGAAACATACCGCATGTTTTCTTCCATGATGGACAACCAAAGGGATTGCCAACTTTGGAATCGGGCATGGTTTTCCACATCGGCAAGCCATACATCCAATTCTGCCTGTTCCTTCTCCGAAATCTCACACTTGAATTTCCGGATAATCACTTCCCACGGTATATTTTTGTCTCTTCGTACCATTTATGAAACGTGAGACTCGAAAAATGAAGGCATCCCCTAAAAACAAATCGATTTTTTTCCAATTCCCCGATTCCAAGCCATGACAATATCCTGCAAACAGGAAGAATGACTTATTGTAAAAAAATCAAAAAGTTGAACAAGAAACGGATATTCCGCCCTGTTCTGCCAAACGGCGAATCTGATAAGAACGATTAGTCACTTTACCGGTGACAAACTCGGGAATATTATACGATTTCATCAAGCCGGCATAGTAGTCCGCCTCCTTTTGAGGGAGCAAAAACGGTTTACCGGTTTTGCCATCCTTCCCGACATACGCAATGAAAGGACGCGTGTACAATCCATCCAAACGCCTGCTGCTGAACACAACCCATCTTCCGTTGGACGACCACGAATGGTAACTTTCCGTATCATTGCTGTTGAGCGTTTCCGGATAGGAACCGACTCCGGACTTCAAGTCGATCATATACAGGTCGGCATCCTTATGCCAGATCGGGAAAGTGCCATAACCAGACAAAGTACAAAGCATGAACCGACCATCCGGAGAAACTCTTGGAAAAGAAACGCTTTTTCCATTCGCACGAGCATCAAACAGCGTATCCACCTGCGAACCGAACGTTCCGGATTCAGGGTCGAACGAGATGCAGCACAAGCTATAAGCCAATTTTCCAATGGAATCAGGCATCAAGCAAGCCGGAGCAGTGCAATAAAACAAACTCTTACCATCCGGAGAAAAAGAGGGAAACGTATCAAAACTTGACTGCGAAGCGAGTCCGGGCACAGACAAAAACGTATGGCGCTCCACATCGTAAACGATCACATCCGATGCCGTGTCATAAACCTCCGTCCGCTGAGTGGAATGCAACTGCTGGGTCGTCCTATTGATGGAAAAAGCGATGTAACGACCCGAAGGATGCCAATAAGGATAGGTAAAAGCTGATATCGTCTTATCTGTTTTCGTATCCAATAACTCGACCTCGTCTCCATCAACCAATACAGTCCCGGCCAACTTGGCACGCAAGTGGAACAGCATCTTGTCCGGATCATGGCCGCAGAAAGAATGGCAATTCACGCAATTATAGTCCGTCATCTTGTTCTCATAAACAGTCGTTTCATCAAAAGACTCCATTCCACGTTGGTAAATTCCCATTTTGTTCCATAATGCATAGCCAGGTTCTATCAAGCGATATACCAAATAAGGATCAACCGGATCTGCCGCCACATTCAACGATACGGGTTGCCAAATCTCCCACCGATCGCCCTTCTTACGCGCCACCGTAACCCGAACGGAATCATCTTTTGCCTCCTGCAAAAGCCTCTTCCATTTCTTTTCCGGAATCCTGACTTTCCCGTCGGGGGCCTCCACCTTGAATTTTACCACTCCTGCTTCCAACAAGACCGACACACGACATCCGTCCGCGCGGACCGTGAAGTTCAACGGAGCTATATTGTACGGGATAGTGGTTTGCGCATAATCAGGAAATAGAACAGGCTTCTCACCTAACCGTTTCCCATTTTTCCAATCCTCCGAACAAGCACAAAACAAAATTGCCGCCACCAAAAAGCAATAAAATCGTTTCATCGCGTACCTTTATTTCTTAAACATCAAATAAAACCAATAGGTATCTCCATACGAACCGGCCATGACATCCCGAAAATTGACATAGCCATGCTTCGTGTTCATATCCTGATCGAACGCACCGTAGCGCAACTCGACTTTCATTCCGACCCCTTTTTCGGGCCACAATCGGGGAGTCTTTTGATAAAGCGCTATCACGGCTTCCTGTTGGTGGATGGAAAGGGAAGGCCACACCTTCGTCCGGTAATACTTCCGATGCAACTCGTCAAAACGATTCAAAGTCTTGCCCAACAAATGAAAACTCAACAAGTATTGGAAAGCGACCGACCGGTCCGGATTGTTCACTGCCAACCGTTCCCACACTTCCAACAAATCTGCAGACACGGCATACTGTCCGCCTTTTCCCCACGCCCGCCTTTTCCCGCCCAACGACGGTTCTTCTTCCACAAGATCATCCCGATACAGATACTTCCGCCATTCAGCAGCCCATTCTTTGTAAAACAAAGTCTGCTCTAATATCCGGATGTATTTTTCCGCTACCGCATAAGCTCCGGTCAGGATATTCGTCTGTACCAAACGTTGCAAAAGACGCGGGTTTCCATCTACAGAGGAGACATATCCTTCAAATGCAAACTTTTGAGCGGAAGAGAGATCCCCCATTTGGTAGCAAATATCCGACAACACGATTGCCCCCGGAACCGTACTGTTCCATTCTGGCAATAATCCGCCTTTGCCTTGCTGCGGATAATGGAACAGTTTATCTCCCAATTCGCCCTGGCACGCCAAAGCCAAGTTCAGCAAGCTCAAAGTCCGCATGTCCGATACTGCCGCCTTATATCCGGCAACGACCTTATCCCATTGTTCTCCCCGCACATAATAATACAACTCCATGTTTTTCAACCAAATACAATTCTCTTTTTTTTTCATCCACCCCAAAAAGGCAACCAAAGGCAACAGCTGGACTGTGGTCCACCACCAAGCAGTCCGATCCAACACGCCTCTGCCTTTTCCGATCGGGAAGCAAGCCATTAAAAGCCCCGAAAGAAAAGCCAACCAAGCCCAATAGAGCTTATTCGCCTTCAACAAAGGCTCATAATAAAAATCCGGCAAAACGATCATTCGGTATTCCGGCTGCCAAAAGAAATGATAAGACCACCAAAGCATCAGGACAATCCCGAACGGAAGTGCCAGACATCCTTGCCATCCCTTCTCCCGCAACAACATCTCCCGGACCACGACTCCGGCAACGAACAAGGTTGCCACCGGCCCTGCCAATACAAACAAAACAGCCATCAACAGCCAACCCGCCAATACCCGTTTCCACGGTACGACAATACGCACATAGAGTACAAAAGCCCCAAGCATGCAACAATAAGCAACCGTCCCCTGCAACCGGTAATTCACATCGACATGCAAAGGGAGCAAAGCCAGAATCGGGCAAAGAGCCGGTAAATAACAAAAGACAGGCGATGTCGTTTGCCGGCAGATCCGTTGCATCAGCACACCGATCCCCAAAAACAAACCGGTCGAAACCAACGCACCACCCAAAGGAAGATGATAGAATTGCAAAAGGAAACCACCCAACCAGCAAGCCAACCCGCCAGGTTGTCGGCATGTTTCCTCAAAACAAGCCCAAGTGAGAGGAAAAACCTGCAATTGTTCGACATAATAAAAATAAAACGGATACCATATCTGCAAAAAGCAGAACAGACAGCAGCAAACAGTTCCCCAAAAAAAGAATGATTTAGTCTTCATCATCTTATCTATTATATATCATGCGGTAGCCAAGAACCCATCTTCTGTACCACCCTCTTGGATATATAGACTCCAAAAAGCACTTTCTCCCCTAAAAGAATCCCCGTTTTTACAGGGCAACCGCACCAAAAGTTGCTATCCGGAACCACATCTTTTCTTTTATGAAAATTTCGCAAACCAACTATCATACTATCATATCCGGTTGTTAACTACTGTTTCACAATACGTTAAAAAATGACAGTTGCTGTTTTTTACTATCATTCTACTATCATACATCTATCACACTTTTTACATGACTATTCATTTATATAGCTGATAATATGATATTTATGTTTATATATGCAAAAATAACCATCGACAAAACGGGGTCATTTAAATATAAAACGACCTTTTTCGCCGAATAAGATGCAAAAACAAGGCATAAAAGTACCTCCAACATGGCTGATAAACTTCTCTGCATCCCCGTCTGGGCTTCGTGCAGACCCGGGTCTGCACCTCTCCCGCGCCCGGGTCTCCGTGGCGGGTACACCCGGTCTCAAGCGGTTTTGCAAACGGTTTTTGACAAAAGAAAAGCCTGTCTTGATGAAAAAAGAAGCCGTTTTAACATGTTTTGCACCTGTTTCCGGACGGTCACTGTTTTTATCGTATGATTGATACACAAGACATTATCGTTTTACACCATGATAGTTATGATAGATGAAGATAGTACAAAACGGCAACTATCATGCCATAACATATTGGTTTAAACCGATATACAGGCGGATATGATAGTATGATAGTTGTTTTTGCAAAAACATGTATGTAATTAGTCTGTATGGGTCGGTGGCGAAAACGGATGGACGCTTTATGATT
>CEAR01045633.1_pt1 | contig 15774 bp, 10 predicted proteins | sample 557461 | NCBI WGS metagenome assembly CEAR01 (sample SAMEA3182075, study PRJEB8094) | gut metagenome | biome: human; feature: gut; material: Stool; isolation source: human stools | place: Canada | collected 2012-03-14
TTCGTCTTCCGCAAAGACTACGACAGCCACCGCGACAATCCGAAAGAGTTGTCCGGCAGCGATAAGAAACTGCTCGTAGGCGCGGGGATTAACACACGCGACTATATGGAACGTGTTCCTGCGCTGGTTGAAGCGGGTGTCGACGTATTGTGTATCGACTCGTCCGACGGCTATTCCGAATGGCAGCAGGCAACACTGCAATGGATCAAGAAAACGTATGGTGACAAAGTGCTGGTCGGTGCCGGTAATGTTGTCGATAAGGAAGGTTTCGACTACCTGGTCGAAGCCGGAGCCGATTTCATCAAGGTGGGTATCGGTGGCGGTTCCATCTGTATCACCCGTGAACAGAAAGGTATCGGCCGCGGACAGGCTACCGCATTGATCGACGTGGCACAGGCACGCGACGAATATATGAAAAAGACAGGTATCTATGTGCCCATTTGCAGCGACGGCGGTCTGGTGCATGACTATCACATGGTTCTTGCTTTGGCGATGGGTGCGGACTTCCTGATGATGGGACGTTATTTCGCCCGCTTCGACGAATCTCCGACAAAGAAGATGAAGATCGGTAACAATTTCGTAAAGGAATACTGGGGCGAAGGTTCGAACCGCGCCAAGAACTGGCAGCGTTATGACATGGGCGGCAGCGAAGCACTTAAGTTCGAAGAAGGTGTCGACAGCTATGTTCCCTATGCCGGTAAGATGAAAGACAACCTCAACCTCACACTGGGCAAAATAATCGCCACGATGTGCAGCTGCGGAGCTATCACCATTCCCGATTTGCAGAAGAACGCCAAAATCACATTGGTTTCCTCAACCAGTATCGTGGAAGGCGGAGCGCATGACGTGATCTTGAAGGAACAGAACTAAGAAACAGACTATTTATTCATAAAAAAGAGAGTATCCGGTTTTTCCAGATACTCTCTTTTATTTAGGCTTACTTACGAATACTGTTTACTTGAATATAGAACTTAATACCTCCCCTGTCCAAGGTAAAGGTTTCTCCACATCAAACAAACGGAGGATCGTAGCTGCCGTATTCACGGTATTATTGGGTTCCGTGATCTTGAACCCTTTGCGTATTCCGGGACCGGTGATCCCCCAGGGAACAATCATCTCATTCGTACTGACTCCGCCATGTCCGTATTCAATACCTCCGTGATCCGTCAGGAACATAAAATGAGTGTCTTTATACAAGCCGTCCCGTTTCATCTTTTCAAGAAATTTCCCGATCTCGACATCCGCTTCTTCAATAGACTTGATATATTCCGGAGACATCCATTTATGTTTATGCCCGGCATGATCGGTATGCACGGAATAAAGGAATACCAAAGTGGGATTACCTTCATTAGCCTTCAGAAAAGAAAATGCCTTTTCATAATTCGGGACATAAGCATCCTGTTCCAAATAGCTGACTTCATCCAAATACTTCTTGTTATACGGATAGAACAGATTTATCCAGTTATAATAAAAAGCCGTCTTCATCTGCGGAACTGCATCCTTAAGGATTTTAAATACCGATGGATAATAACCATCACTGTCCGTATGGATGGCAGGCAGCTTGAATTTGGATATTTCCCAACTGTTGTCAACAACTCCATGCTGTTCCGGACCACTTCCCGTCAAATGGCTTGTCCAATTGGGCAAAGTCACCGAAGGCATAACCACCCGCGTATCAAGCGAAAGGGAACCATCAGCCAGCAAGGCTTCCAAATTCGGAGTTCTTGCTTTCAGAAATCCTTCCACACAGATACCATCGAGAGATATCAGGACTACACGCTTGGCTTTCGCTTTGCCAACCCCATCCGTCATAGCAGCAGCAGAAACGGGAAGAGATGCCGAACCTAAAGCCAACGCACCTGCAAGCCCTTGCTTGAAAAATGTTCTTCTTGAATTTTTCATGATAATTTTATTATACGATTTTCCCCTGAAGCAAGTCTGAAATTCTTCAACCGCTTCTCTTTATCTCCAATAACCAACTTGTCCAACTGTAAAGAACCTTTCAGGACTTCGATCGTAGCAGTATCATCTGTAACGGTACAAGTACCCCAGGCATAACCGTTGCTCCAGAAATAACATCCCGGCCGGTCCGTGAAATGCATCCGTCGATCCACTCCTGAATATTGGAAATCGCTCAACGCGATTACTGCTGCCCAACTTGCCATCGAACGGGCATAGTGATGTCCGCACTCCGCCTCGCTGAACGGATTCCGCTTCGCCCCGTCATGACGGTCACGAATCGCACGGATGCAAGTCAAGGCCTCCTTTTCCATACTTTCGTATATCATGCCGACAGCGGCACAATATTCGAAACCGGTCATCACTTCGGCAAAGTAAGGGAAAGAGACTTCCAGTCGTCCTTTCGGCCAGGAGGCCATCAGCAGACCGGACTCATCTCCCATCACATACGAACGCATATTATTAAAGTAACGGCTGAAATCCTTCACATAATTATATTTCATGATACTTCCCAATGTCGTACGGATATGCTCCTTATCTCCCAGATATCCCAAACCGCATATATGGGCCATATACTGTCCGACCAACTGATCGACCAGGCAACCTTTTCCCAATTGAAACGGCGGAACCTTCACGTCCGGATTCCGCATATCCAGATATTCAAATGTTTCGGGATCGGTTATCTTATGTTCATAATATTCCCCGTTAAACAGATTGGCATCCATCCAGATGCTTCCCTGCCGGAACAAAGTATTGCATTTCTTGGCAAACGTCTTATCCTTCATGGCTAAAGCCATTTTCTCAGCCGCCTTTAAGGCTCCCATATACCAGAAGCCCATTTGAGGATTCGGACCGAAATAGTTCACATCCATCGTGTTATGCTGCGAACCTTCCATGATGCCGTCCTGATTGCCATCCCAACCTTTGTCGGTCCAGGCATAAGCAAGCACTTTCTTTACTTGCCCCCAATTCTTTTGCAGGAACTCATCGTCTCCCGACAACTGCCAATCCCGGTAAATCTTCATGACACATCCCATCTGGCCGTCCGCCGCAGCCGAATTACCTTTCGCTGCTTCCGATAAAGGCAAGGAAGCCCGGAAATTCATCAGCCCGTTTTCTTTCGTCGCATAGTTGAATTCCACATCACGCATCGTCTTTGCCAATTCACCGAAAAGAAACGGTGTCGCCACCTCGTAGTTCCAAACATGCGTGCAGCTGCCGGCACAAGAACCGAAACGATCCATCACGCCTTCCCATCCCATCAAATGTCCGCTAGGTAAACGAAAGACCGTTTGCGAACGCAATGTTGCCAGATTAAACAAAGCAGCCTCTTTGACAACATCAGGATAAGTCGATTTCAGGAAGGCATGCACAAAAGAGAGCGTCTGCCTTTCCATTTCCGGAATCTGAGGTACGATTGCCTCGGCCGCTTCCCAGGCATCCGGGAACCGAGTGCTGTAATAGTTCCCGACAATTGTTTCCGACCAAGCTTTCCGGTTCGGGAAATTCCAAGTCAGGTAGAAAGTAAACGTTTCCGTACTGCCAGGTCCCACTGTCTTCTTTACCGCCAGCGAAGCCATCGGGTCTTCATCCTCCTGTCTGTCCCGCTCCGTCAGTTCGCCATCAGCACTAAAATCATCCCAAAAGTTAAGAATACCATTATTCCAATTATCCGCCCGCGAAGAAGTCCGGTAGGTGACCCCTTCTACTGCCTGAGTGGTCAAGGCCACCGTTCCATAAGCCGGATCATTCTTATCTACCCCGTCCGAATATAGGTAGAGGCCTTGCAAGCCGTTCTTTTTACGAAACTGGTTTTTATTGTCTTTCGCGCCTGTCGGAATGTAATCTCCTTTCCAGTCAGTCCTGAACTTACTGCCGTCCTTCCCGATAAAATTGCGCATCGAACCACAAACGGCTACCTCCAAAGGACGGTCGGTCGTATTTGTCACCTCATAAGCCAACACGGCAATCGGCATGCCACTGGCATCTGCGTCTCCCGGTACCAACGGATTGAATCCTTTGACCGTCACTTTCACCGGCAATTGCCGGTCGGAAAGATGCACTTGTCCGAACGGATAAGCCGCCTCGAAAGTAGCATCGGCAAAACGCGGCATACCGTGATGGTTCACCGGCCGCCCCTCATAATGCAAATACTCCTGCGGATATAAAGGACCTGCAAGCAGGGTAGTCATAGCCTCTCCCGTCTGCGGTTTTGCATAAATTGCAAAGAAAGGTGCATTATTGCCGGTCGTCACCGTACTATATTTCTTACCAGGGACATTCATAATCTCCCAATCCCGCAACTCTCCCCGGCCTCCCAAAGAGACCGTTCCAGTCCCGATTCCTCCCAAAGGCAATGCCACCTGGTAAAGATGTTCCCGGTCATATTGTTTCAAAACCGGCCATGTTTGCGGCTTCCATTCTTGGGAAAAGACGGCTCCGGAAACAAACATACAAATCGTTAACAGCTTTAATCTATTCATAACTCCAAAATTAGTTCAAGGCATACAATGCTCAAAGGGCTAATATACTTAAATATTATCCATTTCGGCCTTTTTTAACGGAAAAGATATCCGATATACCCATTATTACATCGGAGAGTTATAATCTTGAAAGGTTCAAAAGCTTGCCATAAAAAAGAGGATAAGCTATGTTAGCAAAACAAACAACAACCCTTATTGGGACGTTTTACTGTTTGGATTGAAACCCCAAGCAATCCGTGTCTGACATTTTTCTCTTTTATACCCAAATTAATAAGCAACCAGCAAAACGAGCACGGCAGGAAATCGAAAAACAAAATCCCTTTATGCTCAAAAAACAGAATAACCTGACATTGTGGAAAAGCTGAACTCCCGGAGAATTGCCTATAGTAAACGAATGTGTTTTGTTGTTAATGAAACAATGTTATACAATAACTCCCTTCCCAGATCAGGATAAGAAGGGAATTATAACCCGGATTTTGTATCAATTGCATTACGATGGCTAACCTTATGCATTAGCCATCGTAACTCATAGGGTTAGCACTTGTAAAGCGATGCCTTACTTTCTATACCTTATTTACCGGATGGCAGCCTGTCTACCACCATCGGACGAACAATATTTCCTCCTAACGAAACAATACTATCCTTGACAAACATATCTACGACAAACGAATTGCGAGGATGTATCTCAGACTCACTTTTGTGCGCATGGAAAACATAGCGCATCTTACCTTCCATATCAACAAAAGGAGCACCGTGACCGACGCCAACTAGCCCATCGCACTTATGCAACACGGGATTGCCTTCGTACTTTTTCCACGGGCCGAAAGGCGAATCCGATGTGGCAAAGCCTACCGCATAGTCCTGGCTTGTATAGCCGTTTGCCGAATAAATCAGATAATAGACGCCATTCTGTTTAAAGACGGAAGGACCTTCCACTACTTTGGGAAGAACCAATTCCCACGGTTCTTCGGCCTTGAAACATTGTGTCAATGTTTCTTCCTTGATCTCTTTCAGGTTCTCTTTCAGCTCTGCGCACCAGATGACATTGCCGTCGTTGAAACGAACGAAATATAGATAGGCTTTTCCGTCTTCGTCAAAAAAGACGGAAGTATCGATGCTCTTTTCCTCGCGGATCGGCTTATGCTCGTCCTGCTTGAACGGACCCAAAGGAGAATCTGCCGTAGCAACACAAATATGCTCTTCCGTCGAATAGAACATGTAGAACTTCTTATCTTTTTCAACATAATAGACTTCCGGCGCCCAGAACATCGATTCGCCGTACGAGTTCGCATGGCTAAGCGACAAAGCCGAGGCACGTTCCCAGTATTCGAGGTCTTTGGAGTAATAGACGTCAAAACCGGTTCCGACATTCGTCCCGTAAATATAGTAGAGGCTGTCATGTACCAAGATGTAAGGATCAGCCAGAGGGACCGTCTTGGACAAGACAGTTACCGGCTTTTCTTCTTCTACTTTTCCTTCTTCCTTTTTATCGGATTCGGAATCCGAACAACTCATGCAAAAACAAAGGGAGAACGAAAACAATAAAGTAATCCATTTCTTATTCATAAAATCATCAGTTTAATTATTTAATAACAGGACGAAACGCACCGTAAGAAGGCTCCAATTTATCAACGTAAGGCCAGCCGTCTTCATCCCACAAAATGCGGTCCAACAAAACTTGCCGTTGCGCATCCAAACGTTCCAGTTCAAAAGCATGGTAAAGCATCCACGTGTTCTTTTCGTCATCTTCGAGAAGGGTGGAATTGTGGCCGGTCCCAACAAAGCGGTCATTCTTATGCAGGATTACTTCATGCTTGTTATCCAACATTTGTCCTCCCTGTTTATCGACATACGGGCCGAAAAGGTCTTTCGAACGCGCCACAACTGTGGTGTAGGTGCTTTTCTGTCCTTCGCAACAAGAGCCGATAGAGCCGATGAGGTAGTAGTACCCGTCGCGTTTCCACAGGTTGATTCCTTCGTAAGCGTTGCCAGCGATCTGGCGCTTGGTGTCAAGTTTAGGCGTGATCATCACATCATCTGTCACATCCAGTTCCATGATATAAATTCCGAAGAAGCTCCCCCAAAGCATATAATACTTGCCGTCTTCCTCATAGAAATACTGGTCGATGGAGTTCTCTACATTCACTTCACGGCTGTCAAATACTTTGCCTTTCGGTGTGAACGGACCTTCGGGAGAATCGGAAACGGCATAACCAACGGTGCTAACCCAATGATTACCCCATTGCGCCAAAGAATAGAAAAGAACATATTTGCCTTTCACATAGCGAATCTCCGGGGCCCAAAGATGAGCACGTTCTTTGACATCCTTGTTGTCGGGCAAGAAGTCTGGACGAGTCTCATCAGTGAAGGCAGTTCCTATCTCTTCCCATTTCACCATATCTCTTGATCGAAAAATCGGCAAGTTACGGATATCTTCAGTCGCATATAAATAAAAATAACCATCTTTTGCTCGCATGGCAGTCGGATCAGGTGCAGCAATCCGTATCACCGGATTATGATAAGCTAGTTGTGAATCATCAACTTTCGGAATATCCTGCCCATCCGAATTTCCAGTATTACCATTTCCACTACAAGCAGTGCAATAAATAGCACAAGACAACAAGAAAAATTTTTTTACATTCTTCATTTTCTATCTATTTTTATGAAGAAGCTATTACAATAGTACATATCAAAAATATAAACTTTTGCAACAGCTTCTTCTTTACAAAATCATTACTTCCAACTCGGATTCTGTTCCATATTCGGGTTCATCTGCGTTTCGTTATACGGAATCGGATATAACCAATAATGGTCTCCCCCCCACGCATAATGATAAGTTGCCTGTCCCCAAACCTGTCGCAGACCGTTCACCACCTGTTTGCCGTTGTCGTCATATGTGGCAAACTTTTTGTCCTTCCAAGTCTTCCAACGAAGTTCGTCAAAGTAAATCAGGTCTTCACCAAGCAATTCCCAATACCGTTCGTTCCGGATACGTTCACGCATATCAGCTTGGCCCATCACGGTCGTTGGGACATTGGAGTTGAGCAATTGGGCACCGGCACGAGCACGTACCTGATTGACAACAGTAACCGCTTCGTCTATCTTGCCCTGTTCGTTCAATGCCTCAGCAAGGTTCAACAGAACATCAGCATACCGGATTTTCGGCATATCAATACCAGTACCTTTTTGGCTACCTTCACCGACTCCTTCCGTCACGAATTTACGGTTCAGATAATAAAACATCGCCTGCGTATCAGTACGCAAATCACTCGCTTCACGCGTAATCGTACCATCCGCATTTTGTGTTTCTATCCACTGGCTACGGAACGGATAGCGGTTTGTAAAGTAATTATCAGCACCTCCGTCACCTCCTAAATAAGTGGCATACGGCGTAATGACACTCATTTCTAAACGCGGATCACGCTGTTCGTAGGCCTTGCGAATACGAGCTTCATTGCCACTCGGCAGATAATAATCCATATTGGCCCCCTGCTCTTTCGCATTTGCGATTTCTGATTCCGTCAAGTTATCACGCAAGAAAAAGACACGGCGTTCATTGACCGTCAACTTATAATACTCGGGAATGATCTTCGACCAGTCGAACTTGCTTCCATCCGCACACTCATAGGTATCAACGAAATCCGGATTGACCAAATAGTTATTCCACATGGAACCATAAGTACAACGATTACCAAATCCCCGGTTCTTAGAATTCCAATAACCATCCTCTTCGATGCACTGGACAGAGAAGATCATCTCATCACACTGCTCATTGACCTCCTTGAACAACATCTTATAGGCATTCGCACCGGAAGTAAACAGGCGATAACCACAATCACCGACCTTTTTGAAGTCAGCTTCAGCAGCCCCCCAGTTCTCCAACCACAGGTATATCTTGCCTCTGAGCGCATACGCTGCACCTTTCGTAATGTGACCATAATCATTGTCGCCGCTGTTGTATTTATCCGGCAAATTTGGCTCGTTGATGCAATCAGTCAAATCCTTAATCAACTCATTCCAGAGATCCGTCATAGAAAGACGGCTACCCTTCGCTTCTTCGATGTTCTTGATTGGCTCTGTATAATAAGGAACACCACCAAACAGCAAGTTCAATTCATAATACCAATAGCTACGGAGAAATTTGGCTTCAGCAATCAAACGTGCTTTCTTCGCTTCCGGAAGCCCTACCACATCCGGCATATTAGCAATCACATCATTGCAACGGATGATAAACTTATAGTTGTCATGCCAAATCCAACTCGGACCATCTCCTGATGTCGTCTGGTTGCCAAACAGCATACCAAAGTTACGCCAGTTCGCATCGCGATCCATCACTGCCGAAAAGCAATCGAACCACATATTATAGTTATCATTATACAAATGGTTCAATCCATTGTATAAGCCGGTAACAGTCTGTTCAGCCATCGTGGCATCTGCCCATACCTCTCCTTCACTCGGCTGGTTTTTCGGAGTCAAATCCATATCTACACAACCTGTAAAGAACAAACCTGACAAAATTGTTGCTGAAAAAAGTTTTGCCATGTCTTTTATAATTCCCAAATTATTCTTGTCCATACTTTTTTTCACAATTTAATTAGAATGTCACATTAACACCAACCGTATACTGGCGGATCGGCATATAACCGTCACCGGCCATACGTTCCGGATCGCTACCTTCGAACTTAGTGATTGTCAGTAAATTTTCGCCAGACAGATAAACTCGTGCATTCTGAATGAAGGCTACTTTCATCCATTCTTTCGGAAAGGTATAGCCTATCGTCAGGTTTTTCAGCTTTATGTAGTTACCATTCTTCAGATGCCAAGAACTGGTAGCACTTGCCTGACCGCTGTTCTGATAACCAACGAGACGTGGCGTTTCGGAATAAATGTTCGTACGCGGATCATTCGGATTTTCAGGATCGAAGAAATAGTGATCATAAGCAATGTCATATCCGAGACCATATCCGTGCGTAACACTGACGCTGTTTTGCGTTTGTTTGTAATAATCGATCTTGAATCCGGCTGCTCCCGCCCAGTTCATCGATAGGTCAAAGCCCTTCCATGTCATGCTTGCCTGCAAGCCGAAGTAGTATTTCGGTCTCCAAGAAACACCTTGAAAATCGCGATCGTCATCATTACCATAAATACCATCTCCGTTATAGTCAGCATAAATCATATCCCCATACCAAATCTTATCTTTGCCGATCGCTTGGTTTGGGTAAAACTTATAACCAGCATCAAACATCGCCTGCAACCATTTCATATCAGCCTCAGTACGGATCATTCCGTCTTTCGGTCCCCCATTAATATTCACTGTCCCATCACTATTGAAATAAGAACCGTTACCTTTGTATGGATTCATCATATAATATTCATTCATCTCGTGGCCTTCCACGATCAAGTTGGACGAACCGTTTGCTACCGTACCAACATTCTGATACCACACTTTTTTGCCGTTGGCATCCGTACGCCATTCGCGGACCAACTCCCCTTTATATTTCGTCACTTTATTCTTATTATAAGTAAAGTTTCCTGAAACTGAGTAAGAGATGTCTCCGACACGGTCATTCCAACCCAAAGTAATTTCAAGCCCTTTGTTGTTAACACCTGCCAGATTCTGGAGCGGAGAAGTAAATTGGTTCAGAGATTCCGGAAGCGTCGGGCGATATAAGATTCCATCCGTTTTTTTGTCATATACTTCGATCGTTCCGTTCAAACGGTTGTTCAAAACACCGAAATCAAGACCTATATTGGTAATAGCCGTTTCCTCCCATTCCAAAGCGTAGTTGGAGAAAGTAGTCATGGCTAAACCATTGGATTTATTGCTATTGAACGCATAGTTGTAACCTGAACCGTAAAGTGCCTGCCACTCGTAATTACCAATGGAATTATTACCCAACTTCCCCCAAGATGCACGCAGCTTCAAATTACTCAACCAATCTATATCTTTCATGAATTCCTCTTCAGATATACGCCAACCGGCAGAGAAAGAAGGAAACAGACCCCAACGAGAATCGGGAGAAAAACGAGAAGAACCATCATAACGCATGTTCATTTCGAACAAGTAACGATTGTCAAATGCATAATTGATGCGACCGAACCAAGAACGAGAAGAATATTCGTATGAAGAACCCTTAATATAATAAGGATCCGTCATGGCATCAAAGTCTGTCAAATTGACACTTGACATACCTTCCTTACAAATATCCACTTCGTCTCCCCAGTTACGCGATTCTTCATAACCGATCAATGCACCCACATCGTGCTTTCCATAAGTATGCGCCCAACTCACCAGCATATTGGTTTTCCAGTACTTTTCACGTCTTTCCCAATCATACACCTTATAAGTAGCCATATCCGTAGAAGTCGGAGGCGTACTCAAAGTCATTGTACGGTTGAAACTGTACTGTTCTTTATAATCAGAAGGTTGCCATCTGTGATGGTTTGTAAACTGATCATAATAAAAGTTGGCTGTAAACTTGAAGTCTTTCAAGAACTTCACTTCTATATACGGGTTCACGAAATATTTGTTCTGCTTGTAGTAACCATACGAGTTACTCATATTCAGCAATGGGTTTCCTGCCTGCCCGTCTTCTTCGTTAGTTTCGATTCCACCATATTTGCCGTCATAATAAGGATAAACACCTGGGGTCACCTTCTGCATGTTCAATCCCCACATATCGCCCAGATTATTGCGATCCTGATCGGCGTTATACCCCCAAGCACGCATTCCTACAGTCAGGAAATCGGTTACTCTCGACTCGATGTCACTACGCAAATAATATTTCTTTACCCCCGACTCGATAACCAAACCTGGATTATTCAGGTAAGTACCCGAAATCGCATAGTTAGTACGCTTTTCCGCACCAGTCAAGCTGATAGTATGTTCCTGCATCCATTTCGGGTCATAAACGACATCATACCAATCCGTATTCGGATGCGTCACATAATTCGGTATGCCAGCGACATTCGTCGCGTTCGGGTTATTAGCTGCTTCACGCCACTCATTGATCGTCGACTGGGAGAACTTGGCCGCCTGGTTCGTGTTGAGATAACCTTCGTTGACAAACTCCATATAATCCGCATAATCCGTTACCTGACGAATCAGCTTGGCCGGAGTCTGGTAAGAAAACTTGCCCGAATAGGTCACATTGATTTTTCCATCCGAACCACGTTTCGTCGTAACCAAGATTACCCCATTAGCCCCTCTGTTACCGTAAATGGCACAAGAAGCGGCATCTTTCAAGATGGAGATCGAAGCCACATCATTTGGATTCACTTCATTGAGGCTCATCTCCATTCCGTCCACAAGGATCAGTGGGCCAGCATCGTTCATCGTACCCACACCACGGATCAAGATGGAAGAACCTTCGGCATTCGGCTGGCTACTAGTATTCATCACATTGACACCGGCCGCCATACCTGACAACGATGCGGCGATCGTGGTAACCGGACGGCTCAGCTTCTCATCCGTAAAATTTAGGCTGGCTACAGATCCGGTCAAATTCACCTTCTTCTGAGCAGCATAACCAACAACAACAACTTCTTCAAGAGCTTGGGTGTCATCTTTCAATACGATTTCGAAAGCCCCTTTATTACCCACTACAATCTCTTGGGCCATGTAACCGATATAGGATACCGAAAGTTTAGAATCGGCAGAAACGCCTTCCAGCGTAAATTTCCCGTCCATATCGGTTATTGTTCCGTTGGTAGTGCCCTTTACCGAAACATTCGCTCCGACAACCGGTTCGCCATTAACATCGCGGACAACTCCGGTGACAATCTTTCCCTGCTGGTGAACGCCAGCCTCCTTGACAGTTATGATAATGTTTTTATTCGATATCGTATAACTACAATTCGGGAGAATTGTAGTTAGTATATCTGATATACTAACTACAATTCGGGAGAATTGTAGTTAGTATATCTGATATACTGAGATCCTCAGCATTCAATGTGACACGTTTGTCCACGTCTATTATTTCGTCATTATAAAAGAACGTAAACTCACTGCAATTTTCAATTTTCTTTAATACCTCTTTGACTGTTGAGTTTTTCATATTGAGGCTAATCCGGACAGTCTGAGAATAAGACTCTGTAGCATAAAGCCCACTTAACATGAAAGTTAACATAAACAGGGCTAAATTCATCACCCTGGTTTCTTTTTGAATAAAAGAATACAAAAGACCCTTTCGGTTAAAATAAATCATATTCTATATAGATTTTCAGTTAAACTTTATCGCCGAAACCAAATACCGGACGATAGATTAATTATTTTTTTCGACAGACGAATGCAACCCACATACACCTATCCTCTTTTTTCACAATAACATCATTTGTCTATTCCCATAAGCAATCTGTTTTTAAAGTTAAACATTTATTTTCGAGGAGTTATATATACTTTATTTTTCTTTATCTCATACTTAATCGGAGCAATCAGACTCATCGCTTCCATCACCTCTTCGATGCTCTCCTGCCGGATTGTGAAAGAAAGACGAGTGGCAGCGGCAAACTGCTTCGGGCATTCAATGTCCATATTATAGCGTCCCTCCATACTGATTAAGATATCAGCCAGACAGTCGTTGTCAAATACCAGGCGGTCTTTGATCCAATCGGTATATAAACCGACTTTGGCTTCTTCGACAGAGGCGGTCTGATCCGACTTACGGTATCTAAACAGTTCATCCGGTTTCAAGTAAACCGGATCTTTCAAGGCTTTTCCCGATATCTTCACACTACCGTTCAGCAAAGCGGTCTTTACAAATTCACCGGAAGAATAGCTATCGAGATCGAAGCAGGTCCCCAAGACCTCTACATCTATCTCTCCCGCCTGTACGACAAAAGGCTTTTTCGCATCTTTCGCCACCTCGAAATATGCTTCTCCCTCCAAAGAGACCAACCGTCTGTCATCGGCAAATTGATTCGGATAAGAGTCAGTTTAGTTTCCGAATTCAGCCAAACCACCGATCCGTCAGGCAACGTGAACCGGCCTTTGCTTCCTTTTGCCGTAATCAGTTGGTTTTGCACGATGACATCAGGAGCGGAATGCTCCTTCCAACTGCCGATACCATAACCGACTCCCAACAAAAGCAACAAGACGGCAGCAACCCGCGTCCAACGCAAAACCACCGATAATGTATTTCTCTTCGCAGGCAAGCCCCTCTCCATCCGTCCCTGCTCCAGCAAGATACGGTTTTTCAGTTTCCCCAAAGCAATATCGATCTCCAGCTCGTTTCCGGCAGCGACATTACAAGACAGCCACAGGTCACGAGTTGCAATAAAATCATCCCGATTATCATCCGATTGTTTCAGCCATCGAAGCAATAGCCTCTTCTCTTCCAGTTCAGCCGAGCCATCCAAATAACGGATTATGATTTCGTTGATATTGTGTATTTCTTCTTTCATTACAGATTCATTTATTAGTAATACAAAAAAAGGTAGTTTTACCCTACCTCCATCCTACAAAGAATTAACGTTTCTTTTTATTCTCCGGCATGAAACTTTCGTTCCACCCTCTGGCTGTCTAAAGAGAAAGACAAGTGACAGCCAACACTAACAAAGGGAATAAGTCCCTTTGGATAAGATATTCTTTCAACCCGGAAAGAGCCTTACTAATCTGCTTTTCAACCGCTTTGATACTAATATTCAGTTGTTCCGCAATCTCACGGTTCTTCAATCCATAGCTCCGGCTTAACATAAATATTTTATGGCATTGAGGGGGAAGCGTGTTTATATAAGACATGATTTCTTCTTCCAGTTCTTTCAATAACAAGCTCTGCTCGGAATTTTGCATATAAGAGGATACGTACTGATCCAATATATCCGTCTCTCTCTCAGGTTTCAAAGGGTATACATCCTGTTGTTTCTTATCCAACGCATTCAGAGCATGCGTATATACGGCTTTGAAAAGATAAGACTTTACAGATTCATCCTCAAAACGGATACTTTCACGCCGCTTCCAAAGTTCATAAAAAACATCCTGAACAATATCTTCCGACAAATCCTTATCATTCACAAAACGGAAAGCATACGCCCGCAAAGGTTTGTAGAAACGCTTGAACAGTGTTTCCAAGACTGCAAAATCCTGAACATATATCTCTCCTGACATGAATTTGTTGTTTTATAAAAAGCAAAAATACAGATATTTTCCATTTAATGCCGGCAGAAGGGGAATATTGATAACTATATAAGCAATATTGCCATTTACAATGCAACCATATTATCACTATCTTTGTTTTATTAATAATAAAAGGAAACAACATGACACCGATTGAATTAACAAAAACGGAATTTATACAGCGAGTAGGAAACTTCGAAGAAAGCCCCAAAGATTGGAAATACGTAGGCGACAAACCTTGTATCGTAGACTTTCATGCTCCCTGGTGTGGCTATTGCAAACGTCTGGAGCCGATACTCAATGAGTTTGCAAAAGAATACGACGGAAAACTCTACATCTATAAAGTCAATGTAGACAACGAAGAAGAACTGGAAGCTGCTTTCAAGATCCGGACGATCCCGACTTTGCTCCTCTGCCGCATGGACGGGAATAAAGAAATGATGCTCGGCACGATGGGTAAACCGGAACTTCGCAAAGTGATCGAAGGCATCTTATAATGTCTCTATCAAATATTAGAATACAGAAGGTATGAATCAGGAAAGCCAAGCGCTAATTCTGATTCATGCCTTCTACTTTTATACGGATCGAGCCTGGAGTCCGTTGGAAGCAGGAACAAAATAGATTCAGATCATTCGTCTTTTGCATGAACTCCTGCAATATCCGGTATTCCTCATCCGACCATGTTTCATAATGACGGGGATATTGTTTACGAACTCTCATTATCGACTCGGATACGTCCGTTTTCTTGATTCCCAATTGCCGGATACGCTCTTCGAAACCGGCCAGATCTTCATCCGTACAGTTGTTTACCGGATCGGCATCAAAGAAACCGGGACAAATCTTATTCCCGACCTGGACCTGTTTCGTTACAGAGACAGGAATAGGTTCGAAAAGAACGGATTCCGGTTCTATTGCACCTAACTCCTTCCTTAAGTTTGAAATATGCTTCGCTGCTTCTGGAGAAATCAGTTTCACGGAACATTCATGACGGGAATAACTCCCATTTCTACGTGCAGAAAGCCAGTTAAAGGAACCTTCCACCAATACCGAATCATCAATCGCAAGCGATTTATTATGAATGCCTTTCAACAGAATCAACTTAACACCGTTTTCGGTTAAAGCCTTCCGTCCGGCAACGGCCTCCTTCCGCAACACACCGGTTTGTTTGTCACAATCTAAGCGGAAATCCGAATACACCACGACTTCCACACCCCGCTC
>CEAR01027208.1_pt1 | contig 15066 bp, 13 predicted proteins | sample 557461 | NCBI WGS metagenome assembly CEAR01 (sample SAMEA3182075, study PRJEB8094) | gut metagenome | biome: human; feature: gut; material: Stool; isolation source: human stools | place: Canada | collected 2012-03-14
ACCGGGCAGGAATCCAGCACATACCCGTGCGTCGGCTCGCTGCTGGCAAGCTTTTGCTCAAACAGAACCTCGGCCAGCGCGGCAAAGGCTTCTGCCAGCCGGTTCAGCCGGCGGCAGAACGCCTGATAGCTGGGCAGCTTCTGGAACTCGCCCAGATGGTATGTTCTGATGAAATTGTAGATACTCTTCCGCGTCAATAAGCCCTGCTGTGCGCCCCATAAGTATGCGGTCATCAACTCCACGTCTGTAAATTGGGCGGACTTATTGTTGCTTCCGTGTTGCATTTTCTCCGCGATTCTGCTATCCTTACTGTGATGGCAAATCGCGCAATAGAGTTCGATCAGTTTGTTCACACCTTACTATCTCTCTTCTTGCGCCTTTTGTCATCTTTTTTTCGGTTTCTACTATTGATTCGCATTCATAGGGGAAGGCTTTTTTCCAGCAAAAAGCCCCTCCCGTGCGGGAGGGGCTTGGGGCTACTTATGCGAACGGATTTTCCGTGGGATACGGGAGGGACTTCGGCTGGTTGTAGGCAATATCGCCCACGCCGAGGAACTTGAAGACCTCGAACAGGAGCTTGCCGTAGTGGCCGAAGGCGACCGCACCGTGGTGCGGGTAGCGCTTCTGGATGAGCACATGACGGTAGAAGCGGCCCATCTCCGGGATGGCGAAGATGCCGATGCCGCCGAAGGAACCGGTCTTGACGGGCAGGATCTCGCCCTCGGCGATGTAGCTGCGGAGGTTGCCGTCGGAGTCGCACTGCAGACGGTAGAAGGTGATCTGGCTCGCCGCGATGTCAGCTTCGAGCGTGCCGCGGGTGAAGTCGGGCTCGGAGCCTGCCGGTTCGAGCAGACGGTGCTGGATGAGCTGATACTTGACCGCACGGTCGGCGCAGAGCTTGCAGCTCGGCGTGTTGCCGCAGTGGAAGCCCATAAAGGTGTCGGTAAGCGTGTAGTCGAACTTGCCCTTGATCTCGGCGTCAAAGAGGCTGGCGGGAACGGAGTTGTTGATGTCCAGCAGCGTCACGGCATCCTTCGAGATGCACGCGCCGATGTACTCCGACAGTGCGCCGTAGATATCGACCTCACAGGCCACGGGAATGCCGCGCGAGGCAAGGCGGGAGTTCACATAGCACGGCTCGAAGCCAAACTGCTCCGGGAACGCGGGCCAGCACTTGTCTGCAAACGCAACGTATTTGCGCGCGCCCTTGTGGCCATCGGCCCAGTCGAGAAGCGTCAGCTCGAACTGCGCCATGCGCTCGAGCATATCGGCGTAGTACTTGCCCTCGCCCATTTCCTGCTTCATATCCTCGCAGACGGCGGGAATACGCGCATCGCCCGCGTGGGTCTTGTAGGAGACGAGCAGGTCGAGTTCGGAGTTTTCCTCGATCTCCACGCCGAGCTCATACAGGCCCTTGATGGGCGCGTTGCAGGCGAAGAAGTCCTGCGGGCGCGGGCCGAAGGTGATGATCTTGAGGTTTTTGACGCCGATGACGGCGCGGGCAATGGGGATAAAGTCCGCGATCATCTTTGCGATATCGGCAGCCGTGCCGACCGGGTATTCGGGGATGTAACCCTTCAGGTGGCGCATGCCGAGGTTGTACGAGCAGTTCAGCATACCGCAGTAGGCGTCGCCGCGGCCATTGATGAGGTCGCCGTCGCCCTCGGCGGCTGCCACGAACATGCACGGGCCGTCAAAATACCTGGCGATGAGGGTCTCCGGAGTCTCGGGGCCGAAGTTGCCGAGGAAGACGACGAGGGCATTGCAGTCCGCGGCCTTGACGTCGGCGACGGCCTTGAGCATGTCGGCTTCGTTCTCGACGGTGACGGGACATTCGTACACGCCGCCCTCGCAGGCTTTGGCGATGTTCGCGCGGCGCATTTCGGAGAGCGTGCGCGGGAAGCAGTCACGGGAGACGGCGATGAGGCCGAGCTTGACATTGGGGATGTTTTCAAACATGATACCTTTCCTCCTTAGTTTTCGGTAATATCGATATTTTTGCCGGTCAGGCCGATGTGCGCGCCGGACTTTGCCTCGCTGGAATCCGGATGGGCCAACAGCCACTTGTTGCGGGCGGTCATCCATGTATCTTCTTCGCTCTGCGGCTCGAATGCGGGCTTTTCCGTGTTCGTACCCTTCGGCAGGACGACGGCGACGCGGAAGCCGGTCTTTGCGGTCTGGCAGGGTGCGTAGTGGAGCGTCGTGCCGTAGACCTCGACGGCCGTGCCCGCCGGGACGCGGAAGGCCTTGACCTTCGCGGTGTCAAGCTGGCCGTCTTCAATCTCGTCTTCTTTTGCAAGCAGGAGAATAAAATCCTGCTCGCCGACGTTGATCTCGCTGTCCCGGTGGTACTCGAGACAATTGAGCTTTGTATTGTAGCCCCAGCACATGCCGATCTGGATGGGCAGACCGCCATAGGCCCGATTCTGCATCGCGTCAAAGATGCCGCAGGTCTCGAGCGCTTCGATGGCCGGTTCGTAGGCCGTGCCGCGCTCGGGCATGGGGACGGTCTGCATGGCTGCGACGAGCGCAGATGTGTCATACCCAGTCAGGACCTTGCCGTAGGGCCGAAACTCCGGATCGAAAACGGAATAAATTTTCATAGTTCCTCCTTATACTGTCGCGGCGAAGAAATCCTTCAGCGCGGGATAGAGCTTTTTGAAATTCTGATAGCGCGCCTCGTACTTTGCCGTCAGCGCTGCATCCGGCTCGGTCGTGGACGCGGTCTCGACGAGGGCGTCGGCGGCCTCCTGCACAGAGGCAAACTTGCCGCAGCCGACCATGGCAAGCATCGCCGCGCCGTAGCCGGGGCCCTGCTCGGTCTTGACCATGTCAAGAGGAATGCCGAGGACGTTGGCGAAAATCCTCCGCCACAGTGGGCTCTTTGCGCCGCCGCCGCAGATGTTCGAGCGCGGAATAGAAATACCGAGCGACTTTGCGACCTCAAACGAATCGCGGATGGCAAACGCCACGCCCTCCAGGACTGCCTGCACCATGTCGGAGCGGCTGGTATCCATCGTCATACCGGTGAAGGTGCCGCGGGCGTTGGTGTCGTTGATGGGGCTGCGCTCGCCCATGAGGTACGGCAGGAAATAGACGTGGTTTTCGCCGAGCTTTTCGTCGGTGATATCTGCCTGTTCGCCCGCGAAGTCGGACGTTTTCAGAATTTCCTCGCACAGCCACTTGTTGCAGCTCGCGGCAGAGAGCATGCAGCCCATGAGGTGATAGCCGCCGTCGGCGTGGGCAAAGGCGTGCAGGGCGTTGTTGGGGTCGACGCCGAATTTGTCGGACGAGATGAAGATCGTCCCGGACGTGCCGAGGGAGATATTGCAGCCGCCCGCGCCGACCGTGCCGGTACCGACCGCCGCCGCGGCATTGTCGCCCGCGCCAGCCACGACCTTGACGGTCTCCGGCAGGCCCAGCGTCTGCGCGGCTTCCTTCGTCAGCGTGCCGACGACCGCAAAGCTCTCAAAGAGCTGCGGCATCTGGCTTTCCGAAACGCCGCAGATGTCAAGCATTTCCTTTGACCAGCACTTGTGCTGCACGTCAAGCAGCAGCATGCCGGAGGCGTCGGAGTAATCGCAGGCGTGGACGCCCGTGAGCTTGTAGGTCAGGTAGTCCTTCGGGAGCATGATCTTTGCGATCTTTTTGAAGTTTTCCGGCTCGTTTTCGCGCATCCAGAGGAGCTTCGGGGCGGTGAAGCCCGCGAAGGCAATGTTCGCCGTCAGTCTCGAGAGCTTGTCCTTGCCGATGGTATTGTTGAGGTAGTCGACCTCCTTAAACGTGCGTCCGTCATTCCACAAAATCGCCGGGCGAATGACGTTGTCGGCTGCGTCCAGCGCAACAAGGCCGTGCATCTGCCCGCCGGAGCCGATGCCTGCAACTTCACTTGCGTCAAAGCCGCGCAGCAGCTCGGGAACACCGGTCACAACTGCGCTCCACCAGTCCTCGGGCTTCTGCTCCGACCAGCCGGGGTGTGGGAAGATGAGCGGATACTCGTGCGTGACCTCGTTCACGATCGCGCCGGCTTCATCCACCAGCAGCAGCTTGCACGCGGACGTGCCGAGATCGATACCGATAAAATACATGGCTGCCTCCTTTTCCGCCGCAGCCGCCAAGGGCAGACTGCGCCGCAACATTTATGAACTGATTTTATAATTCTTTTTTATAAAATTCAATCACCTGCGCGGATTTTTTTCAATTTTTGTTGGTTCTGCTCAAAACTGCATGGAGATCTTCGTATATTCTACACGTCATCTTTTTCTTTTAAAAAATTCACGTATTGACTTTTGTAAAAGTTCTGATAAAATAGAGGTAAAATCGCAAGAATTTTGGAGGTGACCGGCATGGCGGAGGTCTCTGCCCTCGACCAGACCATCAGCGCCCGCCGCAGGCAGACGCGCAGCAGCATCTACCGGTATTTGTACGAGGCGGGCGTCCCCTGCTCCAAGCAGCAGATCGCCGCGGCCCTGGGCCTCAGCCTGCCGACGGTCTATCAGAACCTGACGGAGCTGGCCGCGGCCGGGCTCATCGGTGAGGCGGGCATGCAGCCGTCCTCCGGCGGGCGGCCGGCCACGCAGCTTTCGATCCTCGCGGACGCGCGGCTCTCCGCGGGCGTGTGCATCACGCGGCAGCGGCTGCGCTTCATCCTGACAGACCTGAGCCGCCGCGAGCTCGGCTATAAGGACGTCCGCCACCAGAAGGACGTCTCCGACCCGGACTACAGCGCGTTCCTCGCCGCGCAGCTCGAGCGGTTTCTGGATGAGAATGGGGTCGACCGGGGGAAGCTTCTGGGCGTCGGCGTTTCGCTCGCAGGCGTCATCTCCGCGGAGAGCCGCTCGATCCTCTTCGCGCCGACGCTGGCGCTGCGCGACGTGCCGTTTTCGCAGCTCCTGCAGGCCATCCCCTACCCCACGCGGCTGGAAAACGACGGGACCTGCGGCGGCTTTGCCGAGTGGTTCTCCTCACCCGGCACGCGAAATATCGCCTTTTTGTCCATTGAGGACGGCGTGGGCGGCTCTGTGCTGGTCAACGGCGCGCAGTTCACCGGCGACAACGGCCGCAGCGGCGAATTCGGCCACATGTGCGTTGAGCCCGGCGGGCTGCCGTGCAAATGCGGCCGCCGCGGCTGTCTGGAGGCCTATTGCTCCGCCACACGGCTGACGGAGGTCTCCGGCGTGACGCTGCGGGAATTTTTCCTCGGCGTCGAGTGCGGCAACAGCGCCTACCGGACGCTGCTGGACGATTATCTGCGCCATCTTGCCATCGGCATCCACAACATCCGCCTCGCGCTCGACTGCGACGTCGTGCTCGGCGGCTTCATGGCGAAGTTCCTCGAGCCCTACCTGCCGCAGCTGCGCGACCAGCTCGCCCAGCTCGACCCCTTCGACGCCGCCGGCGCCTACCTCCACCTCAGCCGCTACCCCAAGCACGCCGCCCTGATCGGCGCCGCCCTCTACTTCGTCAAACAGTTCCTCGATCAGGTGTGAGACGCAGCTTATGCCTTCCCCTATGAGGGGAAGGTGGCACGGCGAAGCCGTGACGGATGAGGTGGGGGCAGTTTCGTCTACGCAGCGCTGTCCACCTCATCAGTCAGCCTGCGGCCGACAGTTTCCCCTCATAGGGGAAGGCATTGGGTGCCTGCAAATTCATAAAACTTCCCCGCAAAAAGGTGCAGACCAGCAAATTGGGTCTGCACCTTCTATTTACGGCAGTCGTTCTAAGGTAACTAGTTACAAACTTGATACCCCCGTATCAGGCGGCGCGTAGTCAGACACTCGTAAGGTGACCACCGAGTGGAACGACATCTAAAAACCAGGGCCTTACCTAAATTCAGATGCAGTATGCACCAAACCGTAACCAAGCGCCCCTTTTCTCCCCCTTCTTTTCCGGCAAGACGGAAAAGAAGGGGCCGTCGGAGACATATCGCAATCGCAAATTTGCTACAACCTCTCAGTCAGCTTCGCTGACAGCTCCCCTGGAAGGGGAGCCTTGGGATCTCATGCTTCCCGGACGGGGATGGTGATCTCGGTGACGAATTTTTCGGTGTCGTTCGTCAGGCCGTAGTCGATCAGGGTGATCTCGCGGGAGAAGCCGTCCGGCTGCAGGCCGTTTGCGCGGATATAGTCCATCAGGCGGCGGTTGGCGATGACGGTGATCACGATGAAGGAGATCTGGATAAACCCGTCCTGCACGGAGATGGGGACGCCAATCTTCAAGATCGCGTCCATCACCGGCTTCTGCGGGCGCAGGTCCGCCTTTGCCAGCGGCATGGTCCTTCTGCACACGATCACCGCGAGGCTGATCGCCACGCTGATGGCCTGCGAGAGCGACGTGCTGAGCGCGGCCCCGGCAGGACCAAGGTGCAGCGCGCCGATAAACAGGTAGTCAAGCGCGATATTGGCCAGGCAGGCAATGAAGATAAAGATCATCGGGCTTTTGGAATCGCCCATGCCGCGGAAGATGGTGCTGAGGATATTATACGCCGTAATGCACGGAATGCCAAGAAAACAAATCGTCAGATAGCGGACCGTCCCCTCGACCGCCGCCTCCGGCGTCGACATGACGGCCGTGATCGGGCGGCGGAGCAGCAGCAGCCCGACCGTCAGCACGAGCGAGAGCGACAGAAACAGCGTCACCGTATTGCCCGTGGCCGCGGCGGCCTGCGGCCGGTCGTCCGCGCCGATGGCCCGCGCGATCGAGACTGTCGTGCCCATCGCCAGCCCCACGATCATGACCGTCAGCATATGCATGACCTGTGAGCCGACGGCGACGGCCGTCGTCCCCGCGACGCCCTCATACTGGCCAATGATGAACAGGTCCGCCATCCCATAGAGCGTCTGCAGCAGGTAAGACAGCAGATACGGCAGCGAAAACCCGATCAGCTGCCTTCCCACGCTGCCGGTCGTCAGATTCTTTTCCATTCGGATCCCTCCCTTTTGCCCCGTATGATAAACCCTGCAATCGTTGCAAAGTCAAGCCCCGCACGCAAAAAAACGCAGAGGAGGCGGGCGACTTGCACCTCAAAACCAGATTTCACGGGCAGATGTCCGACACGTTCCATGCGGCCGTGTTCGTCACGCTCTCGGGCGGCTTTCAGGACGCCTATACCTATATCTGCCGCGGGCAGGTCTTTGCCAACGCGCAGACGGGCAACATCGTGCTTCTGAGCGCGGCGCTGCTGCGGGCTGCTGCTGGTGAGCTTCGCGCTGATGTTCGTGCGCGACGAGCGCGAGAGCTGAGCTTCCTATCAAAAAAGTCAAGGAATGTTCACAAAACGTTCCTTGACTTTTCATATTTTTTACTTATAATTTAGTTTGATATTGAACAGTTCGATATTGGAGGTCTTTTGTATGCCGGAACCGATGCTGACCGCTTCTGTCATGTTTGCCAACGCGGCGAGATTCGCCGACGCCTATCATACCGCCATCGCGCCGCTGTGCGCGTCGACGGGGCTGCCGCCGGCGGCGGCCGACATCCTGCTGTTTCTGGCCAACAACCCCGGCTGCGAGACGGCGGGCGAGATCTGCCGGATGCGGGGGATGAAGCCCGCGCTCGTGTCGTTCCACATCGACCGGCTCGTGGGCGAGGGCTATCTGCTCCGCCAGCCCGTCCCCGGCGACCGGCGCAAGACGGCGCTCGTGCTGACCGCGCAGGCGCAGCCCATCGTCGCCGAGGGGCGCGAGCTGCAGCGGGCCTTCGCCGACCGGCTGGCCGAGGGGCTGAGCGCGGAAGATCTGGCGCACTTCCGCCGCTGCGTCGCCATCTTTGACCGCAATATCGAGCAGATCCGCGCCGAAAAATCCAAAAGAACGGAGATCCAGAACCCATGATCCAGCTACTCAAACGTATGCGCAGACGCGAAGCGCTGATGGCGCTGCTCTGCGCGGTCCTGGTCGTCGGGCAGGTCTATTTTGACCTGCGGCTGCCGGACTATATGACCGAGCTCACCAAGCTCATCAAAACGCCCGGCAGCAGCACGGGCGATATCCTGTCCGTCGGCGGAGAAATGCTGCTGTGCACGCTGTGCAGCGCCGTGCTCGCCGTCGGCTGCGGGTATCTGTCCGCGCGGACGGCTGCGGGCTTCAGCTTTTCCGTGCGCCGTGACCTGTTCCACCACGTGATGGACGCGGGCAGCGAGGAGATGCAGACCTTCTCCGTCCCCAGCCTCATCACGCGCACGACCAACGACATCACTCAGATCCAGATGATCGTCGCGATGGGCCTGCAGATGCTCATGAAGGCCCCGATCATGGCCGTGTGGGCCGTGATCAAGATCCTCGGCAAGAGCTGGACGCTCTCGGCCGTGACGGCGGGCTTCGTCGTGGCGCTGGTCACGCTGGTGCTGCTCATCATGTCGAGCTGCCTGCCCCGGTTCCGCAGGGTACAGAAGAAGACGGACGAGATCAACCGCGTCGCCCGGGAGAATCTGACCGGCATCAACGTCGTGCACGCCTTCGGCGCGGAGGACTATCAGAACAAGAAATTCGACGGCCCGAGCCGCGATATGATGGACCTGCAGCTGAAAAACCAGCGTCTTTTCGCCCTGCTGCAGCCCGCGATGGGCCTCGGCATGAACGGTCTCGCGCTCGCCATCTACTGGGTCGGCGCGGCGCTGGTCGAGTCGATCGCGCGGACGGATATGGCCGGGCGGCTGACGATGTTCACGAATGTGCTCGTGTTCAGCACGTATGCGACGTACGTGGTCATGTCGTTCATGATGCTCGAGATGATCTTCATGCTGCTGCCGCAGGCGCAGGTCTCGGCGGAGCGCATCAACGAGGTGCTGAACACGAAGCCCCACGTCGTCGAAGGCTTGAAGACCGAAGGGTGCGAGACCGGCACGGTCGAATTCCGCGACGTCTCCTTCCGCTATCCCCATGCAGCCGCCGACGAGCTCGAGCACATCAGCTTCCGCGTCGAGCGCGGCCAGACGCTCGCCATCATCGGCGCGACCGGCAGCGGCAAGACGACGCTCGCCGGCCTCATCCCGCGGTTCTATGACGCGACGCAGGGCACCGTCCTGGTCGACGGCGTCGACGTGCGGGACTATACCTTTGACGCCCTGTACGACAGGCTCGGCTACGTGACGCAGAAGGCCGTGCTCTTCTCCGGCACCGTGCAGGACAATATTTTCTTCGGCCAGAGCGAAGCCGCGGATACCGACGAGACACTGCAGCAGGCGCTGCAGCTGTCGCAGGCGGCAGAGTTCGTGGACCGCTACCCGGAAAAGGCCGCGCACCCCATCGCGCAGCTGGGCCGGAACGTCTCCGGCGGGCAGAAGCAGCGGCTGTCGATCGCGCGGGCGCTGGCAAGACGGCCGGAGATCCTGATCTTCGACGATTCGTTCTCCGCGCTGGACTATAAGACCGACGCGACCCTGCGCGAAGGGCTTGCAAAGCAGCTGCCCGGCACGACGAAGATCATCGTCGCCCAGCGCATCAGCACCATCCGCCACGCGGATCAGATCCTCGTCCTCGACCGCGGCGAGATCGCCGGGCTCGGCACGCATGACGCGCTGATGGCGTCCTGCCCCGTCTACCGGGAGATCGCCATGTCGCAGCTGAGCGAGGAAGAACTCAAAAAAGGAGGCGCATCCAAATGAGACCCAACATGCGTCCAACGGAAAAAACAGACCTCAAGGGCGCACTGCGCAGTCTGACGGTCTATCTGCAGAAGAGCCTCGGCGTGATTCTTCTCGCGCTGGTGCTGGCGGCGCTCAGCGCCGTGCTGACCATCATCGGGCCGGATCAGGTCGGTAAGATCGCGACGCTCATGTCCGAGGGCCTGGTCGGCGGCATCGACCTTGCCGCGGTGGCGCGCGTCGGCGTGCTGCTGGCCGTCATCTACGGGCTCAGCGCGCTCTTCGGCTTCATCCAGCACTATATCATGGCGAGCGTCACGCTCAAAATGTCCTACCGGATGCGCGGCGAGCTGTCGGAAAAGATCAACCGCGTGCCGCAGAAGTATTTCAACTTCCACGCGCAGGGCGATATCCTCAGCCGCATCACCAACGACGTCTCCACGCTCCAGCAGGGTCTGACCAACAGCCTGCCGACGATCATCTCGGCCGCGACGCAGTTCATCGGCTGCCTCATCATGATGTTCGTGACCGAGTGGCGTCTGGCGCTGGCCGCGCTGGGCATCACGCTGGTGGGGCTCCTGCTGACGGTGCTCATCATGTCCCGCTCGCAGAAGTACTTTACCGCCCGGCAGGAGAGCCTCGGCGCGCTGAACGGCTATGTGGAGGAGATGTATTCCGGCCACGAGGTCGTGCGCATCTCCCGCGCCGAAGCGCCCGTCGGGGAGAAGTTCGACACGCTCAACGACGCGGTCTACGACGCCAACTGGCGCTCGCAGTTCCTCTCCGGCATCATGCAGCCGCTCATGAACGTCATCGGCAATCTGTCGTATGTCGCCGTGTGCGTGCTGGGGTCGATTCTGGCCCTGCAGGGCATCATCGACATCGGCGTCATCGTCTCGTTCATCCTGTACGTGCGCCTGTTCACCTCGCCCCTGACCCAGATCGCGCAGGGCATGACGAACCTGCAGACGGCCTCTGCCTCCGCGCACCGCATCTTCGACTTCCTTGCGAGCGAGGAGCTGCCGGACGAGCGGACAAAGCCGCAGCTGCCCCGCCCGGTCCGCGGCGCGGTCGACTTCGAGCACGTCCGCTTCAGCTACCCGGATTCCCCGGATAAGATCATCATCAAGGACTTCTCCGCCCACGTCGCCCCCGGCCAGAAGGTCGCCATCGTCGGCCCCACCGGCGCGGGCAAGACGACGATGGTCAATCTGCTGATGCGCTTCTACGAGCTGACGGACGGCTGCATCAAAATTGACGGCGTTCCGACGACGGACATCCAGCGCGAGGACGTGCAGCGCCTGTTCGGCATGGTGCTGCAGGACACGTGGCTGTTCGAGGGCACGGTCCGTGAAAACCTCGTCTACAACCTCCTCGGCGTGACCGACGCGCAGCTCGAGACGGTCTGCCGCGCCTGCGGGCTGGATAAATTCGTCCATTCCCTGCCCGAGGGCTTCGACACCGTCCTGTCTGAGAGCACGAGCATCTCCGCCGGGCAGAAGCAGCTGCTGACCATCGCCCGCGCCATGCTGCAGAACGCGCCCATGCTCATCCTCGACGAGGCGACGAGCTCCGTCGACACGCGCACCGAGCTTCTCATCCAGCGCGCGATGGATCAGCTGACGGAAAACCGCACGAGCTTCGTCATCGCCCACCGCCTCTCGACAATCAAAAACGCCGACCTCATCCTCGTCATGAAGGATGGCGACGTCATCGAAAGCGGCACCCACAACACCCTCATGCAGCAGGGCGGCTTCTACGCAGCCCTCTACAACAGCCAGTTCGAGCAGGCGTCGTAAAAAGGCTTCCCCCTACGGAGGGAGGTCGTACACCGCCCCCTGCCTTCCCCTATGAGGGGAAGGTGGCACAGCGCAGCCGAGACGGAGAGGTCGTTTCGAATTTGTGACAACCTCTCAGTCAGCCTTCGGCTGCCAGCTCCCCTGCAAGGGGAGCCTTTGGCCCGCTGCGGCGGGGGTCACCCCTCAGGCCATTCGGGCCAGCGCCCCTTGACAAGGGGGAGCCTTGGAGCCTGCAAATTCATAAAACCTCCCCGCAAAAAGGTGCAGTCTGACAAACTCAGACTGCACCTTCTATTTGCTGCAAATATTCAAAGGCAACGACTCATAAAACTGATTCCTACATATCAGGCGGCGCGTACCAAGACGCCCGTGAGGTGACTATCGTGTGGAACGACGCCTGAAACATTGAGACTCACCTGAAATCAGAGGCAGGAAGCACCAAACGCAACCAAGCGCCCCTTTTCTCCCCCTTCTTTTCCGGCAAGACGGAAAAGAAGGGGCCGTCGGAGACATGGGGCAGTCGCAAATTTTCCACAACCTCTCAGTCAGCTTCGCTGACAGCATCCCTACCCCTTTTGTCCCTTCGGGACATTTCCCCCTGATAGGGGGAATCGGCCCCTGCAAGGGGAGCCTCTGGGCGTTCGGTTGCTTATTTCAGATCTTTCGCTTATAATTTCCATAGACCACCGCGCCGTCTTTGGCGACGATGAACGCGTGGGGGTCGTGTTTGCAGACGATGGCGCGCAGGCGGCTGATCTCGTATTTGGTGACGAGGATGTAGAAGATGTGCACCGGCTGGCCGGTGTATTCACCCACGCCCTCGTAGCGCGTGATGCCGCGGTGCAGGTCAACGAGGATCTCGTGCTCCATCTCGGGGCTGAGGACCTTCGTGACGACCGTGACCTCGACGTTGATGTTCTGCATGTGCAGCTTATCCATCGCCGTGGTGGAGATGAACGAGAAGAGGATCGAATAGATCGCCGTCGACAGGTTGAACGCGGCTGCGCAGATGGCGTAGAGCGCCAGATTCCAGATCAGATTCACATGGCCGATGGAGGTATGCGAGCCGCGCTTGAGGAGCATCATGCCGATGACGTCCATGCCGCCCGACGTGCCGCCCATCCAGAGCGTGATGCCGATGCCGCAGCCGCAGAGCATGCCGCCGATCAGACACTCGGCCAGCTTATCGCCGCCCAGAATGCCCGTCCGCGGGACAAGAGAGAGAAACACCGTCGTCGACGTGACGGACAGCAGGGTCTTGAACACCACGCGGTGATCGATCCGCCGCCACGCGATGCATAAAATCGGAAGGTTGATTGCATAGTTGATGATGCCCGCAATATCGATCTTCAGCTCCAGCCCGGTCACGTGCAGAAATAAGGTACGCAGCAGCTGCGCAAAGCCCATAATTCCGCCCGTATAGAGCCCTGCGGGCACCACAAACAGGTTGATCCCCAGCGAATACAAAAATCCTGCTCCGATGATGCCGAGGCAGTGGAGCACCTCCTGCTTCGAAACTGCAAGTTTTTGCAACTGCTCTTGCATTTTTCTCTTTCCTCCCGTTCTTTATGAACGAATTCATGCATTTTGCATGGTGAGCATAGCACGGCAGGCGAAAAAAATCAACCCAAAATCCTGCAACCAGCGCGAAATTTTCCGGTCTGTATGAGCAGGAGAACCAGAGGAGGTCCGATATGGAAGACGAAACGATCCTTGATCTGTACTTTGCCCGCGAAGAGCGGGCCATTGCCGAGACCGGCAAAAAATACGGCGGCTACTGCCGCTCCATCGCCTTCAACATCCTGCGCAGCCACGAGGATACGGAGGAATGCGTCAGCGACACGTGGCTGCACACCTGGAACGCCATCCCGCCCGCGCGGCCCGGCTGTCTGCGCGCGTTTGTCGGGCGCATCACGCGCAATCTGTCCTTTACGCGCTGGGAGGCAGCCCGCGCGCAGAAGCGCGGCGGCGGGCAGACGGAGATCCTGCTCTCGGAGCTTGCCGACTGCCTGCCGGGCGGCGAGCGCGTCGACGCGCGGCTGGACGCACAGGCCGTCACGCTGACGATCGAGGCATATCTGCGCACGCAGACGCGCGAGAACCGGCAGCTGTTCGTCCGCCGGTATTACTACGGTGACTCTGTCCGGCGCTTATCCGGCCTGTTCGGCCTGTCGGAAAACACGGTCAAGTCCCGGCTGTTCCGCCTGCGCGCGGGACTGCGCGACGCGCTTTTGAAGGAGGGGATCGCGGTATGACGACGAAAGACCTGTTCCGCTGCATCGGAAACCTGAGCGACGGCATGATTGAAGAGGCCGCCGACATCAGGCGGAAGCCGCGCTGGCTGCCCATCGCGGCGCTGGCCGCGTGTGCGGTGCTGGCCATCTCCATCCCGCTGGCCGTGCGCAGCGCGAACAGCACCAAATCGGCCTCCACCGCGGACACCAGTGCGGCGGAAACGCCCGCCGCGGAAGCGCCTGCGGAAGCGCCTGCGGAAACAGACAGCGCCGTCGGGGCGACCGAGAGTCCGCGCGAACCGGAGGCCAGCGACGGCTGGGACGACGGTGACGCGGCGGCGCGCATTCTGGCGACAGAGATCGGCGGTCTGCGGCTGGGGATGACGGAGGCAGAAGTCGCGTCCCTGCATGACGGGCCTGATTCCTTCAGCAACAGCGGCGCCGTGGAACGCGGCGACGGACTGCAGGAGATCTGCTGGTTCTACAACACGTCCGGCAGTGCAGACGTCCTGTACGACGCGTCACTGACGCTTGTGGGAGACGATGTGCGCGATGGCCCTGACGCCGTACTCTGTTCGATCTGGGTCACGTCGCCCAGCACCTGGACGCTCGATACCGGCATCGGCATCGGCAGTCCGCAGGAGGCCGTCGATGCCGCATACCCGGACGCAGCATTTGCCCCCGGCAGCGCGGAAAACACCTGGATCTACAGCTATACCGCGGGAGACCTGTATCTGCGCATCATCGTAACAGACGGCGAGGTCTCGAGTATCGACCTGGGCGGTCTGAACGCCTATCACTTCTGGGACAAGAATGAACCGGCTCCCGCCGACCCGTACACCTTCACCCCCTACGACACGCTCTCCGGCGGGACGGTCACGGCCTATACCCGCACGGAAGACGGCTGGGCGCAGCAGGTCCTGACGGAAAAGCGGGCGAAGCTGCTCGTGATCACGCTCAACATCATGGACCCGGAGCCGAGCGACACGCAGGGCGAGCCCATCGTCTGGCTGCAATTCGAGTCCGGCGGCGTCGCCGCCCTGTATGACGAGACGGGCGCGGGCGCGATCTACCGGCTGGAAGACCCCTCCGCCTTCGAAGCCGCGCTGGCCGCAAACGAAGACCCCACCCCCGCCCTGACCCTGATCGAGTCCTGCGTCTTCCCCGACGTCTGGGACAACGTGCAGCAAGCACTGGAGCAGTAAGCCCCCTGCCTTCCCCTCATAGGGGAAGCCTTGGGGTGCGCAGTTCTAAAGCCTCCCCTTCCAGGGGAGGTGGCTCGGCGCAGCCGAGACTGAGAGGTCGCTGCAAATTTGCGACAACCTCTCAGTCAGCCTGCGGCTGCCAGCTCCCCTGAAAGGGGAGCCTTGGATGGTGCGTTCTGTAGGGGCGGGGCTCTGCTCCGCCAGTTGTTCCGATGAGATCGGCACCCGCGGGCGGAGCAGAGCCC
>CEAR01058089.1_pt1 | contig 14873 bp, 7 predicted proteins | sample 557461 | NCBI WGS metagenome assembly CEAR01 (sample SAMEA3182075, study PRJEB8094) | gut metagenome | biome: human; feature: gut; material: Stool; isolation source: human stools | place: Canada | collected 2012-03-14
TCCATATAAGAAGAATAGCCTGCCAACGGAACACCGATAAAGTTTACCAAGTCATTACCGGCAAACGCCAAAGCCAAGGCAAACGTTCCCAGCAAGATCACCACTTTAAAAACGTTCACCTTCAACCAGTGAAGAACCTGCATCAATAAAGTGAAAAAGATAAGTGCTCCCCACACGATCGTGTCCGTATTGCTATAAATCATCGTTTTAAGATCACCTTCCATAAAGGAACTTTCTTTCAAACCTTTTATCAACATGAAATACAAGATGGAAGTGGCAGCCAAACCACCGAACAAGCCGATAAAATAGTTCATGTGTTTCTTGTAGTTGAAAGTAAAAATCAAGCGAGAAATGTATTGAACAATGGCCCCGAAAAAGAAAGCGATCGCCACTGAAAGAAAAATGGCAAGTATCACCGTAAAAGCCTTATCCGTGTTCAGCAGGTCACCCAACTGGAGTGCACCATTAGAATTGGCAATCTTGATTAATGAAATTGCAACCGTACCGCCCAACAATTCGAATACCAGCGAAACGGTAGTCGAAGTAGGCATCCCCAGAGAGTTAAAAATATCCAGCAACACCACATCGGTGAGCATGACAGCCAGCAAAATACACATAATTTCTGAAAAATAGAAATGTTGCGGCTGGTAAATTCCGTGCCTGGCAATATCCATCATTCCGTTGGATAGCGAAGCACCGACAAAGATGCCGATCGCGGCAATCACCATTATTACTTTAAAAGATGCAGCTTTCGATCCTATTGCCGAATTCATAAAATTGACTGCATCGTTACTAACTCCGACTGACAGGTCAAACACCGCCAGCACAAAGAGGAAAATGATCAGAAAGAGATAGAATGTCTCCATAATTGCTTGTTATGTATTTGGTTGCAAAGGTCTGAAACAAATATTACGCAAAAATGACATAGATATTACAAACATGTTACAAGTCAAACCATACATCCACAGAAACAGTTGAATAAAAAAATAATGTTACCGGACTAAGGGATTTTCGCTATATTCGCGACTTTTATTATAAGAACATTGTTAATCTTACTCACACTTGGGAGAGAATCGAGACGATATCATACAGTGGGCTTGTGAAATGGCCTTATCGGATTCACAAACCGCTCTTAAATCGCTTTACATGACCTATTTCGGGCCACTAATGCGATTTACGGGTATGTATGTCTCATCGCCGGCAGAAGCCGAAGAGATCGTATCCGATACCTTCTTAGCTATCTGGAACAACCGCAAACAGCTACCCGGCATCTCTAATTTCGATTCTTACATATATACGGTAGCCCGCCACAAGGCGATCAGCTATTATCGCAAACAGCACATGGAGCAGGTATCGCTGGACGAAATCTCCATCGACCTTTTCACATCGACCGAAACGACTCCCGAAGAAGAGCTTATCAGCCAAGAAGGAATTCACCGCCTGAACTTGGCAATCGACTCGCTACCCGCCAAATGCAAGATGGCTTTCAAACTCGTCCGCGAGGACAAGCTCAAATATAAAGAAGTGGCTGCCATCCTCGACATCTCCGTCAAAACATTGGAGGCACACTTGACGAATGCCGTCCGCAAACTGCGGGAAACACTTGCCGACGATTGCATCTGAAAAGCAACACTCTGGCATGAAGCAAAAATTTCATGCATAGGATACTTCTGTTTCATGCCCAGGAAACATTTGTTTCCACCTATTGAAAATTTTGTTTCCTCCTATTGAAAATAAATTTTCCCACAGTGGGAAATTTATTTTCTCCGAATGGGAACAGATGAAAATTTTCTATCTTTTTCTCATTTCGACTAAGGGTATTCTCGCTTCCCAGCGACTATACATATAGAAACACACAGAATGGAAAACAGAATAAACCATATAATCGCACGTGTCCTGAGTGGAGAAAGTTCTTCGGACGATATCCTTTCGTTAAGTGAATGGCTGAACGAAAACGAAAAAAATCGAGATGAATTCCGACGTCTCAAGAATTATTGGGATGCAGATGTCGCTTTCAAACATTCCGTTGCCCCTGCTTTCTCGGCCGACAAACTGCAACAAAAGATCAATGTACAAAGAAGGCAGACTGCCCGGCGGCAATTATGGAGAAACGCCATTCCACTAATTGCCGCAGCCTGTTTGCTTTTCATTTTCTCAACAGCCCTTTTCCTTTATAATACAAATGACCGTATATCCGAACACTACACCTTGCTGACAGACGAACATACCTCCAACTTCACGATGGAAGATGGAACCATCATCACATTGAACAAAAACAGCCGCAACGTCAAATTAGAAGGTGAAGCCTATTTTGAAGTGGCAAAAGATCCAAGCAAGCCCTTCCAAGTAGAGATGAACGGTGCTTCTATCACCGTATTGGGTACGCACTTCAACGTGAAGGCAGATGCAGAGTCAGACGATATCACGGCAACCCTTGTGGAAGGTTCCATCCGTTTCGAAGGCGCAAAGCAAAATATCGTGATGACCCCAAACCAACAACTGACTTTCAACCGGTCGACAAACAAGGTGGATGTCAAAGAAATAGACACCGACACTTTCACAGCTTGGAAAGACGGTCTGTTGAAATACAAATCGATTCCATTCACCGAATTGATCGAGAACTTGAAAGACATCTACCAAGTAGAAATCCGGATTGATGATGAAAGACTGGCAGATCCATCCATCACCGTTTCCGGTACATTCAATCAAAAACAAAGCATAGAACAGATCCTAAAAGTAATCTCACACAGTTTGCCTATACGGTGGACGAATAAAACAGGAAATTATCATATCCAACATGCACACTAAAAAATAATGCCTATGAGAAAACGCTAATGTTAAAAGTAGCACTGAGACCTACACTAAGCGAACAGGGTCACACCATGAAACAAGTAAATTATTAATCTCTTAAATCAATACATAAGCATGAAAAATGTTTCGTATTACAGGCATCTTCATCCTGAAAGCCTGAAAAAATTAGTAGCAATTACAAAAATTACGGCGGTTTCGCTATTAACAGTTTTACCTTCCACTATGCAAGCGGAACCTACCTATTCACAATCGGTAGTGATATCCATCAAAACTGAACGGATGCTTCTCACCGACTTGTTTTCACAGATAGAAAAACAAAGCGAATTCCTATTTTTCTATGTAGATAAAGATGTTGCAGACATTAAAGTCAACATAAAGGCCAACAGTAATCAAATCGATGAAATCCTGACACAAGCATTGACAGGAACAGGACTGACTTATACGATCAACGATCGGAATATCAACATTATGCGAAAAGCATACGCACGGCAACAACAGGCCAAGCAAATCACGGGGAAAGTCCTAGACAATAACGGTGACCCGATCATCGGAGCCAATGTTGTAGAGAAAGGAACGACTAACGGGTCCATTACTGATGTTGAAGGCCTCTTCAACATCAGTATAGCACCTGGTGCTATACTGATGTTGAAGGCCTCTTCAACATCAGTATAGCACCTGGTGCTATACTTTCGATCTCCTACATCGGATACAAGCCGACCGAAATAAAAGTCGGTTCACAAAACTCCTACAACATCACCCTCGAAGAAGATTCGGAGACATTGGATGAAGTCGTCGTGATCGGCTACGGTACGGCACGCAAAATCGACCTGACAGGATCGACCTCTTCTTTGGGAGGCGACAAACTTCGGATGAAGAGTACACCGCAGCTTTCCAGTCAATTACAAGGACAGATGGCCGGCGTACAGATCACACGTTCCAGCGGTGACCCGTCAGCCGGAGCTACTATCCGCGTACGTGGTGTCACGACCATGTCAACTAATGACCCATTAGTGATCGTGGATGGAGTGCCTGGCACTCTTACAGATATTGCCCCTGAAGACGTAAAAGACATTCAGGTTTTGAAAGACGCAGCTTCGGCTGCTATTTACGGTTCACGCGCAGCGGCAGGTGTCATATTGGTCACAACCAAACGTGCCAAAAACAAGGAATTCCATCTTTCATATAATGGAGAATACGGCATCAACACACCGACCGCAAAACCTAAATTCGCTAATGCCGTACAATGGATGAGTGGTCTTAACGAATTAGCTTTCAACGATGGTGCATCATCCCTCCATTCACTTTACTCCGAAGATGTAATCAACAATTACGCACAACTACGAGCTGAAGATCCGGACCGCTATGCAGATACCGACTTTATGGATTTAGGATTGAAAAGTAGCACACATCACCAAAGACACTCTCTCTCGCTCAGTGGAGGTACAGAAAAACTGAAAACAAACTTCAGTCTCAACTATTACAATTCGGAAGCACTTATCCAAACAAAAGACTACGAGCGTTTCAATATCCGCACGAACAATGACTACCAAATCAATAATTGGATACATGCCAATGTTGACTTGAATTTACTCTATTCTAACGCAAATGAACCTCACGGATCGATCTTTACCTTAATGGAGCGTGCACCGATCTACAATGCTTATTGGTCTGACGGACGTTTTGCCGATGGCAAAGATGGTGACAACCCTATTGCCGAGCACCAATTAGGCGGTTCCATGAAAAAACAGAACTACAGTGTGGGTGGTAAATTACAATTAGATATCACACCCATAGAAGGATTAACATTAACTGCCATCGTAGCACCAAAATATTCTTTTTACAAAGGAAAAGACCATCGCAAAAGATACGAAGTCTACCGGATCACCGGTGACCCGATTCCCGGAGTTGGCTATGCTTCAACTAGTCTCAGTGAAAGTCGTAACGACAACCATAGCTTGACTAAGCAGTTCTATGCCAACTATAAAATGCAACTGAAACGCCACTCTATCGGATTGATGGCTGGTTATGAAGATTATTCTTACAAATGGGAAGAAGAAGGTGCTTCACGAACCAATTTTAATTTGGTCAATTATCCTTACTTGAATTTAGGGCCTGAAGACTACCAATACAATAGCGGAAAAGCTGGACATAATGCCTATCGTTCATTCTTCGGTCGTATCATGTATTCATGGGCAGATCGCTATATGCTGCAAGCTAATATTCGCTCAGATGGTTCTTCACGTTTTGCTGATGGCCACCGTTGGGGTACATTTCCTTCCGTTAGTGCAGGTTGGGTTATTTCCGAAGAACCTTGGTTCAACAAAAGCATTGTAGATTATTTAAAGTTACGCGGTTCAATTGGACAATTGGGAAACGAACGTCTAGGGAAGGAGTTTCCTTATCAAGCAATACTCAGTTTTGGCACAGGTTTTATTCCAAATGCAACTACAGGTGTAGCAGATGTCGTACAAACGGCTTATCAGACAGACTATGCTTTCAACAACCTAACATGGGAAACGACCACCACCTATGGTTTCGGAGCTGACATCACTTTGCTAAATAACAGACTTCGTGCATCAGCCGATTATTATTACAAAAAGACAACTGATATGCTGATGGAAGTTGGATTCCCTTCTTATTTTGGTTATAACGCACCGCAAAACAACGCAGCCGATATGAATACGAAAGGTTGGGATCTTGAACTTTCCTGGAGCGATCAAATCAACGATTTCAGATACGGTGTAAGTTTCAATTTGTCCGATTATCGTTCTAAAATGGGATACATGGCAAACCGACAGAAAATCGATGATAACAAGATCACTGAAGAAGGGTCTTATTTTAACGAATGGTACGGATACAAAAGTATGGGCATTATCTTGAATGATGCTGCCATGTTGGACGAAAACGGAAATACCATTCCAGTTCTGACTAACAACGATAAAGCAGGTAACATACGTTACCAAGATATAGATGGAGACGGCAAAATCACTGCTTCCGCCGATCGTGTACGCTTGGGCAATTCCCTACCAGAAATGCAATACGGTGGCTCTCTATGGGCAGAATGGAAAGGCTTGGATTTCAATTTATCATTTCAAGGTGTTGGACATCAATTAGCCTACTGGAACTGGCCCGGTACACCATTCAATTATCAAGCATATGCTTGTCCGGTAAATCTGATCGAAAGCCATTGGAGTCCGACAGCAACGGATGCAGAAAATGCCAAGGCAAAATATCCGAAATTGACGACCAATAGTGCCAATATTTATGCAAAAAGTGACTTCTATATTTTCAACGGAGCTTATATGCGTATCAAAAACATCACATTAGGTTATACGCTCCCATCTGAATTCACGAAGAAGTTTTTTGTTAACAAGTTGAGAGTCTATTTCAGTGCGAATGACCTGCCTGCCTTCTCGAAATATCCCGAAGGATTCGATCCCGAATGGGGGGATCGCGCAAAAGACTTGATCATGTCTTCTTATATTTTTGGCTTGAATGTTTCATTTTAATTAAAAAAATCCTGTTATGAACAAAATAAACAAATATCTATTAACCGGAATAGTCTCACTAAGCATGACAGCCTGTGCAAACCTCGACCTAAATCCACTTTCTGAAGGATCGAGTGAAAATTGGTATCACGATGAAACCGAAATAGAAATGGCACTTAATGATTTGTGGAGACCAGACTTCTTTCCGATTGACGCCATCTATTGGGATGATGATTTGTTAAACCGAAATGGTTCCAACGAAGTTACGCTCGGAACAGTCACTTCTCAATGGGGGACCTCCTCCACACGCTGGAGTTCCTTATACAAGTCCATCGCCCGTGCAACAAAAGTAATTCAAGCATTGGACAATGGTTCTGCGACCGGAATCAGTGAAAGCAAAGTAAACCAATACAAGGGGGAAGCCTATTTCATGTTAGGGTTTGCCTACTGTGAACTGACTGCCTATTATGGAGATTGCGTGTTGAATAAAGGTATGACTTTGGATGAAGCATACGTGGCAACCCGCTCACCCAAAAACGAAGTGCTTGCATATGCTTTTGAATGTTTAGACAAAGCGGCCGAATATCTGCCCAATTCCTACAAAGGTCAACAACGGCCGACCAAAGGAGCCGCCCTCGGTTTCAAAGCCCGTTTTGCCCTCTTCCACGAAGACTGGCAAACCGCCGTTGATGCTGCACAAAAATGTATGGATCTCGGAGTCTACAAATTACACGACAATTATCGGGAAATGTTCCAAGCTACCAGTTCTCCCGAATTTATGTTTTATTTCAAAGGAGACTTGACATTAAAAAAGGATATGGTTTCATGGAAAATGTACGTGACTTTGTCATACGCAAAATCGGTGGCCATTGCAACCAAAGTCCATCATTGGAGCTGTTCTGTTCCTACACCTGCACGGACGGTTTGCCTATTGACAAATCACCGCTCTATAACCCGAAAGATCCATTTGCCAACCGAGACCCGCGTCTGGCAATGACAATCCAACCTTTCAAAACTAAATACTCTGCTGACTATGCAGAATATGAACAGTCCAAAAAAGATGGGACATTTCCTGAAAAATATCCAGATTATATCACATTAGGCTATGAATTCAATCCCAGTCCTTATGCAAATACGGTATACGAAGTGTCTACCGGTAAAATGGTAGTCAACACTGACTCCAAAGCATCGAATCAACATTCAGCTTATAACGGATTGATTCTCCGTAAATTTGTGAAGGATGACTGGAAAGATTTCAACAATTATAATCTAAAAGCAGACAACTGTTATCCATACCTACGTTATGCTGAGGTACTGATGACTTACGTGGAAGCGAAGAACGAAATGGGACAATGTACACAAGACGACTTGGACAAAACGATCAATCTGATCCGTGAACGTGCCTATCGCGAAACAGGTATCGCTTACCCCCGCGTAGAAGTACAATCACAAGAGGCTTTACGCAAAATCATCCGCATGGACCGTCGTTCGGAATTCGCATTCGAGGGGATTCGTTATCGCGACCTGTTGCGTTGGCGCATTGCTGAAAAATCACACAACAAGTCCATGTATTACTTGAATCGTGCCTGGTCTAACTCCGCCAATTGGAATGGTTTGACCGGCAGTGAATCAAACATCGAATTGTCTCAAGACTTCATAACTTTGTTAAAGAACTGGGACGAAGGTTACTATCCTATCGGTGGCATACCGACAATCGATGAAAACGGACTGCCCAATCTTGCACCTATGGAAACCGCTGGATATATCACTACATTCTACAAAATGTCTTTTGACCCAAAGAAAAACTATTTGTGGCCTATTCCAGCTAACGATATTTTGGTCAACGGTAACCTAACGCAAAACGACGGGTATTAATCTCTAGCAATCGAAGCCTCAATTATGGATTTTCAATGTTGAAAATCCATAATTGAGGCTTCGATTATCCATTGAAATAATATTTTTAAAACTTCGATTAATAAATATCGCCATTATGAAGTATAAATTATTTCCTTGTATTCTTTGTATAACATTATTTTCCTGCCATTTTCAAAAAAAGGAAAATACATCCGCTGTCAAAGAAGTCAATATTTGCATATACGGAGGAACATCCGCAGGTGTTGTAGCTGCTTACTCTGCAAAAAAGATGGGTAAATCCGTTCTTTTGGTAGAGCCTGGTAAATATTTAGGAGGTATGACTACTGGTGGATTAGGTGCAACAGATATCGGAAACAAATATGCAGTTACCGGATTGGCACGCCTTTTCTATCGTCGCATTGGAGAGCATTATAATAAATTCGAGCAATGGACCTTTCCGCCGAGTGTCGCAACAGCAACCATGAACCGCTTTGTGAAAGATGCAGATTTAGATGTCCTGTATTATCGCCGGATAACAAATGCTAAAGTTCAGAATAAGAGAATACAAAGTATCACTTTGGAAGACTCCCAGAAACCAGACAAAAAGACCTTGATACAAGTTAAAGCCAAACAATTCATCGATTGTTCGTATGAAGGAGATTTAATGGCAAAAGCCGGTGTTTCCTACTTTGTCGGACGTGAAGGAAACGAAGAATACGACGAGACTCTTAATGGAGTCCAGATGTCTTTCTGGCATCAATTTCCGGACGGAGTAGACCCATATCTAAAAGAAGGCGATCCGAATAGTGGCTTATGTTGGGGAATCCAACCTAATACACTGAAAGAAAGAGGAAGTGGAGATAAACTCGTACAAGCATACAATTTCCGTTTATGCCTTACCGACAATAAAGAAAATCAACGTCCGTTCGAAAAACCTGAAAACTATGATCCGGCCAAATATGAACTATTGGCACGTGCTATCCGTAAAATGGATTTACACATAGATAATTATCTCTTATTTAACTGGGGTATGATGCCAGATAATAAGTATGACGTGAATAATCGCGGACCACTATCAACTGATATGATCGGTATGAATTACGAATATCCGGATGGCAACTATGCAACCCGCGAACGGATCTGGCAAGAACATGTAGACTATACAAAAGGACTGCTCTATTTCCTCACACACGATGAAAGAGTCCCTTCCAAACTTCGCGACCAGGTTTCCAGATTCGGATGGGCGAAAGATGAATTTGTTGACAATGATAACTTTCCGACCCAACTATATGTGCGCGAAGCCCGACGCCTGAACGGGGAATATATCATGACACAAAAAAATTGCCAAGGGGAAGAGACTGTGGGAGATGCAATCGGAATGGCCGCCTACGGAATGGACTCTCATAATTGCCAACGTATCGTTACAAACGGTATGGTAAAAAATGAAGGGGATGTCCAATATCATGGCTTCCCACCCTATCCGATCTCGTACAAGAGCATTACGCCTAAACGCGAAGAATGTACTAATCTACTGGTCCCCGTATGTATTTCTTCCACCCATATCGCTTTCGGATCGATCCGGATGGAACCGGTCTTTATGGTGCTGGGACAGTCGGCAGCCGTAGCATCGGCATTAGCGATCGACGATAATACCGACGTCCAGACAATAGACGTAACCAAGCTAAGGAAAATCCTGAAAGAGAATCCTTATCTGGACGGTTCTACTCCCGAAATATTAGTCGATGACAGCGATATCGACAAAATAGAAAGATCCGGACATTGGCAAAAAAGCTTTGGAGCGCATTATAAGAACAGCTTCTTAAAGTCGGCGAACCAAAAGAACAATTGCTCTTTCACCTTTATGCCTGTTATTAAAAAGGCGGATACATACGAAGTGTTCTTTTACTGCACAGCTCTTCCCGACCAGGAAATGCCCGAAGTTATGGCTTTTGACATTACGGGTAAAGAGGGGACCAAGCAAGTAGAAATATCTCCCAGATCTCACAAAGGTGCATGGGTAAGTTTAGGCACATACGCGTTTGAGAAAGGCAACTGGACATCTTCTATCAAGATTGACGGCTGCCGTTCGAAGGGTGCCTTATTTGCCGATGCTATTATATTAGTTCCTAAAAAATAAAATTCTTATCTTTATAGTTCCCATAAAAACCAAGTATAAAAAGAGAATACCATGATTACACGACGTGATTTTTTAAAAGTAACGGCAGCCGGAGGCGCATTAGCCTCTTTAGGTAGCGTGACGGAAGCAAAAGCGGCCATGAAGTCAGCCGTTCCAGATGAAGGGTTCTGCCATGAAGGGGCGCGTAAGATTCCGGTGATTGCAGAAGTAGATCTTGTGGTCGCGGGTGGAAGTTCACGTGCTATTGCCGCTGCTGTTGCCGCAGCGAAAACAGGTAGTCGAGTTTACCTGGTTGGCTATATGCCCTATCTGGGTGAAGACATATGCGGCTCACATCTCTACGAGCGAGAAGCAGGGGAAAAACTGCAGACAGCACTTGCACGCAAGCTCTTTCCGGGGAAAAATTTCCCGACTCCGCTTCATATAAAGAAAACGCTGGAAGACGAGCTGATCGACAACAACGTACAGTTCCTCTACAGCAGCTATGTAACGAATGTGCTGACGGACCCGTCCGGTAAACCTGCGGGAGTCGTGATTGCAAACCGTTCGGGCAGACAGGCTATCCGTTGCAAAGCGATTATCGATGCGACGCACAATGCATCCGTTGCCGGACTATTAGGAGCAGAACGTAAACCTTTTATCGCAGGTTCGCAAGAATTCTGCTATACCGTAGTAGGAAATACCCCGAAAGAAGCACCGGAAATTATCCAGGCCGAAGAATTATCCCAGCCCATCAAGGTTGGTGAGAAAAGCTATCCGGTCACCCGCTATACATTCCATTTACCACTCAAAGACGACTCGTATGCATCACTGGCCGAGGTCGAACAGATCATCCGTAACCGGACATGGGATATAGACCAGGTCGACAGCTCGGATCTGCTCTGGTATATTCCGAAACAAACGATTAACAGCGAGAAAGCATATAACGGGAATCCGGTGTCCTGGCGCAAGTTACCGATGCAAGCATTCAAATCTAAGAATATTGCAAACCTATGGGTACTCGGTCCCTGTGCTGAGATACCAAGAGAGTTGGCAGCCAAAGTGATGCGCCCCGTTCCGGCCCTGTTCATAGGAGAAATGATGGGCGAAACAGTAGCCAGGCAGATAAAGGATATACCCGTACCAGCTCAGGCCACTGTCCGCCAGCTTAAAGTAAACGCTTCAAACTACGGACAAACAGGCGAACTGCTCTCCCCACTCCGTCCGTCCCTGCAAAAGGGGTTCGTCGCCTCTCCAGCAGGTGCGCTTCCGGTTTTAGGCAGCTACGATGTAGTTGTGATGGGAGGCGGCACAGCAGGTGCGTCCGCCGGAATATCTGCAGCCAAACAGGGAGCCAATACATTGGTATTGGAATACCTGCACGGGCTTGGAGGATTGAGTACACTAGGAATGATCGGTGTCTATTGGGATGGGTTCCGAGGCGGATATACCGCTCATATAGACAAGAGTGTCCTGGCAATGGCACCTAAAGACCATCCAAGACAACCCAAAGGAGAAGGACGTTTCCCTGCCGACTGGAAAATGGAATGGCATCGTAAAGAGCTGTTACAGGCAGGAGGCAAACTCTGGTTCGGCGTGATGGGATGCGGTGCTTTGATAGAAGGAAGCCAAGTAAAGGGAGTCGTAGTCGCCACTCCCTTCGGACGAGGCGTCATCCTATCCAAAATATTGATAGACAGCACTGGAAGCGCAGATATAGCCATTGCTGCCGGAGCGGCATTCGATTATACAGGTAAAAAAACAATCGCCGTACAAGGTGCGGGAACTGGAAAATGGGCGCCGGGCGACTATTACAACAACAACGACTGGCTGTTCGTAGACGACACGGATATTCTGGATGTATCACGCGCTTTTGTCCAAGCCAAAACAAAACTGCAAGGACAATACGATCTGGTCAAAATCCCCCAGACACGCGAACGCCGGCGGATAATCGGAGACTACATCATCTCGGTATACGACGTGATCAACCATCGCCGCTATCCCGACACGATTTCTTATCACAAAAGTTCGTTCGATACACACGGTATGATCATAGACCCGCTCTTCATCCTAAACCCACCGGAAAAGCGCCACAAGATTTATGATGCAGATGTCCCCTTGCGCTGCCTGTTACCGAAAGGATTGGAAGGTATCCTGACCACCGGCCTGGGAGCAAGTGCGCACCGAGATGTCATGCCGGTGATTCGTATGCAGCCCTGCCTGCAAAACCAGGGATATGCAGTCGGCTACCTCTCCGCCCTATGTGTCAAAGAAAATAAATCTCCGCGCAAGATAGATATCAAAAAGGTGCAGCGTCACCTGGTCGAGATCGGGAATCTGCCGCAACGGGTGCTGACGGATAAGGAGTTTAAAGGTTTCAGTAATTCCGAGATGAAGAAGGCTATCGCCAGCGTGACGGATAATTATAAAGGGCTCGAAATATTACTAACCGATCCCGAACGTTGCATACAGCTCGCCAGCAAACAAATCGCCGGAGCCACTATGCCGGAAGAGAGAGTGATCCTTGCCAGCATCCTGTGTATCTTAGGACAAGGGAAACATGCCCCGGTACTGGCTGAAGCCATCCGGCAATATAAAAACTGGGACGAGGGCTGGCACTACACCGGCATGGGACAATTCGGGATGTGCCTCAGCCGCTTGGATGCCCTTATCACCGCATTGGGAAACGCCCGCGATACATCCGTCCTTCCCACCATATTGGAAAAAGCAAAGAAGCTGGAGCCGGAAGACTATCTTTCCCACTTCCGTGCCATCACTATGGCCACCGAAGCAATCGGCAGCCGCGAAGCTGTCCCCGTACTGCTGGCCATGCTGACGACACCGGGTGTACGGGGCCATTCGATCCTTTCATTTGCCGAAGCACGTAGCAATGCGGTCCCCGACCTCAACGACACGTCTACCCGTAACCTCGCATTGAAGGAGTTGCATTTGGCAAGAGCCCTTTACCTATGCGGCGACCAGGACGGTATCGGAGAAGAGGTGCTCCGCCGGTATGCCGACGGTCTGCAAGGCCACTATGCCCGTTATGCCCAAGAAATATTAAACAGTAAATAGCACTTTATGAGAAAGAAAACACTTGTACTCTCCCTCCTTTTGGCCTGTGCGACCGCTTTCGGCCAGTCGTCCTACGACCTGGTGATCGTCGGCGGCAACCCCGGAGGGATCATGGCAGCCATCTCGGCTGCCCGGATGGGGAAAAAATCGGTAATACTCGAACGTACCCGCTATGTAGGCGGACTTCCCGCCAACGGACTCGGAGCAACCGACATCGCCACCCGTGCCGCAACGACCGGCTTGTTCCGTGAGTTTGTGGACGGAGTGAAACAACACTATATCGACACCTACGGTCCTGGCTCCGAGCAGGTGAAAGTATGCAGCGACGGCTACCACTTCGAACCCTCCGTCGGGGCACGCATCTTCCAGAAGATGCTCGACGGGCAGAAGGACAAGATCACTGTCCTGACCATGCGCCAGTTCGATGCCGAAGATGAAAACATAGTCATGCGCGACAACCGCATCGAAAAGATCCGTATCCTGAACCGCGAAACCGGGGAGATGGAGGAATATACCGGTTCTGTATTCCTGGATGCCACCTACGAAGGTGACCTCGGAGCTGCCGCCGGCGTTCCTTTCCGTGTAGGGCGCGAAGGGAAAGACGAGTTCGGCGAGCCCGGAGCCGGGCGCGTCTACAAATATTGGGGCGGTCCGGAAGGGGACGGCAGCACGTTCAAGAAAGACAATGCCGTGCAGTCCTACAATTACCGCCTCTGTCTGACCAATAATCCTGCGAACCGCGTGGCCTTCACCAAGCCGGCCCGTTATAACCGCGAAGACTATGCCTCCATCGTGGAGGATGTCTGGACCGGACGCAACACGGATGCCGCCATGCAACGCGTGACACCCGAAATGATGGAAGAGAACCGGAAACATATCAAGGCCGGCAACCCCTCCAAACTTCCGGGAGACAAATGGGGGATCGCCAAGATCACCAACATCGTCCATGTCCCGAACATGAAGACGGACGCCAATAACCAGCACGGTGTGTTCGTATCGACCGACCTGCCTGAGGAGAACTGGCCCTGGCCCACCTCTTCGTGGGAATGGCGCGACAAGTTCGCCCAACGTCTGCGTGAATACACCGAAGGCCTTTTCTGGTTCGCCCAAAACGACCCCGAACTGCCCGCCCACTTCCGCAAAGCAGCAAAAGAATGGGGACTTTCGAAAGACGAATATGCGGACAACGGACATTTCCCGCGCCAGGTCTACGTCCGTGAAGGCCGTCGTTTCGAAGGTGCATATTTCTTTACCGCCAACGATGCCATTCCGGTAACGATCGGTAGCCGCCCGCCCATCCACCAAAGCAGCATAACGGCGAGCCATTATGCGTTGGATTCGCATGCGGTACGGAAAAGAGAAGAAGGAAGAGTGCATCTGGACGGCTTCCTGAGCTATCCGTCGGCAGTATACACAGTCCCCTATGGCGTGATGGTCCCGAAAGAAGTGGGCAACCTCCTGTTGCCCGTCCCGGTGTCGGGTTCGCACATCGGATTTTCCACCCTGCGCATGGAGCCTTGCTGGATGGC
>CEAR01023014.1_pt1 | contig 14644 bp, 9 predicted proteins | sample 557461 | NCBI WGS metagenome assembly CEAR01 (sample SAMEA3182075, study PRJEB8094) | gut metagenome | biome: human; feature: gut; material: Stool; isolation source: human stools | place: Canada | collected 2012-03-14
TTTGAGGAGATTTTATGCACTGTTTCTGATTATAATCCAGTGGAATACCTGCTTTTTTGACCACGGTTTTGGTGAGGTTGCCCTAACGAAGTTGCGGTAAGTTTCCGTTATTCTAACAAAAATATTATATTTGCGACCATACAGCACAATTATGCAGGAAGATGAAAGCAAAATAAAATGGAGTCAGTTCCTAGCCGGCGATAATGAGGCTTATTGCTGGATATACAAAGTCTACATACAAATGCTGTTCCGTTACGGACACAGCTTTACCTCCGATACGGAACTTATAAAAGATTGCATCCAGGATGTTTTTACCGGATTATACAAAAACAGAGAGCGTCTCATCGTTCCCAATAATATCAAAGTGTATCTGTTCGTTGCCATAAAAAACTGCATCCAACGAACTCTTTATAAAGAATCAATCTATGAAAGAAGTGCAATGGAACAAGTTCCATTTTTACTCGAACCAACTGTTGAAGACGAATTCGTCAATAATGAACAATACAATAATCAACAAAAAAAAGTTAAAGAAATCCTTTCTATTCTGACTCCCCGCCAAAAAGAGATCATATATTACCGATTCATTCAAGAAATGAGTATGGAAGATATCTGTATATTGATGGATATAAACTACCAATCTGCACAAAACCTAATACAACGGTCATTAAAAAAAATCAAACAAAATCACAGTTCTTTCGGATTATATCTTCTACTGCTCTACCTTTCAATGAAATATCAATAAATATATCTTTTTTTAAAAAAAGATTCTTTTTAATGAGTATAAAACAGAAAACAATGTCTCCTTATATAAAAAAGCCTTTTAAACAAATGGGGAAAGACTATACGAAATATAAGGCAGACGAGTTACTGAACGACGATTATTTTCTGCAATCGGAATTATATCCGACAGAAAATAATCGGAAGTTTTGGTATCAACTTCAGCAAACAGACAACACTTTTTCCAAAGAGATCGAAGTCGCTCGCCTTTTTCTTAAAGGCATAAAAAATTACTCAACAAATAGTATCCTATCAATTGACGAAGAAAAAGAATTATGGAAACGCATACAGACGGCCAATGCATCATACGAAAAACACAAAAAGAAAATTCATTTTCTAAAAATAGCAGCTTCTGTCGCAGCATCCTTATTGATAATTTCCGTTTATGGATGGCATACTTTACATGATCAGAAACAAGTAGTTAATTATGAAGCAATGATAAATTCTATCCCACAAGTAGATAATCCATCAGAGAATGTTCAGCTGATCCTTTCAAAAGGGAAACAAATATCTATTGAAGGGAAAGATATCCAATTGGAATATACAAAAGAAGGAAACATTAATGTAAACTCTGAAGAAAAAAGCATAAAAAAAGAAGAGGAGAAAAACGATGGAATCCAATCTTTCAATCAACTAATTGTCCCGATAGGTAAACGTACTTCTATTACATTTACTGATGGAAGCAAAATTTGGGTGAATTCAGGTTCAAAAGTGATCTACCCCGCTCAATTTACCACCGATAGTCGGGAAATATTTATAGAAGGAGAAATCTATCTTGACATAGTACATGATGAAAAAAGGCCTTTCATTGTAAAAACCAGAAAGATGGAAATCAGAGACCTTGGTACTCAGTTCTGTGTCTCTGCCTACAATAATGATGCAAACAGCCATGTCGTACTGGTAAAAGGAAAAGTTGAAATCGAAACAAAAGGAAAAAGGAAAAATACATTAAGTCCCAATCAGTTGTTCCTGTATGACAACAAGAAAGACAAAGAATCCGTACACCAAGTAAATACACAAGATTATGTTGCCTGGAAAGACGGGTATTATCAATTCAATCACCAGAAGTTAGACACTGTACTGGAAAAGCTCTGTAAATACTATGGGATCAAAATCCATTGGGACGAAAAAGTCGGTGAACTCACTTGCAGCGGAAAGCTGGATCTGAAAGAGAATCCGGAGAAAGTACTCAATGCTCTTCAGAACGCAGCCCCGATCAAAGTTGAGCAAATAGACGAACAGATTCATATTTTTATTGTTAAACATTAAAAATCAAAATATTATGGGACCTTAGATTCAGAGGAATAAAATTTTAGAAATTTTTCCTCAACAGTAAAATTACATGTATTAAAACCGTATTATAAACTTAAATCGTAACACAACATGAATAAGAACATCAGGTTTCCTCAAAAGGAAAAACAACCTAAAAAACTGATACGCGCCATGAAGTTTTTTCTACTTTTTGCACTCTTGACAACAGGATCATGTTTTGCTTCAGAAACATATTCTCAAGAAGCATCATTCTCTATGAACTACGAAAACAAAACGATTAAAGAAATTATTAACGAAATAGAAAACAACAGCGAATTTATCTTCTTTTACCTAGACAAATCTATTGATCTGAACCGTAAAGTATCTATCAATGTAAAAGAACAGAAAATAGAGACTATCCTTGATCAATTATTTTCCAACACGGAAAATAATTATTCCATATCTGACCGTCAGATATGGAATAATTATTTTCCAACACGGAAAATAATTATTCCATATCTGACCGTCAGATAATCATTTCTAAAAAAGAAACACCTGTAAATACTAAAACAAATCAAAAAGACACACGTACAATTTCAGGTATTGTAAGAGATAATATGGGGCCTGTTACTGGTGCTAACATTGTTATCAAAGGAACGACCAACGGAACAATCAGTGACCTAGATGGAAAATTTACCCTGGAAAATGTTCCTGCCAACGCAATCCTGCAAATTTCCTATATCGGTTATCTTCCACAAGAAATTACAGTTAACAACCAGTCTTCTTATAACATTATGTTGAAAGAAGATAATCAATCACTCGACGAAGTCGTTGTTGTAGGTTACGGTACAGTTCGTAAGGCCGATTTAGCAGGCTCTGTAGCAGTTTTGGACAATAAGGCATTCAAAGATCAGCCGATCACACAGATATCAGACGCTTTGCAAGGTCGGGTGTCAGGCGTTCAAGTACAGAGCAGCGGTGTACCTGGTGGAACTGTTAAGATTCGCGTCCGTGGTTCCGGTTCTATCAATCGCAGTAACGATCCTTTGTATGTAATTGACGGTATCGTTCGTGAAAGTGGTCTGACAGGTTTGAATCCGGAAGACATTCAGTCCATGCAAATATTAAAAGATGCCTCTTCTACAGCCATTTATGGTTCCCGTGGTGCAAATGGGGTCGTTCTAATCACGACAAAAACCGGTAAAGCAAATGTCCGTCAAATCATGTTTGATGCACAAATTGGTGTCGGTACTGTAGCCAAACGTTACGAAACCCTCAATCCATATGAGTTTGCAACACTATATAATACATATCGGAAAGAGACATTCTCACCTGAACAGTTGTCCGCATTTCAAAACGGAACAGCAGGTACAGACTGGCTGGACGAAATCTTTCAAAATGGCATCACACAGGATTACAAACTAACTCTTTCAGGGGGTAGTGATAAAATCCAGTATATTATTTCTGGTAACTACGTCGGACAGGAAGGTGTTGTCAAAGAAAATACAAACAAACGTTATCAGGCACGTGCCAATATTACTTCTCAGCTGACAGACTGGTTACACCTAACGGCCGATGTAAATGCATCTCACAATGTGAAGAGAAGTGCCGATTTCAGCGCAGCAAAAGGTAATATTGTCAATATAGCAATGAATTATGCACCGGTACTCGGAATCATGAATGAAGATGGCACCTATACACGTGACCCATACAGTGCTATCACCCAATTGAATCCGGTAGGTCTGCTTAATGAGCAAATCGGAGAATCAATGAGAGATATCGTCAATGCTCATATAGACTTAAAATTCAACATTTTGCCTGGTTTAACTTTTACGACTAGCAACGGTATTGATTACAACGATGTAAAAAATTACTCTTTCGCTACCACAAAAGTATCCAGTTCAAGCAGTATGAGTAACAATGATGCGTACCGAATGACTTTACAAACGACAAATAACTTAACCTACAACGGTAAATGGGGCGACCATGCTTTGACTGCTACTGCCGTTTACGAAGCTACACAATCAGAATACCGCTATATGAATATCAGTGGGAATAATCTGATGACAGAAAGCGTGGGATGGTGGAATGTAGAAATGGCCGGCACCCGCAATGCGAAAAACGATTATTCAAAATGGGCTCTGATGTCTGGCGTAGGTCGTGTAATGTATAACTACAAAGACCGTTACATGCTGACCGGAACGATTCGTGCCGACGGCTCATCGAAGTTTTTCAACAATAAATGGGGTTGGTTTCCTTCAATTGCAGCCGCTTGGTCAATGGGCAATGAGAACTTTATGCAACATCAGAATTTCATACAAGACCTCAAGATACGCGCCAGCTACGGTTTGATCGGCAGCCAAGCCATCGATCCGTACGAAACATTGGGATTAATGACTCAAGCCATGTATGCATTCGGAGGAAACGCTTATTATACAGGATATTGGATTGGACAAACTGTTGCAACACCTGATTTATCATGGGAAACGACTCACCAATTCGACGTAGGTTTAGATTTTTCCATTTTGAATAGCCGATTGAATATATCTTTCGACTATTTTGACAAACGGACAAAAGACGGTCTACTAAAACGAACAATTCCAAATTATGACGGTGGAGGTTCTTACTGGGTGAATGCCGCTGAAATCAGCAATCGTGGTATTGACTTTTCTATCAATGCAAATATTTTCGAAAGCTCAGATTTCAGTTGGAATACGAACTTTAACGGTACTTATTTAAAGAATGAAGTAAAAGATCTGGCGGGTTTGGACTTTATCCAAGGTGCGAATATCGCTAGCGGAATGTTTTCCACAGATGGTGTCACCCGTATAGCAGTAGGACAACCGATCGGTGCATTCTACGGTTATGAATGGACTGGATTGGATGCAGCAGGTAATGACTCATTCGTTGATCGGAACAAGGATGGCATAATCGATAGCAAAGACCGTACCTTTATTGGTAAAGCCACTCCAGATTTCACTTTGGGATGGAACAATAGCTTACACTGGAAAAATTGGGACTTGAACATATTCTTTACTGGCTCATTCGGAGCTGAACGTTTCAATATGGTACGTTATACCGGTACCTCCATGACTGGTGACTTTGCTTTCATCACTCTTAAAGAGTATTTGAATGATAATTTCGATACAAAAGGACAATCAGCCCGCTATCCTTCCGTAAATGTTAAAGGTAATAATTATCAAGCAGCTGCAACATCTACAAAATATTTGGAATCAGCAAATTATTTCCGGCTAGACAATATCAGCCTGTCATACAATCTACCAAAAGCAGTCTCCAAATTTGCAGATCTCCGCTTTACATTTAGTTGTCAGAATTTATTCACTATAACCAACTATAAAGGAATGGATCCAGCTGGTATTTCATTTGTAGATACAGGTACAGGCAGTGTGGATGTAAACGATGGTATCGATCTTGGAGCTTATCCGTTAACTCGTTCATATACATTCGGAGTTCGCATGAATTTCTAACTAAAATAAAGCATAATTATCATGAAAGCAAAATATATATTATATACTTTAGGCATAGCCATGTTGTCAAGCTCATGTAATGATTTTCTTGACGAAGATCCAAAAGGCAAACTTACACCGGGAACTTTTTTCTCAACACAAGATGAATTGACAATGGCAACTTATGCGCTATACAAAAATGTCTGTTTAACACAGACCAATACCAATCCAACAATTCCTTCTTGGTTAGGTGACGATGTAACAGCTAACCCAGGCAGTAACAAACAAGCTTACGCAGAAATAGATGCCTTCCGAGGTTCAGATGCCAACAAAGGAGTAGAAGCAGCTTGGTCTACCTCATATGTCGTGATCAAAGCGGCCAATTATATCATAGAGAATGGCGCTAAAACGCCTACAACTCCAGAAGAAATAAATATTGCATTAGGTCAGGCCAAATATTGGCGTGCAGTACATTATTTCTGGTTAGTTCGTCGTTGGGGAGCCGTTCCTCTGATTTTAGACACCGAAGTCAACTACGAACGTCCTTTAGCCAGCATACAAGAGATCTATGATCAAATTGTCAAAGATTTACAAGACTGCGTTACTACGCTTCCGACCGATTACTCCAAACCTCCCCAGAAATATCAAGGGGCCAACATCTTCATTACCAAGCAGGCTGCTCAAGCAACGCTGGCTGCCGTCTATATGGCAATGGCAGGCTGGCCTTTAAAACAGACACAATATTATGCATCCGCTGCAGAACAGGCAAAAGCGGTTATTGACGGTGTAAATGGCGGAACATATGAATATATTTTAGAGCCGGAATATAAGTATGTATATGCTCCAAGTCATAATTATACGAATGAAACAGTAGTCGGCATCAATTTTTCCAGTGCTGTCGGAACTTGGTCAGAAGATTCACAGATGACAAATAGCCACTTATTCGAATCACTTACCGGATGGGGAGATGCATTAGGAGAAATCAAATTTTGGAAAGAATTTCCTTCCGGTCCTAGAAAAGATGCAACCTACAACCCAAAGATTCTAGAGGGTAACAAAGAAGGAGGCAAATTGTTGGATTGGTGGGATGAAAGTATTCCAGAACAACAACCCATGTTCTGCGCTTTTACCATCAGTGAAGACGGTGGGGATTATGATTATACAAAACCAGCCAATACCTCCTTAATGACCAACGATCACCGCCATCGTCTGATTCGTTATTCGGAAGTATTACTATGGTATGCCGAAGCACAGGCTCGTGCCGATGGCACACCGAACGCAATGGCTTATGAATGTATAAACCAAGTACGTGAACGCGCCGGTTTAGAACCACTACAATCAGGTATGAGCGGTGAAGCTTTTGCTAATGCAGCCTTGAAAGAACACGGTTGGGAAGTAGCTGGCTACTTTGTTGCTTTGGTAACCCGTCGCGATGACCAGATGCGTATGGAATTACTAGAACAGGCATTCAATGAACGTAAAGCCAACACAGCTATCGAAGTAGCTCCTGGCGTTATGCGAAAGGAAAAAGTGGAATTGCCGGCTTCTCTTACCTGGCAAGGTGAAAAATCCATTTATCTGCCATATCCAGCATCCGACACCCAACTGAATCCTAATTTGACTCGATGAATTTACCTTTCAAATTACGGTATTAGTCAAAATGCAACTTGTTGAGAACTGTTCGGGAATAAATCTCGAGCAGTTCTTTATCCCCTCAAAATCATCCTATTATGCATACTTAATAATAAATTAAAGTTGTGACACCATGAATTCTAAATTTCTATCAGCGTTATTGTTATGTGCAACTCCTCTTTTGGCTCAAGAGGTTCACATGAAATCTGTAACAGAGAAAATACCAACCTATCAAATCGGTGCCCCGGAAATCGATCCGATTTTTTTTACTGGTCGTGTTTATCAAGGAGCAGAAGGATATATTTACCCTTATCCCCTTTATGATATCCTAACAGAAAAGAAAATTGAAAAGGATTATAATGTACTCCGGTTGAACAATCAGTACGTAGACATTGCTATTCTTCCAGAGATCGGAGGCCGTATCTTTGCAGCCTCCGACAAAACAAACGATTATCCTTTTTTCTACACCCAAACAGGAATAAAACCGGCCTTGATTGGCATGTTGGGAGCATGGCTTTCAGGTGGTGTCGAGTGGAATATTCCCGATCATCATCGTGCCAGCAGCTATATGCCTATCAATTGGACAATGAAAGAAAATGAAGACGGAAGCAAAACCATCTGGGTAGGAGAGACAGAATTGCGTCATCGACTAAAATGGTCGATAGGTATATCAGTATATCCTAACCGTTCTTGGGTAGAAGCCAAAATCAAAGTGATTAACCCAACCCCGATGATCCAATCGATGTTATATTGGGCTAATGTATCCGTCCATTGTAACGATCAATATCAAGTGATATTTCCACCTGACGTACAATTTGGTGCCGATCATCATAAAGTATACTTCACAAATTGGCCGATCGGAGAAGCGAACCTCGGCAGCGGAAAAAATGCCAATTTATCTTGGTGGAAAAACTTTACGGGAAACTCCCGTTCTATTTTTGCCTGGGGTAGTGAAATGTCTTTCCTCGCGGGCTATGACTATGGAAAAGATGCAGGAACAGTACACGTAGCCAATCGGCATATCGTCCCCGGAAAGAAATTTTTCTTATGGGGGAACAATGCAAACGGCGAAATGTGGAACAAAATACTATCCGACAACGACGGACATTACCTTGAGTTGATGGTAGGCGGTTACTCCGATAACCAACCTGATTACAGTTGGATAAATCCAGGTGAAATCCGTGAATTCAGTCAAATCTGGTATCCGATAAAAGGTATCAAAGGCGTAAAAAATGCAACGAAAGACGCAGCCGTAAACTTTGAACCAACTGAAGGCAACAACTACCGTATAGGTTATTGTACAACTACTTCATACAAAAACGCCCGCGTTGTCGTAAAATATAAAAATCAGATAATACTGGATAAACAGGTCAACATTGATCCAGACAAATATTTTCTTGATCAAATAGCCGTGCCTGATTCCTTAATCCCCTCGATGCTCTACACTGCACTTTACGATGCAAAAGACAACTTGTTAGTCGATTACCGTCCGATCGTACAGGAAGAAAAAAAACTGCCAAAAGTTATCGACGGAACCAAACCTGTCAAAGAATACAAAACAAACGAAGAACTCTATCTGGCAGGTCTTCGCATCGACCAGTTCAACAATGCCCGTCTGGATTATATGGATTTTTACAAGGAGGCTCTTTTACGTGACTCAATGGATGCACGTGTAAACATCGAAATAGGAAAACATTATATTCGCCAGGGAAAGTGGGAAAAAGCAGAACAGCACCTATTACGTGCTCAGGCACGCTTGTCCCACGACTATACAACGGTAAAGAATACAGAAGCCCTCTACTATCTGGGGTATTTATATCAAATGACAGGCAAGATCAGTAAGGCAACTGATGCTTATTGGGCTGCAACCTGGACTCCAGACTTCAAACATCGCTCTTTCTATGAGCTAGCCGTCTTGGCTGTCAAAGATAAGGATTACAAACAAGCGATGGACATGATCACCCAATCACTTTACGTTGGAGGACGTGACTTACAAGCACTTACTCTCAAAGCATATATTCTCAGGATGCAAGATAAGAAAGAAGAGGCACAGGAAACGATCCACTATATCCAACAGATTGATCCGCTTGATTACTGGAGTGCAGCCGAAGCTAGCTTATCCGCTTCACAAGGTGCTTCTTTTCTAAAAGCAGGAACGAATCATAACAGCAAAGGAATCATAGCTATACAAGAATTACTGGAAGTTGTGAACAATTACATGACTATCGGAGCAACAGAAGACGCACTTACTTTGCTGAACAGTGCTATTTCTTTAGGTGAACCTTATGCTTCTAATCCTTTGCTTTATTATTACAAGGCATATAATCTACTAAAAAGCAAAAACTCAATCGAATTCCAAACTTGTTTAGATAAAGCAAGATCGTTATCACCATTAAACAATTATCCTTTCCGGATTGAAGAAATAGCTCTTTTCAAAACGCTATTACAAAAAAGACCAGACGATGCGCTCCTTCACTATCATTTGGGTAATTTACTCTATTTTCTCGGACAGAAAGAAAGTGGTCTCGAACATTGGTTACACGCAACAGAAACTGATCCATCTTTTGCTATTGCAGCACGTAATGTAGGCTTCGGATATGGATGCCTAAACGACTTGGAAAAATCCATAAAATATTATGATAGAGCAATCAATGCCAATCCAAATGATCCACTATTATTGACAGAATCGGACAAAATATATGAGCAAGCAAACATCCCGACAGACCAACGACTAAAAAGACTGGAATCCCACTTGAAAACCGTCATGAAACATGACGATGCCGTGATGCGATTGCTTACACTCTATAATGCCGAATCAAAATATGACAAATCAATAAAAATACTGAATACCAGACATTTTCATTTATGGGAAGGAGGCGGACAAGTACACGATATTTACGCCGATTCACATATATTGAAAGGGATGCAATTTCTGAAAAGAAAACAGTACAAAGAAGCGATCCGAGAATTTGACCTTGCCAATCAATATCCGTCCAATTTGGAAGTAGCACCTTCACCCAATGGCGGTTACGAAGCCAAGATCTATTATTTATCCGGCATTGCATACGAAGCAATGAAGCAAACAGATAAAGCTAAGATATGTTTCGAAAAATCTGCTGACACACACTTCAGAAGCCATCTGACAGATTTAAATTACTATAAAATAAAATCTCTCAGGAAACTAAACAGAAATGGAGAAGCAGATGTAGCTCTAAGTAATATGCAAAAAACACTGGAACGTATACTGCGAAATCCAACGGATTCATATGCTAAATTCGGTGAAGCCAACCAAAACGTACAACAGAGCAATATCTCCTATTATTCCGGCTTGATACATCTCCTACAAAATAATCCGTCAGCAGCAAAAAATGACTTTACTCAAGCTCTTCAGCTCTATCCAGGAAATATTTGGGCTCAATTAATGAATAAAGATATTCATTGAAAAATAAAGCCTAATCTGGATAAAGAAGTAAACTCTAAAAGTTTTATATCTAAGCTTTTAGGATTCACTTCAAACTATTACAGCAAGCAAATATACACTCAAAAGTGTATCAAAATCCCCTTGTCCCCGCGCTTGATATAATGCGATCCCGCGTCAAGCGCGGGAACAAAGGATAGTTTTGATACACTTTTCTGCTTTTTTTCTATCTTTACAGCATACCTAAAATAATATAACATGAAGAGCTGGACAATTTTATTAAGTACGTTGTGTTTATTCTCATGCAACCAACAGGAAAATAAATTTGAAAAATATGTAGACCCGCTGATCGGTACAGATATCCGCATCGTACAAGGAAAAGACAAGAACTCGACGGAAGAACGCGGACAAATCATGCCGGCAGTCGGGGTTCCACACGGTATGACCAACTGGGTGGCACAGACACAGGCGACCGAACAGAAATGTCATCCTCCCTACTATTATTTCCAGGATGCAATCCAGGGATTCCGGGCCAGCCACTGGATGAACGGCTCCTGTACACAAGACTACGGCAGCATCACAATTATGCCGCTCAGCAATAAGCTCGAAATAGACCCGGTCAAACGCGCCTCCACTTTCGATCACACTCAGGAAACAGCAACTCCCTCCTATTATTCGGTCGACTTGAACGACTATGACATCCATGCCGAATTGACCGGACTCTCCCGTGCAGGCATCATGCAATTCAGCTTCGAACAGGATGGCGACCACTACATCGTGATCGAACCCAATAGTGATGAAGGTGTCGCCTTCGTCGAAATCGATCCGGAGAAAAAAGAAATTACCGGTTACAACCCCGTACACCGCATCTACCAAGGATACGGTAAGGAAGCCGGATTCAGCGGACATTTCGTGATTCAGCTGAATGAAGAGATTGCCGACTATGGCGTTTGGGACAGCACCACGATCACCCCCGGACGAAAATCGGCAAAAGGACAAAAACATGCTGTCGGAGCTTGGATAAAGCTGACTTCCGATAAGCCGGGGAAAATACTGGTCAAAGTTGCCACTTCCTTTACGAGCATCGACAATGCCCGCAAAAACTTGGCTGCCGAAATTCCGGGATGGAACTTCAACGAAGTGCGACAGGCATCCTCCGACATCTGGAACCAGGCATTGGGGCAAATCGCAGTAAAAGGAAACAACGAAAAAGAAAAGGTCAAATTCTATTCAGCTCTCTACAACGCACACTTCCTGCCCCGCGCGTTCAGCGACGTGGACGGCTCCTATCCGAGATTCGACGGTGACGGACAGATTATGAAGATGGACCACGGAACCTACTATTGCGACTTCTCGCAATGGGATACCTACCGTGCCGTCCACCCTCTGTTTTCTATCCTTACCCCTTCCCGCAACGGAGACATGGCACATTCGCTCGTATTAAAAGGACAGCAGGGCGGCTGGTTGCCCATCTTCCCGTCCTGGAACAGCTACACGGCTGCCATGATCGGTGACCACTGCATCGCCATGATCGGAGACGCCATCGTCAAAGACACTCCGGGTTTTGACTATGAAGAAGCTTACACGCTGATGCGCAAAAACGCTTTCGAGGCCAATCCGGACTCCGGCAGCTATCGCGACGGGAAAGGCCGACGGGCAATGGAGTCTTACCTGAAATACAATTACGTGCCGTTAGAGGATCAAGTAACGGAAGCATTCCACCGTCGTGAACAAGTATCCCGCACACTGGAATATGCCTATGATGATTTTGTCCTTGCACAGGTTGCCAAGAAGTTAGGCAAGACAGACGATTATAAAGCACTCATCAAACGGGCGGAAAACTACCGGAACGTAATCGACCCCGAAACAGGCTATGCCCGTGGACGCCATGCCGACGGAACCTGGATCGAGCCATTCGATCCGTTTGCCTCCACTTCGTTCATCTGTGAAGGGACTCCTTACCACTACACCTGGTATGCTCCCCAGGACATAGCCGGACTGATCCGGCACATGGGCGGAAAAGAACGTTTCATCAACCGTCTGGACAACTTCTTCGAAGGGAACTATTACTGGCATGGCAACGAGCCGGGACACCACATCGCCTATCTTTTCGCTTATGCCGGTGAACCTTGGAAGACACAAAAATGGGTACATGATATCATCAACCGCGAGTATTTCACGACTCCCGACGGACTATCCGGCAACGACGATGCCGGCCAGATGTCATCCTGGCTGGTCTTCAGCATGGTCGGCTTCTATCCGGTCTGTCCGGGCATGCCCTACTACGTGATCGGCAGCCCGTCATTCGAAGAAAGCGTTATCACACTTGAAAACGGCAAGAAATTCACAATCGAAGCCAAAGGGGCATCGGAAAAGAATATCTACATTCAGTCGGCTACCCTTAACGGTCAGCCATACAACAAGAGCTACATCCTCCACAAAGACATCATGAACGGAGGCATCCTTTCGTTCGTCATGGGAGATAGCCCCAATAAAGAATGGGCTTCTTCCGCCGGATCGCTTCCACCTTCAATGGGGTTATAAAGAACGACGCATAAAAAAATCATTTACATATTCCTGCTCTGCCTCACCGTCCTACCAGACACAGGGCAGGAATTTTCAATATAGAGAAGGAAGCGGTAAAAATCGGAAAGGTAATCTACGTGGAATAAATATAGCTTTTCTTTTAAATTTTATTATATTTACGCGCTAATCGATAGGGTATATGGAATATTCAGCAGATTTAAAGGCCTTCAATCAATTATTCGCAGATTATCAAGGACGGTTCATCCGCTTTGCGAATATATATGTGAGGGATATAGCTGTTGCCGAAGATTTCACCATAGAGGCACTGATGCAATACTGGGAAAACCGGAACACGTTAAAGGCAGATTCCAATGTTCCGGCCTATATACTCACGATCATCAAAAACAAATGTATCAACTACCTGCAACATATACAAGTCAGGGAAGATGCCAGCGAACATCTGAAGAATCATGCCGAATGGGAACTGAACACCCGCATCTCCACCCTCGAAGCCTGCAATCCGGAAGAACTGTTTACAGCCGAAGCACAAGAAATCGTGAACAAGACATTGGCCTCCCTGCCGGAACAGACCCGCCGTATCTTCATCATGAGTCGCTACGAAAACAAACCTTACAAAGAGATCGCAGAAACACTCGGTATGACAACCAAAGGCGTGGAATACCATATCGCCCAGGCTCTGAAAAAGTTACATGTCAATCTGAAAGACTACATACCTCTGTTGGTATTCTTATCCTATATGAACTGATCCGGCCTTTCCGCCCATACACGGCTGTCTGGCTTTACTGAGTACCGAAAACAAAAGAGCGCAGAATCATGCGGACTTATCTTACCAATGATGTCCGCATAACTCAGCGCCCTTCCGTATTTATCTGCGTCTGGTAATATCAATCCCGGTACGTTTCCGTCAAGCGATCACCTCAACAATGTTACCATCCGGATCCAAAACAGCTCCTTCATAATAACCGTCACCAGTAATACGCGGCTCGCCTACGATCTTGTAACCGTCCGAACGGAATTGTTCGATCATGGCATCCACCTTCTCTTTCGATCCGGTAGAAAAGGCAAAATGGGCAAGTCCGATGAAGACATCTGCCGTTTCTTTGGTAATATCGGTCCGCTGCATGATTTCAAGTGAAGCCCCTCCCTCGAAAGTGACGAAATAAGAGGCAAAGCCTTTCTTCGGATTCACATACTTCTCGTTGCTTTTCCCGTTGAAATACTTGATATAGAAATCACGCGAACGTTCCAGTTCGTTCGTCCAGATAGCGATATGAGTCAATTGCATATGTTATTCTTATTTACAAATCCGGCAACCGGCACATCTCGCCAGTTCTCCACGAAAACGTTTTTCTACTAATTTATGCAAACGGTCTTTCAAAGCATCCAGACGTACGTAATCGATCACGTCCGCGGTGAAAGCTACGCTTAACAACATGCGTGCCTCGTCACGAGGAATGCCGCGGCTCTGCATATAGAACAAAGCAGTTTCGTCCAACTGTCCGGTGGTCATGCCATGCGAACATTTCACATCGTCGGCATAGATTTCCAACTG
>CEAR01025323.1_pt1 | contig 14587 bp, 11 predicted proteins | sample 557461 | NCBI WGS metagenome assembly CEAR01 (sample SAMEA3182075, study PRJEB8094) | gut metagenome | biome: human; feature: gut; material: Stool; isolation source: human stools | place: Canada | collected 2012-03-14
GCGGAACACCGGTCATAACATTCGATGTCGGCGGAGCATCCGAAATTATTGATAAAACATGCGGAGAGGCTGTTCCCAAAGACAATATAGATGTTATGGAAGAAATGATCAATTACGTTTGTGACCGAAAGCCGTTTTCGGAGAATAACTGCCGTCAGCGTGCCTTGAATTTTGATAAAAAAGATAGATTTAAAGAGTATGTTGAACTGTACCGGAGTATAATGGATGAATGAACTTCAAAAAGTCGAATTTGATTTGCTGTGTGAAGCGGTAAGGATCTTTTCTGATTTGAAATTGACATATTATCTTGTCTGCGGCAGTGCGCTCGGCGCGATAAAATACGGCGGATTTATCCCATGGGATGATGATATGGATATCGCACTGCCTCGGGATGACTATGAAATTTTCATAAAAGAGGCGGGGTGCAGATTGCCGGATGGGCTGTTTTTGCAGAACCATCATACCGAAGCGTCATTTCCGCAGATATTCAGTAAGCTGAGAAATTCAAGAACCACATATATTGAAAAGAGTATCTCCGCTCTTCCGATAAACCACGGTGTCTACATAGATATTTTCCCTCTGGATGAATATCCGGCGGACAGGGGTGCGCAGCGCCGGCTGGAATTTGAAAAGCAGCGCTTATTCTTAAAGCTCAGTGTGGTATATTGCTCGAAAAAGACCGGGCGCGCAGCGCTGTATCAGCACCTGAACAGATTATTTCACTATGACAGACATGTGCATGAAAATGTCGAGAGGCTCGAGAGGGTGCTGACTTGCAGCAATGGAAAGCGCTCCGACATTCTTTGCAACCACGGCAATTGGCAGGGAAGTCTTGAATATGCTCCGCGCGAACAGTATGGTGACGGAGCATGGGCGGATTTTGAAGGCCTCAGAGTTCGTGTCCCGGAAAAATATGATGATTACCTTACTCAAAAATACGGCGACTGGCGTGCCGATCTTCCTCCGGAAGAGCAGGTGGGACATCATTATGCCGAGATTATAGATCTCTGCAGACCGTATACTGATTATTTGGAAGAGCTTCCGGGCGGCGGTATCCATATTAAATCACAGTAAGGCTCGGTATGCTCCGAATTGAAGCCGAAGTAACTGTATATAACGCCGATGGGCGATTATATAAAAAATAAAAATAAGGAGAGAACGTATGAAACAGCGCAAATTTCTTACCAAAGCACTGGCAGGAATTCTTTGTGTGCTGATGCTTACGAGCGTTATTCCCGTAGCCTCGTTTGCAGCGTACAACAAGGACTTTGTGTCAGAAACGCACGATGTGTTTAAGAGCACGTCGTCAACTCTTGCGCCCGGCGTAGACCAGTATATAAATTATGCCTATGCCAAGGACGGAAAGCAGATGGTCTACTATGTAGCCACTGCGGATATTACCCGCGATGACGTTGTCATTCAGACTTCGTATCTGAAGCAGCATGAGAACGGCGTTATGGGTATGGACAAGCTGACAAATCAGATTGCCTATGCTAATCAGAAGTACAGCAATCCCGAGGATTCTCAGTTTATCAGCGAATACTACAATGTAGTAGCAGGTGTCAATGCCTCCTTCTACAACATGACCACGGGTCAGCCTATCGGTATAACCTATATTGACGGTGTGTCCTTCGGTACCGTAAGCTATGATAACTTTTTTGCAATTCTAAAGGATGGCAAGACTGCTGTTATAGACTATGCCAAGAATATAGGAAACTATGTCGATGAGAACGGAAACAGTACTATTTGGCAGGCGGCTGCCGGATCTCAGTGGCTGGTCAGAGACGGTAAGGATGTAACTGCCGGCGCAACCGGTAGCTATAATACTCAGCGTCATTCCCGTACCTGCGTCGGCGTAACGGCAGAGGGTAAGGTCGTTATGATGGTTCTTGACGGACGTCAGGAGCCGTTCTCCTGCGGTGGCTCTATGCACGAGCTTGCACAGATCATGCTGGAGGCAGGCTGCGTTGCGGCAGTAAACCTCGACGGCGGCGGATCGACCACATACGCATCCCGTCCCGAGGGCTCTGACGCGATAGAGGTCATCAACAGACCTTCCGACGGCTCGGAGCGTTCCATTTCGTCCGGACTTATTATCGCATCGACCGCCGTTCCCTCCAATGCGTTCGATCATGTTACAATGAATGCGTCGGATGAGTATGTTACCCCCGGCACCTCCACCGAGGTCACCGTTGCAGGTGTTTCCTCCTCCGGCAGCGCTGCCGATATTCCGGGTGATCTTACCTATACCGTGACCAACGGCACATATGCAAACGGTGTTCTTACCGCAGGTGAGGCGGGCGACGTTGTTCTTACCGCAGTTCACGGCGGCAGGGAGGTCGGATCGCTTACGATTCATGCTGTAATTCCGGAAAAGCTGGCGTTTGCTACCTCCGAGATCGTAGTTCCGTTCGGAAAGAGCGTAACGCTTGCGCTGGCCGCTACATACGGACTGAACGAAGTAAAGCTCAAGGCGGATGATATATCCTTTGCACTTGAAAACGATAAAATCGGTGCTATAAGCGGCTTTGAATTCACCGCAGGGAACGGTGAAGCCACCGAAAGCGGCATTACCGCAACCTTTGTCGGAACAGAGGTCACTGCCTCGACGCTTATAAAGCTCGGTAAGGGCTCTGAGACCATTTTCGACTTTGAAGACGGCGATACGAGCATGTTTGACCTCGGATACATTGAGTATAACTATACTCTGCCCGAGGGTAAGGTGTATCCCGTAACCGCCGAGACCGGCAAGGTCCACAGCGGCAACGGCGCAATGGCACTGGATATCAACTACGGAAACTCGCTTGAGTCCGGTTATATGATGACGGCGCTCGAGTATAAGGGCGGCGAGCAGAAGTTCGAGAATGCAACAAAGCTCGGAATGTGGATCTATATATCCGATGAGGATGTTTCTACATGGATCCGTTATACCGTATATCCGTTGGTGCTGAATGATGACGGCGAGTATGTCAGAGGAAGCGATTCCATTACGAATACGCTTGCCGATGATATCAACTCTACTACCGGATTTGTCAACACATTTGAGGAGCCCGGTTGGCACTATCTGTCGATAGATCTGAGCAAGTACAAGGGTCTTGATCTGCTCAACTCTTATATCGTACAGTTCTATATTTCCGACCGTGACGGAGCCTCCTATAACTATTACTACAATCAGCATAAGTCCTACAACGGCAGATATGTAATGTATGTCGATGATATCACCGTCGATTATTCCGATGCCGTTGACGACCGCGAGGCACCCGTATTCGGTGATGTAACATATGCTACGACTAACATGTCCGACGCTGTTGCAATCGCCAAGGATGCAGTACCTACGGTCAATGACAATACGCTGAGCTTTGCCGTTAAAGTGGCAGATAACACCAAAAAGGCCAACTTTACCGGTCTTGATGCATCTACGGCAAAGGCTTATATCGACGGAGTTGAAACCGCATGCACACTCAAGGACGGTGTTATGTCCGTTTCCGATGCAGTGCTTGCAGACGGCGTTCACCACGTCAAGTTCTCTGTTTGCGATAATATGGGCAACTATGCTTCGATCATTCGTGCTGTAAATGTTCAGGCGAATGCAGGCATTTCTACCGTAAAGGTCGTTGCTCATGATGCATCTCTTGATAAGATACTGCTCGGCTCCGTATGGTATGCGGATATTGTTGCAACCGATATTGAAAAGGTTCAGTCTGTAACCGTCGATATTGATCTGAACAATATGAGCCGATGGGAGCTTGACCATATGAATGTTGCTCCCGGCTTCAGTGCAGAGTATTCTATTCAGGATGATGAGAATATTGCAACCGTTACCGTTACCCGTGTCGGAAGCAATGATTCCACCGGCGAGGGTGTGCTTGTCTCGATGCCCATACGTACATGGGAGCTTAAGATGGGCTACAACTATACCAGCGGAACAAAGAACGGAAAACCCGCTTATACCTATGCTCAGTTTAAGAGCATGAAGGAATTCTGGCCGGTTGATATAAGTATGGATATCGATCGCGGCGTAGTTTCCTTTGTTGACGGCGAGACCGCCACCTTCTCCGGCGTAGGACCTCAGGTTGACACCGAGATGTATAAGATGGCAAAGGATATGATCTCTACGACCGAGGGAAAAGCATACTACGATGCTTGGAACGGCGGACATATCCATACTGCCGAGGCTATTGCCGATAAGGCTGCGACCTGCACCGAGTCCGGCTATACCGGAAGAACCTTCTGCGAGGTTTGTAATTCGGTCGTTGATTGGGGCACGACTGTCCCCGCAACGGGTCATAATTATGTTGACGGCAAGTGCGTAAACTGCCATGCTAAGGCAAACGGCATTGTCGACGGCAAGCTCTATGTTGACGGAATACTTGCAAACGGTATTGTTGACGGTAAGTATTATGTTGACGGTGTGCTGCTCAACGGTTATGTGCTTATTGACAGTGTATATTATACCGTTGAAAACGGCGAAAAGGGCGGCGTTTATACCGGACTTGTTGAGAACGACGGTAAGTGGGGTTACTCGAAGCTCGGAGCTCTTTCCGGCGGCTGGGTAATGATCGATGATGAGTGGTACTACTTTGATACCGAGACCCTTACCGCTGTAAGCACGTATAATAACGGCAAGGTTACATTCGAATTTAAAGAAAACGGTAAGCTGGTATCCGGTCAGTGGTATATAACCGCTGCCGGTGCAAGATACTATTACGGTCCTAATTACTACGGCCACGGCTGGCATACGATCGACGGATATGATTATTACTTCGGAGATGCGAATGTCGAGCCCGGTTACAGATATGAAGGACTCAGGTACGTAATCAACTCTAACAGCCATACTCCTCAGTGGTACGATTTCGGAACCGACGGTAAGGCTGTTAAGCTCGATACGACCGGATTGCTGACCGTATCCGGCAAGCTCTACTATCTTGTTGACGGAATTTCTCAGACCGGTCTTCAGCTGGTTGACGGAGAGTATTACTACTTCTCCGGTACCTATGAGGCAAAGAGCGGTATAGTATATGTTTCCAATGCAAAGAACAACTCACTGCTTCCCGAGGGCTATTATCTCTTTAAGGATAATCACGCAATGGCTAATAACGAATTCGGTCTCTGGCAGAATTCGCTGTGCTATATAAGAAACGGACAGCCGTGCTTTGCAGGACTTATTCTTAACGAAGATGGAAAAATTATCTATATCGGTTCTGACTGCATGCTCGGCAAGGGTACTTGTACCGTTTCCGCAGGTAAGACTAACGGTCTGCTTCCCGAAGGTACTTATGCTTTCGGCGAGGACGGTGTCCTTGTTGACAACGCATTTGCAATGTGGCAGGGCAATATGTGCTATATGAGAAACGGTCAGCCTTATGCTGCCGGTCTCGTAAGGATCGGTGAGGATATATACTATATCCGCAGCAATTGTCAGGCGGCAACCGGTATGTACTGGGCAGCCGCTAATAAGACTAACGGCATACTTGAGGAAGGTTTCTACCTGTTCCATAACGACGGTACTCTTATTGACGGAGAATTTGCTGACTGGAAGGGCGAAAACTGTTATATCGTAATGGGTCGTCCGTACTTTGCGGGTGTTATTGAGTATAACGGCAAGACAATATATGTAGGCAGCGATTGCAAGCTGAATACCGGTGTCTGCTATGTTACCGATGCCGCAGGAAACGGAATTCTCAGTGAGGGCTACTACTACTTTACAGAGAGCGGTGAGCTGCTGGCTTCCGGCTTTGCAAAGTGGACTGACGGTGTGACCTATTATTTCAGAAACGGTCAGAGAACCGCTGCCGGTGTGATTGAGCTTGACGGCTCCATATATTATGTCAACAGCGGCTGCAGACCGGTAACCGGTAAGTATTTTGTACCCGCAAACAAAGGAAACGGAATCCTTGAAGAGGGTTATTATACTTTTGACAGCAACGGTAAATTGATTCAGAACTGATTTGGTTCTCCCCCCTCCGTATTAATCGGAGGGGGAGCCATGCTGATCGGTGCCTCCGCGCGGCGCATGGCGGACAACGGAATGTTTCCGGCAAAACCGATCTCTGATTTGTACCGAGAGGAGAAGAATATGTTTATAACATATTTGGCATTATTACTTTTTTCAATGAATTTTATGCTATGCGGAAGATATATTCTCCTCGTAGCCTTTGTCGGTCTGTGCATACATAAAGGTAAAATACGCATTGATGCTAAATGCTGCGTTTTGGCTGCGTTTTCATTAATATATTCTATAGTTGTTTTTGTTACGTCCGGAGATGCTCATATAGATGTAATGATACTGCCGTTTGCGTATCTGTTCGGAATGAATTTGTCTATGGGTTGCGAGGATAAAAATAAATTTGTCTCGAATATTTTTGTTTGTTTAGCTATCGGAATGTGCTTCCATGTGTTTTTGAACTGTGCTTCCGAGATTGTTCAGAACGGCGGATTCGATTACGGTGCAGTACATTATGATTTTTGGTCCGGATCTGTTTCATCCTCTACCGGACAGATGATAAATTACTCTTTTGCTGCTGCGCTTTTGACCTTTATTGTAATGAAGCGCGGGAAATATCTGAGTATATTACTTCTGATAATTCCGTGCCTTGTTTACGGCGCTATTGTAGGAAGCAGAGCAACGATAATTATATCTGTTGTTTCCGTTATTGTCGGCATACTTATTCTCGCTCTCAATGCAAAAACAAAGAAAGCGAGGATATCATTGACTCTGGTGATAATCTTGCTGACGATCATTCTTTTAGCGATCCAATATAATGTGTTCGGTCTATCCGAAATAATAAGCAACAGCTATTTGTTCAGAAGAATAGACTCTTCTTCTCCGAACTCAGAGGGCTTTTTTGCAACCGAAAGATGGCAGATCAAAATTGAATATCTCAAAAATATAATTAAATATCCTTGGGGCGGCGGGAATATACGTCAAGCCGTAGGAGGGATCTATGCACATGATCTGTTGCTTGATACGCTGAGCGAGGGTGGAGTTTTTGCTTTTGCTATGCTTATGGCATATTTGGTCTTGTGGGTAAAAAGTACAATCAAATTTGTTCGAGGGAGCAATTCCTTGGCTTGTAGGGTGCTGCTGATACCGTATACGGTCGTTGCTGCTATTCAGATGTTTCTTGAGCCGATTCTTGAAGGCGCACCTATATTTATGCTCAGTGTTGTTTTGCTGGACGGTGTTGTGACCAACATGAACAGAATGAGGCAAGAAGATGAGAATAGTATTTCTGTCTAATTACTTTAATCACCATCAAAAACCGCTTTCGGATGCGTTGTTTTGCAGGTGCGAGGATTACCGTTTTATATCAACGAAGGAAATGAGCGCCGAGCGAGAAGCCCTTGGATATAAAAAGATCACCGCGCCGTATGTGCTGAGCTTGAGCAGCAAAACCGAATCGGAAATTCTCCGGCTTGTCAACGATGCGGATGTAGTTATAGTAGGGTCTGCTCCGGAATACCTGATCAAAGAGCGGAAAAAGAATAAAAAGTTGATTTACAGATATTCCGAGAGACCGATCAAAGGAAGAAGAGAGCCGATAAAATTCCTTCCGAGATTTCTCAAGTGGAGCTCAAGAAATCCGCGCAGGCTGCCTATATATTTATTGAGCGCAAGCGCATATGCCCCCTACGAGTACAGCCGTTTTTTCTTGTTTAAGAACAAGTCGCTGAAATGGGGGTATTTTACAGAGGTTATTAAATATCCGGGCGGGTATGAGGATTTAAGAAAACTCAAAAGAGCCGATTCGCTCCTTTGGGTTGCACGTATGATAGACTTAAAGCATCCGGAATATGCCGTTTATATTGCTGAGAGGTTAAAAAATGAGGGATATTTATTTACCCTTGATATGGTAGGCGGCGGAGCTCTAAGCTCATATATAAAGACCCTTATTCATGAAAAAGGCTTGGAGGATACCGTCTTTTTGCGCGGCGCAATGTCTCCCGAAGAAGTCCGGAATATGATGGAGAAAAGCGAGATTTTTCTCTTTACATCCGATAAGAACGAGGGATGGGGAGCTGTATTGAATGAGGCGATGAATTCCGGCTGTGCTGTTGTAGCTAGCCATGAGATAGGCTCGGTTCCGTTTCTGATAAGAAACGGAGAAAACGGACTGATATACAAAGACGGGGATGCCGAAGATCTTTATCTAAAGGTGAAATTATTGCTTGACAATAATGATCTTTGCTATAGCATGGGAAAAGCCGCTTATGAAGCAATGGTGGACGAATGGTCTCCCGAGATCGCTGCCGAAAGGCTGATTGAGGTGTCGGGTAGACTCATTGCGGGCGATAATGCACCTGATCTGTATGAGAGCGGTCCGTGCAGTAAAGCGGAGATATTGAAGGACGATTGGTTTGCATATGAAAATTAAAACTGTCAAAAGGCAACTGGGGCTGTTTCTCGTTAATCATTTTTTTGCTTCAACCGGTGCATTCGGTGCTAAGAGATCACTGCTTAGATTTGCGGGCTTTGATATCGGAGAAGGAACAAAAGTTGTCGGACCTTTCTTTTGCAGTGCCGAAGTTCATATCGGAAATAACTGCTGGATAGGGAAAAATTTTTGCTGCAACGGTAACGGCATTGTCGCTATCGGTGATAATTGCGATATCGGTCCGGAAGTGATTTTTCAAACCGGAGGTCACGAGATCGGCGATGCAAAACGCAGAGCCGGTGTCGGGAAAAAATTTTGCCAGAGCGTCGGTTCGGGCACATGGATAGGCGGTCGCGCTACAATAATCGGGGATACCTCGATAGGCAGATCGTGCGTTGTGGCGGGGTGCGCGTGCGTGGTCAAAAATGTGCCGGATAATATGTTGGTTGGCGGTGTGCCTGCAAGGAGTATAAGAGAACTTGAACTTTCTGAAGCAACTGATAAAAAGTAAAACGGTCAAAAACGCCGGGTGGCTGATATGCGGTCGTATTATTCAGATGGCAATTAACTTCTTCGTCGGAATATATACGACTCGCTTTCTCGGACCTTCAAATTTTGGCTTAATAAACTATGCAAGCGCATATACCGGTTTTTTTGCTTCGGTATGCACACTCGGAATAAATTCCGTAATTGTAAAAGAACTGGTGAATAACAGAGAAAAGGAAGGAACCGTTCTCGGAACATCTATTGTTTTAAAGATAATATCGAGCTTCCTTTCCGCAATAAGTATTGTATGTATCGTTTCTGTTGTCGATGACGGCGAACCGATGACATTGGCGGTCGTTGCGTTGTGCACCCTCGGTATGATATTTAATGTGTTCGAGACCTTCAATTATTGGTTTCAATCAAAACTGAAATCAAAGGTGACGGCGATCGCGACATTGGTAGGATATCTGATTGCGGCGATATACCGCGTCTTTTTGATCGTGACGGGGAAAAGCGTTGTTTTTTTTGCATTTGCAACATCGCTTGATTACATAGCTGTCGGAATTGTCTTGATTGCCGTTTATAAGACTGAGGGAGGACAGCGGCTCAGCTTTTCTAAGGAATACGGCAGGTCGCTGCTCAGATCCAGCTGGCACTTTATATTACCGTCGCTTATGGTGTCTATCTATGCTCAGACCGACAAGTTTATGCTCAAGCAGATGATAAGCGATGCGGAGATAGGTTACTATTCGACCGCGACTGCTCTGTGCACATCATGGTGCTTTGTTTTGCAGGCGGTTATCGATTCCTTTTATCCCGCTATCATGGAGGATTATAAAAGAGGATATATTGCATCATATGAGAAGAAGAACAAATTACTCTACTCTGTAGTTTTTTATATCTCTGTTGCGGTGTCACTGATTATTTGCATTTTTTCCGCGCAGATCATACACTTCTTGTACGGCGATTCATATATGCTATCGGTTATGCCGCTCCGGATCATAACTTGGTACACCGCATTTTCTTATCTCGGGGTCGCAAGAAATGCATGGATCGTGTGTGAAAATAAGCAAAAGTATCTCAAATGGGTATACGGTGCTGCTGCGGTATCAAATGTTATTTTGAATTTTATTTTTATCCCGCGATTCGGCGCTTCCGGAGCAGCAGCTGCATCCTTGATCGCGCAGATCATTACAACAATGATAGCACCGGCTTTTATCGGACCGCTGAGACCTAATACAAAAATGATGCTTGATTCCTTAGTGCTGAGGGGTGTTTTTTCACACCGTAAGTCTGAGTAATTTTTATGGCTCGAACGGCTCTTTGAGCCCGTGCCGAGTATTTGCTCTTAAAAAAGCTGTTGATTTAATTTAGGAGATATTAAAATGAGGTATATATCTGTACTTTTAGTGCTTGCTTTCTGTGTTTTTATGATGTTTTCGTGCGGTGATAATAATACTGTCGATGAGACAACAGGCAGTACCGTCGGTACGGATAACCGTACATCCGAAAGTCAGAATGCCGCGCAAGAGACCGAGGCTGTCTTTGATATTGATACTCGGATCGTTACAATGAAGTATCCGGCAAAGTGGCGTGAAGATGTACAGATAGATGTGTCCGACGACGGCGTGAGGTTCTCCAATAACGGGACGGCGTTGTTTGATCTGCTGTTTCATGAATGTGACGGCTATCTTCTCGGCAGCTATAACGGTACACCGATATATATTATTGATTATCCGGTAGATGATGCTGAGCAGGCAAATATGCAGGAGGATGTAAATGTTATCCTGCAGTATTTGATGGATGATCCGAGCTTTCAGATAGAGCATTGATCGGCTTTTGAAGAGCTATTATTTGCATAACAAATTCACTTTTTGCCCTGAATTCGACATTCGGGGCGATTTGTGTTGTTCAGTCACAGTTCTTTTCGCGGTATAATAAAGCCGTAAACGAAAGGAGACTGAGATCATGAATACAGACAAGATCTATGCAGAACAACTCGCAAACGAATATGCGCCGAAGGATACGTCAAAGGTCGTTGCTCTCCGAAAGCTCGATGCAAAAGCAAAACTGCCCGCCGTTATATCCGCGTACACCGTCGGTGTGATATCCGCACTGCTGTTCGGTGTCGGCATGTGCTTGACTATGGGTCAGATAGGCGACGGCAGCACGGGAATGTTCGTGCTCGGTATTGCGGTCGGCATCGTCGGAATGATAGGGATGGGCGTTAATTATCCAGTGTACAAAAAGCTGCTCGAGAGCGGCAAGCGCAAGTATGCCTATGAGATAATCGAGCTTGCCCGCGAAATCAGCGAGAGATAAGTCGTGCGCGGCGCAAGAGAGCTGTTTCGGAGGCTGCTTATGCCTCCGATGGCGCTTCGCGTGCTCCTGCCCCCGATAGCCTTTGCGGCTGTTGCCCTTGTGCTCATATCGGGCAGGGTCGACGGCGCGCTAGCGCGCTCGGTCTATGTCATGTCGGCGTACGCTCTTGCGGTGACTGTCTATGCGGTGGTGCGGCTTATAGGGCGTGTGCGGTGCGGTTATGCTCAGAATGCGCTTTACCGACGGATATCGTCGCTGCCGCAGGTTCGTGAGTATCGCGGCAGTGCGGATTTTCGCGGCAAGGTCGGCATTGGCTTCGGAATAGTCGTAAACCTTTTTCATGTTGTGTTTCGACTGGCGAGCGGGCTTTACTGCCGCTCTGCGTGGTTTATTTCGATAGCGGTCTATTATGCGGCGCTTGTCCTGCTGCGTGTGCAGCTGCTCGGCAGCTATCACGGGCGGGACGAAAATCATGAGCTGCGTGCATACCGCCGAACGGCGCGGCTGCTGTTTCTGCTGAATATTCCGATGGGCGGGATGATATTTCAGATGATCCGGGACGATGCGAGCATGTCGTATCCTGGCTTTATTATCTATCTCTCTGCGGCGTATACATTTTACGCTGCTACTGCGGCGGTATATCGCGCCGTGAAATATCGCGGGCTTGATGCTCCGCTGCTCTCCGCCGCAAAGGCGCTCGGAGTGGTCAGCGCTATGATGTCGGTGCTCGGTCTGCAAACGGCGCTGCTGTCCCGTTTTTCGGATGATCGCGGATACAGGCTTATGATGAACGGCATAACCGGAACGGTAATATGGTGCGGTGTTATCTCGACCGCCGTGTGCATGCTGCTGCGTAGCCGAAGGAGGAAAAGGGTGAATGAATAAGTCCGAGAGCAAATATTTCGCAACAGCAGTGCGGATGGATAAGGCACTTCTTGAATTGCTCGAGAAGAAGGATGTTGCCTATATAACGGTCAAGGAAATATGCGCGGCGGCTGGAGTCAATCGGTCGACGTTTTATCTGCATTACGAGACGGTAGGAGACCTGCTCGAGGAGTGCGCGGCATATATTATCGACGATTTTCGGCAGTGCATGCCTCATGACTCCGAGGCGTTTATCACCCGAATGCGCGATTGCGGTCTTGACGAGCTGTATCTGATAACTCCGGAATATCTCACGCCGTATCTGCGCTATATCAAGGCGCATTACCGCATATTTAAGACAACGGTAGAGCACGCCTCTGCGCTGAAGATGGAGCGGGCATATGCGGGGCTTAACGAGTATGTTATTATGCCTATCCTCGATCGCTTCGGAGTGCCGGAGGCAGATCGGGGATATATGATGGCATTTTATATCCGCGGGCTGCTTGCTATAATTACCGAGTGGATAGAGGGAGGCTGTACCGACTCTATCGAGCATGTTACGCATGTGATGCAGTTGTGTGTCGAGGGCTTTCGCGGAGCATCGCGGCGCAATGCTGAGAGTTAAATTCCCGGATTCGGATGTTATCGGACGGGATAATATTAAAAAAGGGATGTAGTGGCTCTGCCCACCGCATCCCTTTTTTGCGAATCGGATATTGCTTTTCGATTCGGTTGTTTTACTTTGCGTTACGATATTGTTTTATGTTGCCTTTATGCTTTAGCTGTGCTTTTTCTCTTTCTCGGCAGCATTATCACGTGCTGACCGTCCACAGCGTCTCCCTGAACTCCGCAGGCTGAGCGAATATCTGCAACGGTTGTTCCGTAGCGCTTTGCGATATCCCACAGCATCTCGCCCTTTTTCGGATAGTACAGCACCATAGCGGGGCGGTCGGCGGGAATGCAGGGCTTTGTCTCGTCGACGGTGAGCGAGGCTATCATTTCCTCATCGCGACGCGAGAAAACGGCGAGCAGATAGTCAAGCTCGAAGTCGACATGAACAGAGCTTCCGTCCACCCGTGCGCGCACACCGCGCGGCGCTGCCGTTGCAAGTATCTCGGTGCGCCCCTCAAGACCGTAGCCGTCGAGCTCGACCTTTATCGGTGTGTCAAAGGTCATAGGCACCGGGTGCTTTTCTCCGCTGAGAAGCAGATATACGCATGCCCTGCCGCTCAGCTCGAGCTTCCCGCGCTCGGGATCGAGTCGAGCCGACAGCTCGCACACGGCGGCATCGGAGTACAGTATCTCAGAATGCGAGCCCTCGGTATAGTTCGGAATTGGTGCGGAATCGCCGATCGAGACGCTGCCGCATTTCAGCTCCGAAAAGCGTACCGTGTCACGGGTTATGAATTCGGGCGTCGTCATATATTCGGTGGAATATGCGTCGCGAGCGACCGGAACGGTGCAGGAGTAGAAGCAGAATACCGTTGCGGAGTATGTATAGTCGAGCTCGATTATCCTGCGCTCGCCGAAGCTGTTGTCCGCAGGCTCTGCGCTTACTGTGTCGAGTGACAGAATCGGGAAGCAGCTCACATCCGTTCGTCCCTCGATGCACTCGGGTGAATCAAAGGTCTCTGTGATCGGAATGCGCTTCTGCATTGACATTATAGCTCCGCCCTCGCCGCGGCATAGAATGTTTATCTGCGCGTTGCTGCGCAGGGTTATCTCGTTTCCGCTGAGCTTGCACTCGTCGGGATATATGCGCACGGAGCAGCAGATAAGCTCCTCTATCGGCGGCATCCCGCTCTCAAGCTCGATATCCTCGCTGCCTCGGATCCCGCTCTCGGTAAACGACTGTATGCAGAGCGACTCGATGCTGTCGGTTCGCTTTTGGAGCGTCAGACCGTCGGTCAGCGCCTCGGTGCTGCTGCGCACGATCGGTTCGACCGGATCCTGCTCGGTGAGCATCAGGTCGGTGACTACCGTGCACTTGACGCTGAGCGATTTCGGGCTTGTCAGTCTGCCCGAGGCTGCGGAACATAGCGGTATAGCGCTTATACATACATCTCCGTCGCCGTCTCGCGGGCATACGGCGCTTCCGCTGAGCGGAGAATCGGTCGTTATGCTTCGCAGCATGCCTTCGTCTGTAAGGAATACCTCCGTATATTTGACCGAGCCGGTATATTTTATCTCGTCGCCGTCGGTGTAGACCTCCTCGATGCGCGGCACCGCGCGGACGAACATCAGCTTTTCCGCATTACCGTAATAGTCGGGCAGGGTTATTTCGGCGCTGTGGTCGGTGCTGTCGCGAAAATGCCGTCCGGTGACGGTATGGCTCTCGCTCTCCGCGTCGAGCGGAACGCTGACCCTCTCAGCCGTTTTGACCGTATCGCGCGGCTTTGTGCCTCGCTCGGGCTCTGCTTCGCGTCGGATTTCTTCCGTATTGTTGACCATGATATACCTCCGTTATGCGCGGCAATGCCGCCGTCTTTACTGCTCACGGCAATGGTATGCGGCGCGGGAGCCGAATATTCGTGTACGCG
>CEAR01050311.1_pt1 | contig 14557 bp, 18 predicted proteins | sample 557461 | NCBI WGS metagenome assembly CEAR01 (sample SAMEA3182075, study PRJEB8094) | gut metagenome | biome: human; feature: gut; material: Stool; isolation source: human stools | place: Canada | collected 2012-03-14
GGGAAGGCGGGCTTTTCATTCCTCTTACATCGACGAGGCAATGCCTCGTCGATGATATATTTTAAAGTAAAAAGGAGATACCCCTATGAATACAGATATGACAAACCTTTACAGATCACGCGGGATGATACCCAATCGCTATTGGTATCAACTGAACGGGCAATCCGCACAGGCGAATTGGTTGGAGCAACGCGAGGCGATATATTCCCGCATTCAGGAGCAGGAAGAAGAGGTCGTCCCCCAGATCATCTTTACAAGCGAGGTGAAGATCAGATGAGGATTGACGCAGACGGCAAACGCAAGAAGAAAAAGAAGCGGGAGCAATCCGTAATGGAGGCAGAGATGTTTCGCTTCATCGAGAAAACGATGTAGGCGACGGTTGATGAATCTCTCAAAAAGATATTCAAGGATTGGAAATAAGCAAAGCGGTTTTTAAGTCAAACACTTAACAGCGAATAGAAGAAGAAAAAGGCTGTTAAATGTGCGACTTAAAAACCGCTTTTTTTCGTTTCCGCCGATGGGCGGGAAAAGTGCTCTGCCCGTAGACAGGCGCAAAAACCGTCCTTCGGGATAAAAAAGCCATTTCGCGGGAGTGTAGCCCACGCCTATTCACTAAGGGGAAAGCAAAATTGTTTTCTCCCGAAATATGCCCCGCCGCCGTGTTCAGAAAACCATTTGTTTTCCTATACACGTTTGGATGGGCAAAAAGGGCAGTATTGACCGCCGAAAAAGCCCACTTTTTGTTCAGGGAATGAAACTGCCCCTTTCGCGGATACCGCCCCTTATTCCGTGTCTTTCACATACTCGATCAGATCGGCGGGCTGACAGTCCAAGAGAGAGCAAATGCGTTCCAAGTTCTCCCAAGATAGTCCTTTTCCCTCACGCAGCTTTTGAAGCGTTGATTGGCTCAATAGGCCCTCTGTGCGGATTTTGTTTGTGTTATAGCCCGCCTCTTTCAATGCGGACAGCACATCAATTTTATACACAAGTGGCATTGGTAAAAACCGCCTCCTTTTCCATTGTCCTTATTATACAACACAAATTGCACGAAATCAAGTGCAAAAGATAAACAAGCATTTGCACGATAGTTCGTGTAATCCGTCAATTGATTTGCACGAATATTGGTGCTATACTATAATCAGTTCAAGGGAAGAGGTAAGCCAAGGTCGAAAGCCAACGCGACCAGATCAGAGTGGGAACGGACAAGAAAACCTCCGGTGTCGATGTGATAAACTTAACGCCACCCACCGCTTACCGACAAAATATAATCCAAAAGGAGAAAGAAAATGAGTAAGTATGAGATTGAGAGCCTGATTGAAACGATGAATAACTACGATGATCTCGCAAGTAAGGCAAAGGCCAAGGCAGATGCCATCCGCGACACGCTCAAGGGCGAAATGCTCCGCCTCGGCGCGGAAGAGCTGACCGCAGGCGCTTATATCCTTCGCTATACGAGCGTTGTTTCCAATCGTTTTGACAGCGCGACCTTTAAGAGGCTTTACGCCGATCTCTACAAGGATTTCACAAAGCCCGTCAGCTCCCGCCGATTCTCGGTGTCCTGCTGAAACAAATACGCTCCACGGGCAACAAAAAGCCCGTGGAGCAATCCAAAGGGAGGAATACGAAATGATACACGGCTACGCAAGATGCTCTACAAACGAGAGCAAACAGGATATTGACCGCCAAGTGCGGGAGTTGAAGCAGGCGGGCGCAGAGAACATCTTTTTAGAATACGAGCACGGCGACGCCGTTGTGAAGTGTCAGTTATCCTCTCTTTTGGAGCAGGTGCAGGCGGGCGATACGATCATCACATTGGAGGTTTCCAGACTCGCCAGAAGCACCAAGCAGTTATGTGAGATTATCGAGGCCATACGCGCCAAGCGTCTGCGGTTGGTGATCGTCGGCAGTATCACCGTGGATTGCTCCAACGGGGAGATCGACCCAATGACAAATGCGTTTATTCAAATGTCAGGCGTGTTTGCGGAATTGGAATTGCGTATCATTCGGGCGCGCGTGAAGTCGGGAATGGCAAACGCCAAGGCCAAGGGCGCAAAGATCGGGAGGCCGACGCTGACCGCAGACGATATTCCGCCGATCTTTCTACGGCACTATCCCGCGTATCGCAGTAAGCAGCTGAATTTGAGCGAGCTTGCGAGGGTATGCGATTTAAGTAGAACCACGGCTTATAAATATATTGATCTTTTGGAAGCGTAAAAGGAACAGGGAGCGGTCATTGCTCCCTGTTCCTTTTACGCAAAATCTGAGAAAGTAAAATAATCGTAACGATACCTGTCTTTAGCATTTGCAGCATGATCTTGAAAAATAGTATCAATGTAGTTAAAAAGTTCATCGAGGTTTTTGCGGTTTTTATCAGTCAACACCGAGCACCCCAAAAAAGAGTGGTCACTTAATAATTGCCAATAATCTTGACCTCTTCTGACTACATATTTCTCGGGAGGCCTACCAAACTTTTCAAAAAGCTTTGTGTTAATAAGGATAGAGTCTATCTTACGTCCGTATTTCTTGTCGTCAATATAATACACTCTTTCGTAACCATCATAAGTTGTGACCGATTTTCCCCCAGAACTATTTTGACTGGCTGCATTGATTGCGCCTACTACCGCTCCGGCGCCGCCAGCCAAAATACCTCCAGCCACAGCCTGACCAACCACACTTGCTTTTTTTACTGTTGTAGTGGAAGAAGTAGAAAAACTATCTGATGAAACTCTAAAGTCGTCTTGAAATTCAAGATTGAGACTGATGCAGGTCGTGTTGATTGGTACCCCTATCCTAAAGGCGGCATGTGGCATGACAACACAAATAGTTCGCCCTCTGTCATTCCAAGACATATCGAGCCCCATACTTAAAATGAGTTCGGCACCCTCCTTTATCAAATGTGCAGTTAAATCTATATTTTTTGCCCCTCCCTTCCTCGCTATAATCTGTCCATCACTTACAAATTCAGCCTTTTCGAGATTGCAAAGCACAGCTAATTCGTTCTTGTAATATGGGTCTGTTTTGAATGCTTTCTGCATCAATGACCTATCGTTTTCTACACGTTTAACCCTCCAAAATAACCAGATGATTAATAAGACAATACCAGTAATCAAAATAACAGCGATAATCATAACCCCAGTTCTCCCCCCAAATCCTTAAATATCATTTTCCAGCGAGTCCCCGTTATTAAAGGTGCTTTGCTCATATCTATACCTAACTTCAGACGCAATAGGCACTATTCCTCCTATAATTATGCTACTACGCCTCCTTTTTGTCAAGCAAATCAGGAATTACAATTCCTATATAAAGCCGATAGGAGGAAGAAAAATGCTTGTTTTGGATATGCGGGAGATTGGAAACAAGCTATTGACAATCCGTAAGCGCATGGGAATGACGCAAGTAGAGGTAGCGGAGGCGGCAGGATTATCGAGCCGAACCTACGCTGACATTGAACGCGGTATGGTTAATATGCGTGTGGAGACAATCTTGCGAATTTGCGATGCACTTCATATTACCCCCGATGAAGTGCTTACTAAGAGCGAATGTGAGCTGACAGCCCAGCAGGAAGAAATCTTTTCTCGCCTTAATGCTTGTTCCCCTAAGGATAGGGAAACGGCTCTTCGGCTGCTATCGGTCTATCTACAATCACTTTCTGAATAGGAGGGCTTTATTGTGGCAAAGGGACAAGGCCGCTCTTCAGGACAAGGGGTAAAGCTGCTCTATATCCGAGATTATCTCTATACCCATGCAACAAAAGAACACCCTAAGAACGCAAAGGACATTTCCAAATACTTAGCGTCTATGGGCGTTTCTGCATCGGTGAAAACGATCTATAATGATATTTTGCGCCTGCAAATAGATTTTGGCGTTCCAATAGAATACAATCCCTCAAAGTGGGGGTATTACATCACGCAGCCGCAATTTGAGCCGTATGAACTGCGCCTTTTGGTCGATAGCGTTCAGTCGGCAAAGTTTTTGACCGAAAATATGGCGGCGCAGTTGACGCAGAAGATCAAGCAGCTTGCTGATGTTTATACGAAGGATTCTCTAAATCGTCAAGCGTATGTGTCAAACCGTGTCCGCAACATGAATGAGGAAGCAATGCGGGGCTTGGATTGCATTTATGAGGCGATTTCAAAGGATAAAAAAATTAGCTTTCGCCTTTTCAAATATACCTCCAGCAGAGATAACCCCAAGCAATATATAAAGCACAATGGCAGCGCTGTCATTACGGTCAGCCCGTATCTTGTAGTGTGGGATGGGGAGCGTCATGTTCTTGTTGCACATACCGAGCAGGAGGGTAAACCTGCAATAACATCGATATGTGCTGACCGCATAGAACGGGTAAGGGTATTAGATGAGCCGAGAGAGGGCAAAGATACTATTCGTGAATCTGGCCTGTTGGAGTTTAAGTTCAGACCGTTCGGTATAGGAATGTTCAGTGAGGGGATAACAACCGTGCAACTGCTCGCTCATAATGACTGTGCGACTCATATTGTGGAAAAGTTCGGAACAGACCTTCCCATGATCCCCTATGACGCATCGCATTTTACCGTAAGCCTGCAAGTGGAATTGACGCCGTTATTCTATGATTGGCTGGCGCTGTACCCAGGGAGAATAAAAGTGCTAAGCCCGCCGCAGGCTATCGAAGCTATGCAGGCACTCGCAATTACGCTTGTTGATTCTTACAATGTCTTGTCCAACGAGAGACTTTTAAGCTTCCTGTTAGCGGGCATGGTGGAAGGCGAAAAGGAAATGCTGGACAATCAAAATTTGCCATTATAAAAGGGAAGATGTGAAAACATCTTCCCTTTTATTCATAGTTGCTTCTGGATGTTAAAAGATGTTCGATGATGCTTACAGATGCTTTAAGTTGTTCTGTAAGGTCTCGACACCTGATTGCGAAATTGCGAGGTAATACCGCTGTGTGATGTGAATATGTCCGTGTCCCATTTGAGAGCACAGTAAATGCGTTGGTGTATTCATTTCCGCCATTAGTGTTCCATAGGTATGACGTAAGTAATGGTATTTGAAGTTGATGCCGAGCCTTTGCTTGATCTCCCGCGAGGGATATTTGAACGAATTGACCGTCTGAATTGTGCCATCAGGCAGACAATTCACTAAATCCGTTGAGGGAATTTTCTTGCCGTCCAAATCATCAATATAACGAACCTTCTGTTCCCGCACAGAAGCAAATAGTTTTTGATCTTCGTCCCGCCGTCGTGCCTTTTCCTCCAAATGCGATTTGAGAGTCGGACAAAGGTAGATTGTTCTTTTGGAATTCCGTGTTTTCGGCGAAACGAGTTTGATTAGTCCGTCCTGATACTGCATCTGCCGGTCGATGGTAATTGTTCCCGCCTTGAGATCGACGTTCGACCATTTCAGGCCGAACGTTTCATTGATACGCAATCCACAGTAGCGACCGAGCAAATACGCCGTTTCCGCATTTGTCCCCTTGAAGTACTCGCCCAAAAGTGCGAGTTCTTTTCGACTGAACGCTACAATGGCGGTATCGTCCTCTGTTTTCATCTTCGGCATTTTTATCTTTGTGTCTTTGTTGACGCAAAGGCGGTTGTAGAGATCAACGGGGAGGTAGTTGCGGGAATATGCCTGCCCGAAAATGAGATAAAACATCTTCAAAAAACTTTCGGTGTATTGATAGGAATATCCTTGCTCGCAGTAGAGAGCAACGAGGTAGTCGTTGACTTCTGACGAGTTAATCTCATCGACATACCGCTTGCCGAACTTCTGGCAGAGATGATTATTCCATAGACTATCCTGCTTTTGCTTTGTCCGGTAAGCACGGTCTTTGCGTCCGTTTTCGCAAAATTCTTGATAGACCTCTTTCACGCTTTTTCTAACAATCCTTATCTGTTGGGGAATTTCCTCCGCTTTCATTGCTTCGGCTCTTGCGAGAACAGCATCTCGTTTTGTTTTCATTGGATTGCCGTAAGCATCACGCACACGCTTAACATCCTTTCTTTTTCCGCAAACAGAAATAGTATAGCGGAAACCCCAACCGCCGTCTTTCAACTTGTAAATACCCGTTTCATTAGCCATAGCAAAGCCCTCCTGTGGAAGTTTTTTGGAAGACTTCCACAGCCTTGCGACTTGAATGAGAGTGAAAAAATAAATAGATAAATCCCGCAAAGCCTTGATATTCCTAAACTCCCCATAGGACGCGAAGCGGCCTGCCCGTGCGGCAAGCACCGATGGCCCGCGACGAGGCCCGTCACGGCAAGGCCCTCAAGGGCCTGCTTGAAAGATACTTCAAGTAAACCGAAACCGCAGCAATTCCGAACTTATTGAGAGAGGAGCAGGGAAACCTGCTCCTCCCTCTTTTTCCCGTGACCGCCGCCGCGCTGAGCGAAGAAGATTCCCACCAAAACGGAGAGTAAAACAAATGAAGTCCAACAAAATGCTTATGAAACAAAACAACGCAGGCTTTACGCTGGTGAACGTGCTGATCGTGATCGCGGTCATCGCCATACTGAGCGTGGGCGCATACCCGGTATTCTCAACTCTGATCGAGAAAAGCTGGGAGGCGGCGGACATTTCCGGCGTGCGCTCGGCATTCGACCACGTTTCCGCGGAGGCGCTGATGGGGAATAAGACAGCCACCGTTACGGTCGATCTGAAGCAGAAGCAGGCGGATTGGCAGTCGATGGACCCTGTGAACATCCGCGGGATCATCCACTACAAGGGTGCGGACGACACGAACAACTGGAAAGGCGTTGCGTCGCCGGGCGGAAACTGCGTCGTTTCCTACGAGGAAGACGTCGGCGTGGTGCTCACATGGAGCGGCGAAGCGGCTGCCAAGCCCCAATATCCGTTTGACACCAGTGTGAAGGACTATTTTTCGCTGCTCTACAATACCGATTTCTGGAAGGACGGCAGCCTCAAGACCCCTAATTTTGAGTTTGATTCCCGCTGCCCGGGCTCAAAATACATCCCCTCTCTTGAGAAGGAGCTTGAGAAGCTGAACAACAGCCTCTTGCAGCAGGAAAACTGCACCTGGGCATTTCTGGGAAATCCCTATGACGGTCGGGAAAGCGAGCGCTATCTCTTCTGGACCTCTCTCAACACGAATGAAGTCGGCAGCGGCGTGAACATCCCCGTGATTATTCAGACCGGTGATGGGAAATACTATGTTTCCCACACCACGACCGGAGAGCGGGAAAACAAGGACGGCAAGTATATTGCGGTCTCAAAGCACCTCTATAACGACCAGCAGTACAAGTCGGTCTTGAAGGCGGGAGAAAAATACGACTCCCTGACGGACGCCTATGTCGCATATTTGCTCGCGCTTGAGGAATACGAAAAGAGCGCCCTCGATTCAAACTGACCGGCCGTGCACCCAAAAGGAAAGGCGGATAAGAATGAACGTGATGATGACGGGACGGAGACGCTGCGCGCTCGCGCTTCTGCTTGCCGCCCTCGTACTGAGCGGCTGCGGCAAAAAGGACGCGCCCGACGCGCCCGAGCAGACGGCGCAGACGGCGGCGTACAGCAATCTCAGCGACGAAGCGTCTAAGGAGCTGCTTTCAGAGCTTTTCGCGGACGCGGGGATCGCAGCGGAGCGGGCGGACAAATTCTTTGCCTGCCTTGACCAGTTCAACGGCAGCGTCAAAGCGGAATGGCTGACGGACGGCTTTGAAACGGCAGCCCCCACGGAGACAAAGTACGACCCCTATGAGATGCAGGAAATGTGGATGGAGCGGCAGGGGGACTTCCCCGGCTACAACTGCCGCATCACGGCGTATGAGCTCATGGGAGATCGCATCACCGCCGGCGAAGATCAGCCGGACACCAACGGGGAAGACTGGCTCTTCATGGACCTTGAAACGCTCAAGCGCGACCCGGACGCGCTCTGCGGAAAGAGCACGGCAGACTTCTGCGCCCTGTTCGCGCCGGTGGAGGCGGCGGACTCAACGGACTCTTCCGTGCAGGCGGAGACCCTGCGCAAGGGCTGGGCGGCGCGCGGCGTCACCTTCTCAGACGGCGGGTGCAGCATGATCTCCGTCGTCTTCCACGACCGTTTTTCCGAAACGGAGAATACGCTCTTCATCGGACACGTCGGCGTGCTCCTTCCCGCCGGGGACGATGGGCTTTATTTTGTCGAAAAGGTCGCCTTTCAGGAGCCGTACCGCCTGACGAAGTTTGAAAGCCGCGCCGCGCTCAAAAGCTATCTCATGGCAAAGTACGACACCGGCTGGGGACAGGATACGACGCCCCCGTTCCTCATGGAAAACGACGTCCTGATGGACGGAGAAGCAGCGCAGTAAATGCATGAAAACCGCAAACGCCCGCCATTGCACCTCCGATGGGTGCGGTGGCGGGCGTTTTCCCGTCCGCGCTTTCCGGTATGCGCGCGCCGCGCGCCGCATACTCATAGGGGAGAAAAGGGGGACGGGGCATGAGGAAAAAGGGATGCTTGCTGCTCGCGGCGCTTGCGCTGCTGCTCGCGGGCTGCGGGGAAAAGACACAGAAGAGCGCGGAGGACTTGCAGGCGCGCTATGCGCAGATGCAGGGCTATGAGGCGATCGTGGAGACCGCCGTGCCGCGCGAGGACGAGACGCTGCACTATACGCTCTCGCTCGAACATTCAAATGGGGAGACGAGGGCGGCGGTGCTCGCGCCGGAGGAGCTCACGGGCGTCGGCGCGGTGCTTGAGGGCGACAAGCTGACGCTGACGTTCGACGATCTGGTGCTGGACGTGGGCACGCTCTCGCCGCGCGTTTCGGCGCTTTCCTGCGTGCCGCTCGTGCTGCAAAACTTCCCGAAAGTGTATCTCGACAGCTCGGGTGCGGAAACACTCGGGGACGTCGATACGCTGCGTGCCGATTTTTCGCTGACGCTCAGCGGCGAAACGCTCGCCTGCTCGCTCTGGCTCGACGCCTCCGGCGCGCCGGTGTACGCCGAGATCGCGGAAAATGACAAAATTATTGCCGCGGCGGAGTTTACGAATTTTATTTTTGGTGATATACTATCGTCGGACGCAGCGCAATAGCGCGCGTCGAAACTGAAAGCAAAAGGGTGGAAGCGTCTATGGAAAGCACGCTCAAGAGGACCTGGGCGGAGATCGACCTTGACCATCTGACCCATAATTTCGAGGTCATCCGCCGCCGCGTCGGCGATAAGGTGAAGCTGCTCGGCGTCGTCAAGGCAGACGGCTATGGCCACGGCGCGGTGGAGATCGCCAAGCGGCTCGAGCAGCTCGGCGCGGGCTATCTCGCCGTGTCGAACATCGACGAATGCGAGGAGCTGCGCGACAGCGGCGTGACGCTGCCGATCTTAATGCTGGGCTTCACGCCCGCGGATCAGACGGCGCGCATTTTGCAGCTGCACATGACGCAGGCGGTGCAGAGCTACGACATCGCAAAGGAATTTTCCGACCGCGCCATCGCGCTGGGCAGGAAGATGACCGTGCACGTCAAGCTCGACACCGGCATGGGCCGCCTCGGCTTTTCGTGCGACGAGACGCACTTTGACGCGAGCCTGCGCGACATTCTGCGTGTGCTCGAACTGCCGGGACTCGACATCGAGGGAGTGTTCACGCACTTCAGCGTGTCAGACGAGGACACAACGGAGAGCGTCGAATTTACGAAATTGCAGCATGAGCGCTTCGCGCGCATGATCGAAAAGGTGGAGACGCAAAGCGGCTTCCGCTTCCAGCTCCACCACTGCTGCAATGCCGGCGGCATTGCAAGCTACCCCGAATGGGCGTGGGATATGGTTCGCTGCGGCATCATCCTCTACGGCTCGGGCGACTTGGCCGAAAAGATGGGCATGCAGCCCGTCATGTCGCTCAAAACGCGCGTGGCGACGATCAAGGACTTCGCTGCGGGCGAGCCCATCAGCTATGGGCGCACATACTTTACGCAGCGGCCCAGCCGCATTGCGGTCCTGCCCATCGGCTACGCCGACGGCCTGCACCGCGCGCTCTCGAATCAGATCGAAGTGCTCACGCCCTATGGCCGCGCCAAGCAGGTCGGGCGCATCTGCATGGATATGTGCATGATCGACGTGACCGACCTCCCGCAGGTGAAGTCCGGCGACGAGGTCGAGATTTTCGGCGAGCACATCCTCTGCGCGGACGATGCTGCGCTCTGCGATACCATCCCCTATGAGCTGATGTGCGCGGTCAGCAAGCGTGTGCCGCGCGTCTATCGCTTAAACGGCGTACCCGTCGACAAGAATTTGCAGCCGCTTTAAGAAAAGCACGCGGCATCTGTCCTCAGCATACGATGGACTGGGGGCAGAAAGACGGGGAAAGTTGCGAGCCCCCGTATAAATTCCGCCCCCGCGTGGGAGAATGAAATTGGCCCCTGACAAAGGCAAGGGTACTTTCTTCCGCTCGGAGTGTGAATAGCTAAGTGGATATCAATGTGAAACGCGGCGATATTTATTACGCCGATCTCTCGCCCGTGGTCGGAAGCGAACAGGGCGGCGTGCGTCCGGTGCTCATCGTGCAGAACGACACCGGCAACCGCTACAGCCCCACGGTGATCGCGGCGGCCATCACCTCGCAGACGAACAAGGCGAAGCTGCCGACGCATATCGCGCTCTCCGCGCCGGACTACGGCCTGCCGCGCGACAGCGTGGTGCTGCTCGAGCAGATCCGCACGCTCGACAAGCGGCGCCTGCGCGAGCGCATGGGGCGCGTGGATGGCGAGCTGATGGAGCGCATCGACGCAGCCATCGCCGTGAGCTTCGGCCTGCAAAACACACAGTTGGTCTAACCCCTCCGGCGCGTACGGAAAGAGTGCGCGCCGGGGAGAAAATGAGGAATACAGCATGAAAAAGAGAAACAACGCCTTTGCCCGTCTGGTGGGACTGCTTCTGGTGAGCGCAACGGTGCTGACGCTGACCGTCGCTGCGACCGGCGGCGCGGGCACAAGCAGCGACCCGCTTGTGACGCTGAGCTACTTAAACGAAAAATTCCTGCCGCAGATCCTTTCCGAGGTGGACAAGAAGACCGCCTCGCGCGAACAGACGCTCTCGAGTAAGCTCACCGAGCAGGTGAAGAGCGAGACGCAGGCCTTCGAGCAGAAGTACGGCGCGTCGAGCGGAAACGCCTCCGGCGGCACGGCGGCGAGTTTTACGGTCGTGACGCTGAATCAGGGGCAGATCCTGTACATGGGCGTCGGCTGCGAGGCGATGCTGCGCACCGGCAGCGGCGTGTGCGTGGCGGCGAGCACCCCGGGCCTCATCGACGAGACGTCGGGCGCGGCGCTTGCGGGCGGCCTCGGTTTGCAGAAGAATCACCTTTACATGGCGACGGTCGACAGCCGCGGCGTGCAGGCGAGCGCGAACAGCACAAAGCTGCTCGTACGCGGCAATTACAGCGTGCAGTAAAATCCCTACATAAAGAAAAGAGCTTGTGCATAGAAATAGCACAGGCTCTTTATTTTGTGCCGACAGGAGGGGAGAGCGGTGGGGGACTGGAAAGCATTGCCGCGCGGCTCGTTTTTCCGTTCGGCGCGGCTCGACTGTGCACTCTCACTGTTATCCGGCGCGATGGTACGCGAGGAGAAAAGCGGAAAACTGTTGGCGCTGCCGTACAGCGAGAGCGCGCCGTTCCCGCTGCCGGAGCTCTTCTGCCTTGCCCACATCGGAACGGTCGACGGGAGAAAGTGTGTGATCTATCGCGTGAATGAGAAAAATTCGCCCATCCTGTGAAAAAATGCAAATTATGTCTACCATCCCGAAAGAAAGTATGCTATACTCTCTCTGACTAAGATGAGAAAAGAGGTTCTGCACGATGAAATGTCCCTATTGCGGATACAAAGAGAGCAAGGTCATTGATTCCCGCCCTGCCGAAGAGGGCAGCAGCATCCGCCGCCGGCGCGAGTGCCTCTCGTGTGCCAAGCGCTTCACCACCTATGAGACGGTGGAGAGCCTGCCGATGGTCGTCATCAAAAAGGACGGCAGCCGCCAGAGCTTTGACAAGCGCAAGGTCTTGAACGGCATGATCCGCGCGTGCGAAAAGCGCCCCGTTCCCTTTGAGGTGCTCGAGCAGAAGGCGGACGAGATCGAGCAGACGCTGCAGAACTCTCTCGAGCGCGAGGTCAGCACCGAGTACATCGGCGAGCTCGTCATGGACAAGCTGCGCGCCGTGGACGAGGTGGCCTACGTGCGCTTTGCCTCGGTCTACCGCCAGTTCAAGGACATCGACACGTTTATGAAGGAACTCAACAAGCTGCTCGAGGGCAAGTGAGCTATAAAATGTTCTGAATCGAAATTTCCTGCATTTCCGACAGCACCAAAAGCTGCGATTTGAGCTCCGCGACACACGCGCGAAATTCGCCCTCGTCCTGCTCGAAGGCGAAGCTGTCCGCGCGGGCAAGCAGGGATTCGACCTCGTTGAGCTCGTCGTGCTGCAAAGTGATGTGGAAATACGTCGCGTGCGCGTCCCAGCTTTCGTGAAGCGCGGAGAGATCATCGCGCACGCTGTCCCAGTTCTCCGCCTGCGCGGTGTCCTGCAATTTGTCGAGCTCCGCGCACCAGTCTGTGACAAGACCGTCGGCGACGGCGGCATTCAAGAGCGCCGCGCCAAAGAGCGCGAGCAGCAGGCAGAACGGGATCCAGAAAAATCGCTTCATTTGGCACTGTCCTTTCCGATGCACAGAATTTTGCCCGCGCCGTCGAGCGAGAGCAGAAAAATCTCCGACGGGGCGTGGTAGCCCTGCGCGCGCACGGTTTTGTCGAGCCACGCGGCATCCAGACCCGCGAGCGAAAGGTTTTCGCCCATCACCCGCCCGTCGTTGATGAAGATGTGCGGGAGGAAGGTGTCGTCCTTGACGGGCTTTCCCAGCTGTTTAGGCGTTGCGGGCTGCTCGTCGGGATAGAGGAGGACAGAGAGCTGCCCGTCGGTTTCGAGCACCGCGTATTTGACGCTTGTGAGGTTCGTCACGCCCTGAGAGCGGAGTTCCTCGATGAGCTCGTCGAGCGTGAAGCGGTTGTGGCGCATTGCGTCCTGCTGCACCTTGCCATCTAAAATGAGCGCCGTCGGGCTGCCGCAGATCAGCCGCCGCAGGCGGATGGAGCGCACGCTTCCCCACGAGAGCAGCATCGAGAGCAGCAAGAGCGTCACGATCGGGATGACGCCGTTTAAAAGCGGGATGCCGAAATCCTGCATCGGCACGGCGGCAAGGTCCGAAATGAGCAGCGTGAGCACGAGCTCGATGGGTTCGAGCTCGCCGATCTGCCGCTTGCCGAGAAGGCGCAGCCCGACCATGATGAGAAAATAGAGCACGATCGTGCGGATAAAAGCAGTAGCCATAGTCATCCTCCCTTTTTGGGAGTTTGCCCCGCGGAGGGGCGAAATAACCGCTTTCATCCGGAGAAGTCCGGTTTGAAATATATTAAAAAAACGCAGAAGTGAAAGGAGCTATGGAGTTTCTCCATCATAAGCGCCAGCGCCCGCCTTTGGCGGGACGACGAGGTGGGAAGAGGATCGAAATTTCGGCGGATGCTTCCCCGTGCCCGTGGGCGCGCACACAGCCGACAAACATGCGGGCGACCGCAGAACAAAGGGGCTGTGACCACGGGAAAAGCGACAAATGACTGCGCATTTGTCCTTTTGAAGAAGCGGCTTTGCGCCGTAAAGGGGTATTTTGCCCATTTTTCAAAAATCATCAAAAGGAGAATGTTATCATATGTGCGGAATCGTTGGATTCATTGGTCAGGAACAGGCGGCCCCCATCCTGCTGGACGGGCTCGCGCATCTGGAATACCGCGGGTATGACTCCGCGGGCGTAGCCGTTATCTCGGCGCAGGGAAAGCTGCAGGTCGAAAAAGCGGTGGGTCGGCTCAAGGTCCTCAGCGAACAGATCCACGGCGGCGCGGACCTCGAGGGCTGCATCGGCCTCGGTCACACCCGCTGGGCGACGCACGGCGCGCCGAACATCATCAACTCTCACCCCCACGTGAGCGAAAACGGCAAGTTCGCCGTCATCCACAACGGCATCATCGAAAACTACGTCGAGATCAAGGAATTTCTGATCGGTCAGGGCATCCGGTTCAAGTCCGAGACCGATACTGAGGTCGTGGCGCAGCTGCTGGAATTCTACTACAACGAGTGTCACGACTTTTTAGAGGCCGTGGGCCGCGTGCTGCGCCGCATCGAGGGTGCCTACGCCCTCGGTATGCTCTGCGCCGACTGCCCGGACCGCATCATCGCCGCGCGCAAGGACGCGCCGCTGCTGCTCGGCTACGGCAAGGGCTGCAACTTCCTCGCCTCCGATGTGACGGCCATCATCAAGCACACGCGCGACGTCGCCTACATGGAAGATGGCGAGGTCGCCGTGCTGACGCGCGATGGCATCGAGGTCTACGACGCGCTGGAGCAGAAGGTCGAAAAGAAGCACTTTACCATCGACTGGGAGGTCTCTGCCGCGGAAAAGGGCGGCTACCAGCACTTCATGCTCAAGGAGATCATGGAGCAGCCCGAGGCGCTGCGCCGCGCGATCTCCCCGCGCATCAAGGACGGCAGGGTCATCTTCGACGATCTCAAGCTCCCCGTCGAGAAAATGCGCGAATTTACCCGCATTTTCAT
>CEAR01004539.1_pt1 | contig 14547 bp, 17 predicted proteins | sample 557461 | NCBI WGS metagenome assembly CEAR01 (sample SAMEA3182075, study PRJEB8094) | gut metagenome | biome: human; feature: gut; material: Stool; isolation source: human stools | place: Canada | collected 2012-03-14
CCCGCACTTATTCCGCCATTCTGCAGCATCCATTTTGCTGTCAAATGGTGTGGACGTGTTGACCGTCGCCGGAATGCTTGGGCACTCAGATGTATCAACAACGCTCGACACATACGCGCACGCTATAGACGAAGCAAAGCGCAAAACTGCAGATTGCATCAGCGACACTATTCTTGGCAAAAAACGCGCATAAAGCTTGCAAAATCTGAATTTCTGTGATATAATAAAGAAAATTGAATGACAAAACAAACGGGGAGAAATCCCCCTTTGAATGTGCCTTTGTGCCTATCACTTACGCATGGTAACAGTGCGTGAGCGGTGGGCACTTTTTATTTTTTTGAATTGAAAGGAGTTTACAATGGTACGAATTAGAACTATTCCGAAAGCAGTTGCAGAGATCAAGGCGCAAGACCCCGGAACTTACATCAACGAACGTCTGCTGCGCAGATGGGTCAAAGACGGTACAATCAAGCCCGTAAACGGGAGCTATACGTTTACGCTGATCAACCTTGACGAGCTGGAAAGGTTCCTGTCTGATGAAAATAGCTGATCTTCTGCGCTACGGGCAGGCTAACGCCGTTCCGCTTCGAGACTTGGCGGGAATAACCGGCCTTGACGGTCGAACCGTCCGCGCTATGATCTCCGCCGAGAGACGAGCGGGCGCGGCCATACTGAGCAACAACCAGACCGGCTATTACCTTCCTGCAAACGAGGAAGAAAAGGCGCGCTTTGTCCGCTCCATGCGGCACAGGGCGAAAGAAATTCTATGCGCGGCGGATGCCGTGGAAAGGGCGTAACAAATGACATACAAGAAAAAAGAAAAGCGGGCGACATGGTGGAAAATGCTTTACCATCAGAGGGCGGCTATTTCTTCAGTTTCGGACGCTGACGCCGGATTAGGTCTAAAGGCTGCATTTGCATATTTTGACGGTGAGGAAATCGACCCGGCACAGCTTACCCCCGGCGCATTTACCGTATTTTGTGTAATTCGTCCGTACATCGACGAAAGCATGAGGGACTTTCAAGAATCCGTCGAGAGCGGGAGAGCCGGAGCAGAAAAGCGATGGAGGGATAGATAGCCCCCCTATACCCCCCTATACCCCCCCTATAGGGTAGCTTACAGAAGCAATAAGCAATATGCAATAAGCAATATGCAATATGCTTGATGCACTACTGTAAAAGGGAATGATAAATCATTCCTCTTCTATATAAGGGATATAAGGGAACGGAGCCGCTATCGCGTTCCGTTCCACCCCCTGCATAGAGAGCAAACAATATTTCTTTCTGGTATAAGGGATTTCATCAAGAAAGGAGGATTTTCATTGACGTTTGATTTTGAGAAATTCGCAGATATAACCGCGAGTGTATACCCGCAGAGTGTCTACAGCTTGCAAGATGCCTTGTCCGTGTTCCGGTACTACTTCGAGCAGTACGAAAAGCACATGGGGAGGCCGCATCCGGCCATCAAAGCAAGTCAGATCGTGCGGATATGCCAGGATATGCCCTATATCAATCAAGAGAACAGGGGCAGCTATTATGAGGATGTTTCCCCGGCGGGGTACGTTTCCATGATCGACCGGCACTTTGCAACAAAGTACCGGCGTTGTGACTACAACATCAACCACTTTTTCAGCGGGAGAATCCGGGAACTCCGATTTTACGAGGAGCTTTATTGAAAGGGGTGAAAGACACGAGCGGGAAAGCATCACAGCGAAAAGGCGCAGACGGTGAAAGAGAGCTCGCCGCCGTTCTCCGTGAATACGGGTACAACATCGAGCGCGGCGGTTCCCTGTCTTTTGGTGAGGTTCCAGACCTCGCGGGATTGCCGGGAATACATATCGAGTGCAAGCGCTGCGAGCAAGTCCGTCTTTCTGAGTGGATGAAACAGGCCGAGAGAGATAGCCGGTATTTCCATGATGGCGTACCCGCCATATTTCACCGACGAAGCCGGGAGCCGTGGCGTGTGACAATGAACCTTGCGGACTTCATGAGGCTCTACGACCGCCAGAAAGCCGCAGAAACCAACGAAAGAAAGGAGTGATAAATATGACACCGCGCAAAGAAAAAGCCTTGCAAGCGCTTCTTGTGAGCCGCACACGGGCAGAAGCAGCACAGGCCGCTGGAATTGGTGAAAGCACCTTGCGCAGCTATATGCAGGATGCTGAGTTCATGGAGCGATACAAAGAGGCATTCGGGGACATGGTGCGCGACGCGACCAGGCAAGCGCAGCAGACGTTAAGCCCGGCTCTGTCAACGCTGCGCGAGATCATGGAAGATCGGGGCGAACAGGCACAGGCACGCATTACCGCCGCCCGCTCTGTGCTGGAATACTCGCTGAAGCTGTGCGAACAGACCGACATTCTGGAGCAGCTGCGCGAATTGGAAAAATGGAGGGATGAAACTGATGGCAGGAATTAAAGCGCGGCTTGACGGTCTGCGCAGCTTTGCAGAGAAGTGCCGCGGGAAACAGCTTGTCTTCCTGTATCAAACACCGGACGGCAAAGAAAAGCGCGGCAATATTGACGATCTGATCTCGGACAACGGCACATTCTTACGCGTCCTGTCCGGGAACCGGCTGGACGATCTTGACAAAATGATCGAATATGAACTGAAGAATATTACGACGGCGGAAGAACCCGCAGAAAGGGAAACATGAGCAAATACAACACATACGCACGGCAGCTTGACACTGCATTCAGAAGTGCCCGCGACGAGTACGCAAAATCCTATGCAGAGCTGCAGGCGGCGCAGCAGGCCAACGAAGACGCTGGCGCATGGCGCCCGGATGACGATGCAGCAAACAAGCAGCTGCGCGTTGCTACGACTGCACTCGAATTGAACAAAGCAGAGGCCGCATTCAAGATCACAGAAACAAAAGTCTGGCCGGAGTTTGACGCGAGGTGCAAAGAGCTGCGCAAGGAGCTTGAAAAGGATGTCCAGAAAGACGGCCTTGCGAACCCGGACGCGATCGACGCAAATACGGTGGAGCTGCTGAAAGCTGGCGTGCTGACCGTGGAGGATTACTATTCCCTTGCAGAGAGATACGAAGGGAACAGCACCATGTTAAGGTTGCTTGGCAAGTACGCGCTGGATGAAAGTATTGCCTCGGGCGATATCAAAGAGGCGGCGGCGCTGCGCATGCTTTCCGACAACTGCAAAAACGGCGCGGGTGCAGTTCTTCGTGCGTGGAATGAATTAGAAGGGCTTGCAAGCTACTGCTCCGGTCGCGGCGGCAACCGAAACGCCGCAACCTCTCCCGATATGGTTGTCAGCATGGGAAAATGGTGGGAAGAACTGGCCGGACAGGCTATCGAGAATTTCTGAGGGGGTGTTCGTATGCAGATTGTAATTGGCGCGATCATTTTTGCGGTTGGCTGCTTCTGCGGCGCGGTTCTGGTTGCGACGGGCGAAGCCCTTGAACGCAGAAAGCGGTGATTGCATGGGGATTCCTGCGAAAAATCTTACAGCGGCGAAGAAGTACCTTCGCACGATGGAAAAGAACTTTCTGGAAGCGTGGAAAATGGGCTTTCACGATGCAGACGCGGGGCGCGATCAGCGCCCCACCCCATGCCCGGACAGCATAAAGCCGGGCACCACGGCATATGCGGCGGTGTCTTTCGCCCGAGAAGTATACATCATGGGATACAGAGCGGGAAAGAGGGTGCATAAAGAATGAATTTGTATGAACTCTGCGTAAAGATCGGCGCAGATGTTACCGACGTAAACAAGGGCATTGACGAAACCGGAAAGAAAATGTCCGGCCTCGGCGAAAAAATCAAAAACGGGCTTGCTGCTGCCGGAAAGGCCGCGGTTGTCGGCGTGACCGCAGCGGCTACGGCAGTCGGGGCGCTCGGAACAAAGGCGGTCCAGGCATACGCAGACTATGAGCAGCTTGTCGGCGGTGTGGAGACGCTTTTTAAGGATAGCCAAGATAAAGTCATGGAGTACGCAAACAACGCGTACAAAACCGCTGGGCTGTCTGCGAATGAGTACATGGAGACGGTGACAAGCTTTTCTGCATCCCTGCTGCAGTCTCTCGATGGGGATACCAGTGCAGCGGCAGAAAAAGCAAACCTGGCGCTGACTGATATGTCCGACAACGCGAACAAAATGGGCACGGATATGACATCAATCCAGAACGCATATCAGGGGTTCGCAAAAGCAAATTACACCATGCTCGATAACCTGAAGCTCGGCTACGGCGGTACACAGGCCGAAATGCAGCGGTTGCTTGAAGACGCGGAGAAAATCTCCGGCATCAAGTACGACATTTCCAGCTATGCGGATATCGTAGATGCAATCCATGTCGTGCAGACCGAAATGGGCATCACCGGCACGACCGCAAAAGAAGCTGCGGCCACGATTCAGGGTTCGTTCGGCATGGTAAAAGCCGCGTGGCAGAACCTCGTGACCGGACTCGCAGACCCGGAACAGGATCTTGGGGCCCTCGTCGGGAACTTTACAGATTCCGTTGTTATCGCAGGAAACAACCTGATTCCGCGCATTCAGGAATTACTGCCGCGTATCGTGGAGGCTGTAACATCTCTTGTTGGAACGGTCAGCGAGCAGCTGCCCGCACTGCTTGAATCCGTCCTTCCCTCGCTCATCGAGGGCGCGACAAGCCTGATTGCTGGGCTGATGGCTGCGCTTCCTGCGGTTCTCGCCGTGCTTGGCGATGTTGCGCCGATAGTCATTGGAATCCTAGTTCCGGCGCTGATTGATCTCCTGCCGCAGATCGTGCAAACGGGCATTGACGTTATTGTTTCGCTGGTACAGGGCATTTCTGAAGCCATGCCGGAACTGATTCCGGCCGCGACGGAGGCGATACTTGAAATCGTTGATACGCTTACGAACCCAGACAACATCGGCAAACTGGTCGACGCCGCGCTTAAGATCATTCTTACTCTGGCGGACGGGATCATTGACGCTGTCCCGCGCCTGCTCGAAGTAGCGCCTAAAATTATCGAGAATCTCGTTACCGCACTTATTGAAAACTTTCCCAAAATCATCGAATCCGGCGTAAAACTTGTTATGTCGCTGATCGATGGCCTGATTAAATCCATTCCACAGCTTACTGAGACTGCGCCAAAGCTTATTATTGGAATTGTGCAGGGAATCCTTGATAATCTTCCGGAGATCATCATGTCCGGCCCTAAAATCATTATGGCGCTCATTGAGGGCCTTATCAGCGCGATCCCGGATCTCGTTCAGGCCGTGCCAACACTGATCAAGTCGATCGTCGACACGTTCCTCAATTATGACTGGGGCAGCATCGGCAGCAATATTGTGAGCGGGATAAAAAACGGTATTCTAAATACATGGAACGGCCTAAAAACTGGCGTAGGAAAAGCCGTGAATGGGCTGGTTGGCGGCGTGGAAAGCATTCTCGGCATCGCGTCTCCGTCCAAAGTCTTCGCCAGAATCGGCGGCTACATGGCAGAGGGACTTGGACAGGGGTTCGACCGCGAGATGACCGGCGTTCAGAAAGATATCGAGGATCAAATGAACTTCGGCACAACGTCCTTCTCTGTGTCCGGCGCGGCGAAGTCTTCCGTCGGCGTTGTGAATGGCCTGCTTGCCAACAATCAGCCGAACCCGCTGACACAGGTGAATCTTGTCGTTGACGGCCAAACGCTGGCGCGGGTGCTGTTTGACCCGCTGCGAGGCGAAATTCTGCAAAGGGGTGTGTCACTGGCGTAAACCCGCAGCTTAAAATAACAGAAGGAGGTTGAACACAGGCTACCAGCCGGGAGAAAGTCCCGGTGTCCGTCGGCAGCGCTTGCGGAGCCGCCCACTCTTTGCAACGTTGCAAAATCCTGCGCGAGGTACTGCGTAGGTACGCCGCTAAAGCACCTGCGGCGTGCAGATCATCTGTTCTTTAGCCCTAAACATAGACGAAAGGAGCGGGAAGCCCCCGCTCCTTTCGTTATAACGCCGCACACGCGGCCAGAAGTACTATACCCGCTCAGTTTATGCAGGAGAATAAAAACGCCGCTGTGGGGCTTGTACGGCCTCACAGCGGCATATACAAAACATCGTATTAAGCAAGACGCTTTTCAAGCGCCGCGATTCGCTCTGACTGCGACCGGATAACAGCTTTTAACAGCTGCATTTCGTCCTCGAGTTCGTCAACCCGTGTTTTCGGCGTCATCGTCTCCAAGATCGTCTTTTGACCTTCGGCCAGAAGTTTGAGGCTCGGCATGATCGTATTTTCGATGATCACTTGCATATCATGCACAGCCCCGCGCCGCGCCTCGTCTGCAAGCTCCACCATGTGCGCGTTCATGCGTTTTTCCATCCCTGCGAGATACTGCAAATCTTTTTCGTCTAACATCGTTTTATCCCTCCTGATTTTATTATACGCCTGCTTGGGCGCTTGTCAATTCCTTTTGGCGCATTGCAAACATGACCTTATCGCGTTGCGCCTGCGTCTCAACCGCACGGCCAACAAACGCGGGAACCGTTTCCCCGGCCCTCTGCGCGGCCTCCTGCGCCGTTTTAAGTGCGGCAGGGGTAAGGATAGCCCCCTCGCCTTGCGGCGTTCCTGCGGGCTTCTGTTGGCTTTCTCCCATAGCCTCACCAATGGCGCGGTTGATAAAGCCGTTTACGCTTTCGCCGGTCTGCGCTGCAAATGCCTGGATTTCGTCTTTCCGGCCTTTGGGAACTGTTAGGTTGATGCGGTCATAATTGGCGGCCATATATTTATTTACCGCCTTTTGCTGCGCTTTTGATACTGCCATATATTCGCTCCTTTCTCTTTTGCGTGTGCGGGGGGTGTCCAGAATGGACACCCCTTTTCCACTATCCGCATTATATCATGCGCTGTCTATCTGCGCAAATATATCTGCACAAATATATCTGCGCAAATATGTATACTATGCCTATTGATATATCTGCGCAGATATGCTATATTATAATCACAGCAAGGGACAAAAGAGAAGAGCGGGATTAGTTCCCGCTCTCTTCTATGGCTGGATACCTACACGCTCAACAATCAAAGCGGGCGTTATATCCTCCCAATAATTCACATATACGAGCTTGACACCATGCGCCCGGCTTAGATTTGCTTTTAGCTTGTCCCGGCGCTGTACGTTCTGGAAAGCTATCTCGCCTCCGAAAAAATCCACAGACTCAAAGTGCTGTTTCCCCTGATATTCTATTGCGACGTTCAAACCGGAAATATAAACATCATACGACATTTGCCCGCCTATTGGTGTACGCAGGAAGAACGGGCGGAGCTGATAGATCACAGCGTACTTTTTATACAGCTTCTTTGCGAGCTTATATACAAGCTCCTCCGATACCCATTTGTTTACCGGCTTTAGATAGGTAGACCGCTCTATAAGGTCATATTTCCCGGCGTTGGCTGCGGCGAGTATATCCCGCTGGTAGCCGTATATGTCGGCAAGATCTTTCAGACGATGGGAAACAGAAAAGTATTTCAAATGTTGCTCTAATCGCTCTTGGCGCCGTTTTCCTTTCCACGATGCAAAGGCGGCGTTTATTTCTCGTTCTACAATGCCGTCATTTATAGCGTTGCTCTGTATTCGCCCGTCTTTTATCCACGCTGCGCATAATCCGCGTATGTAATCGCCGGGCTTTTGCATCGTATAAGCCACGGCGCGGGCAACCTCTCCGCTGTTGCTCTCCAATTCGATCACAACGAAATTGTAGTTATTCCCTGGCCATGCTGCTATGCGTTCCGGTAGATGAAGCGTCGGAAATGCTGCGTTGCACGCCTCCACGCATCCACGGTTTGTTATATCCTCGCTGTTAAATTGCCGGTACATGATGTATACATCCAGCAGCATAAGCCCTGTAGCTTTGCCGAGATCGCGGGTAAACTTTGCATTATTGTATCGGAATCCGATGTCGTTATGCGTCAGCTCCACAATACGGGCGTAATAATACGGCTCTCCAACCGCCGGAAAGCTCAAATACGGGTGCGCCTCGATTTCATCCCGGTATCTATCTGCATTGAGGTATACCGTGCTTTCAGAGGCTATGAGCGGGACAAACTCGAAGCAAATCACCAGAGAATCATTGATAACATAAACGGTCAAGCAATCTTTTTCGTAATGCTTGACCGTGTACCCGGTGAGGTATTCGCGTTCAAACCGGCGTTGAAACTCCCGCATTGTCTCCATAGAAAAATAGTATTCCATGCTGTTTCCTCCTTTGTGCGCTTTATAAGGGAAGAATAGCATAGATAGCTTATGAAAAAAAGAGGGCGGAGGAATTTTCCTCCGCCGTTTCTTATTCCGTTACCCTCTCGCCACTCGGCAGAATAAAGGAACTTTCATACTTGCAGCCGACAGCGTTAGCCACGTCCTTTAATTCTTCTGGTGTAAAGCCTTCCCGCTTCATCTTCTGTGAAAATGCCTGCGGACTTTTCCCACATCTTCGCGCCAATTCTGACACACTAATATTGAGTTTAACGCATAAAATTTTCAACTGTTCAGATGTTGCCATTATTTCGCCTCCTCTCATATGCATATTATAAACGAATTCATTTAATTTGTCAATCGATAACAAGAAAATAAAAACAAAAATATTTAAACATAGGTATTGACATTATAAACGAAACTGTTTATAATAAGACCATAGCAAGGGGCACGGCAAGGCGGACGAAGTAAGCGAAAGCCGAACCAAGAACGCAAGATAAAAGCCGGAACGGATAAGAGAGATTGAGATTGCCGAAGAGCATAGATGTTTAAGGCCCCCGGCTCCGTGTCCCTTGCAAGTAAAAAATGGAGGTAAACACAATGAGCATCAACGAAATGGACAGCAAGATCAAGGAGCTGCGGGAGCTGCGCCGCATGGCGGACGAGCTGGCCGCCGAGATCGACAGCATCACGGACAGCATCAAGGCGCACATGGACGCCGAGGGCGTGGAAACCATCAGCGGCACGGATTGGAAAGTGACCTATAAGGCCGTGACTTCCTCCCGCATCGACACCAGCGCATTGAAAAAGGCTCTGCCCGATGTGGTGGAGCGGTTCAGCAAGACCACCACGGCGCGGCGGTTCTGCATCGCGTGAGAAAGGCCCCATGTCCCAGCCGCCAAGCAAGAGGACACGGAGCCACAGCCAACCACCACGGGAGGCCGGTAATAGTTTACCGCCTCCCGCACAGAAAAGCAAGGAGGAAATTTACAATGCCCGGCAAGAAACCGGAGAGCGCGAGGCAGGAGGCCGTGCGCCTCATTTCGGAAATGAGCGATAAGCAGATCATGATTACACTTGAAGCATTCAATATTCATCTGGAGGATGAAACAAAAACCCCGGAAGAATGCGTAATGCTCGCCCGTGAGCGTTTATAAGGAGGCAAAGCATGAAAGAAGAAACTATGCACCGGCTAAATGAACTTGAAGAAATCCATTTGCAGCTTCATTGTGCCGTTGAATCCGTGCGGCAAAGCTGGGTAGCCATGACGCAGGGGGACAGCGCACCTTGCGAAGATGATTACGACGCCTTATACGGGATTTACTGCTATCTTTCCGAGCAGGAAAAGCGGCTGAATGAGTGGAAAGAAAGTTTCTGGAAATATAGCAGATAAACCGCATTTTTCGGCGGTCGTGCGCTAAAAATGTGCGCCAAGAAATAGCAAGCAGAACGAATAAACCGAGAAAGCGGCCATAATAGGCGGGAACGGAGAAAAAAGGCAATAATTTTTGTGCAATATTGAGAGTTGTAATAACTGCCCCAAGAATATACAATATTCTTACCAACCACGCGAAAACGTTGTGGCTTCTACGCAAAATTGGGCGTTTTACTCTTGAACTGTGCGCCAAAACTACAGCCTGTTTCAGCCTATTTACCGAAATTGTGCGCCAAGTGTGCGCCAAGAAAGGAGAGGGCGGCGTGGTTAGGTTGATAAACGGACAGTTGTGGTATTGCTGCCCGGTCTGTGGCCAGAAACTTCACAAATTAACCCCCGACGCAATTTGCAGCGGCGTTATGACATTTTGCCGTCGCTGCAAATGGGAAGGGGTGATGAATATTCGAGACAGGAAAGGGGCTTAAACAATGGCGAGTATCAGGAAGATCGAGGGGAAGCACGGCACAGCGTATAAAATCACGGTCACGCTTGGCCGTGATTCCCTAGACCGGCAAATCAGGCATTACAAGACGTGGAAACCAGAAAAACCCATGTCTGCGAGGGAGCTTAACAGAGAGCTTCAACGAGTAGCGACCGAGTTTGAACAAGACCTGATAAACGGGTTCCAAGCAGACAACAGGCAGACATTTGCGGAGTATGCCGCATACTGCTACACTATCAGGGAGCAGCGCGGAGACAAGCCGCAAACGCTAGCCCGCGTCCGTCGGCAAACCGAACGAATCAACGAATACATAGGGCAAATACCAATACAAGAAATTCGTCCAAAGACCTTGAATGATCTTTACAAGAAGCTTTCAGAGCCGGGCGCTTCCCGATGGCAAGTTTACGCACTTCCTGCAGTTGACTTTAAGACGCTTATTCCAGATGGGGAGACGTGCAACGATTTTGCGAGAAAATACGGCGTATACGGGAATTTGATTCGCAGACTATGCAAGAATCAACCTATCACAAGGCAGAATGCGGCCATTATTGAAAAAAATCTAGGGCGAAAAGATCTTTTCAAACTGACGGGGGATGATAAACCGATGTCCCCGGGAACAATCCGGGACTATCACGCCATTATTTCCACTGTGCTTGGGCAAGCATACAAGGAAATGATAATCAAATATAACCCGGCTGAGCGGGTGACGCTGCCCAAGCATAAGCGCGTTCGGGAAAGCAAGACGCTGCAGCCTGAACAGATGAAAGCCGTTCTTGCCGCCCTTGAATCAGAGCCGCTTCCGTTCCGTGCCTTGATAACCCTTTTCATCTCTACGGGATGCCGGAGAGGGGAGGCGCTGGCGCTGACGTGGGATAAAATAGACTTCGAGAAATGCGAAATTTTGATCGATCGGAGCATGATTTACTTACCAGAAACCGGCATTCAGAGCGGGACAACAAAAACAGGGAACAGCCGCCGTGTAGCGCTTCCTGCGGAAATGGTGACGCTTTTGCGTAAGCTACGGGCTTACCAGACGGAAGAACGATTGAAACTAGGCGATCTTTGGGAAAACCACAATCTTGTATTCACAAGATGGAATGGTGCGCCGAAGAACCCAGGAAACGTAAATCTTGATCTTGACGAGTTTTGCAAAAAACACGGCCTGCCGCACATCAACCCGCACTTATTCCGCCATTCTGCAGCATCCATTTTGCTGTCAAATGGTGTGGACGTGTTGACCGTCGCCGGAATGCTTGGGCACTCAGATGTATCAACAACGCTCGACACATACGCGCACGCTATAGACGAAGCAAAGCGCAAAACTGCAGATTGCATCAGCGACACTATTCTTGGCAAAAAACGCGCATAAAGCTTGCAAAATCTGAATTTCTGTGATATAATAAAGAAAATTGAATGACAAAACAAACGGGGAGAAATCCCCCTTTGAATGTGCCTTTGTGCCTATCACTTACGCATGGTAACAGTGCGTGAGCGGTGGGCACTTTTTATTTTTTTGAATTGAAAGGAGTTTACAATGGTACGAATTAGAACTATTCCGAAAGCAGTTGCAGAGATCAAGGCGCAAGACCCCGGAACTTACATCAACGAACGTCTGCTGCGCAGATGGGTCAAAGACGGTACAATCAAGCCCGTAAACGGGAGCTATACGTTTACGCTGATCAACCTTGACGAGCTGGAAAGGTTCCTGTCTGATGAAAATAGCTGATCTTCTGCGCTACGGGCAGGCTAACGCCGTTCCGCTTCGAGACTTGGCGGGAATAACCGGCCTTGACGGTCGAACCGTCCGCGCTATGATCTCCGCCGAGAGACGAGCGGGCGCGGCCATACTGAGCAACAACCAGACCGGCTATTACCTTCCTGCAAACGAGGAAGAAAAGGCGCGCTTTGTCCGCTCCATGCGGCACAGGGCGAAAGAAATTCTATGCGCGGCGGATGCCGTGGAAAGGGCGTAACAAATGACATACAAGAAAAAAGAAAAGCGGGCGACATGGTGGAAAATGCTTTACCATCAGAGGGCGGCTATTTCTTCAGTTTCGGACGCTGACGCCGGATTAGGTCTAAAGGCTGCATTTGCATATTTTGACGGTGAGGAAATCGACCCGGCACAGCTTACCCCCGGCGCATTTACCGTATTTTGTGTAATTCGTCCGTACATCGACGAAAGCATGAGGGACTTTCAAGAATCCGTCGAGAGCGGGAGAGCCGGAGCAGAAAAGCGATGGAGGGATAGATAGCCCCCCTATACCCCCCTATACCCCCCCTATAGGGTAGCTTACAGAAGCAATAAGCAATATGCAATAAGCAATATGCAATATGCTTGATGCACTACTGTAAAAGGGAATGATAAATCATTCCTCTTCTATATAAGGGATATAAGGGAACGGAGCCGCTATCGCGTTCCGTTCCACCCCCTGCATAGAGAGCAAACAATATTTCTTTCTGGTATAAGGGATTTCATCAAGAAAGGAGGATTTTCATTGACGTTTGATTTTGAGAAATTCGCAGATATAACCGCGAGTGTATACCCGCAGAGTGTCTACAGCTTGCAAGATGCCTTGTCCGTGTTCCGGTACTACTTCGAGCAGTACGAAAAGCACATGGGGAGGCCGCATCCGGCCATCAAAGCAAGTCAGATCGTGCGGATATGCCAGGATATGCCCTATATCAATCAAGAGAACAGGGGCAGCTATTATGAGGATGTTTCCCCGGCGGGGTACGTTTCCATGATCGACCGGCACTTTGCAACAAAGTACCGGCGTTGTGACTACAACATCAACCACTTTTTCAGCGGGAGAATCCGGGAACTCCGATTTTACGAGGAGCTTTATTGAAAGGGGTGAAAGACACGAGCGGGAAAGCATCACAGCGAAAAGGCGCAGACGGTGAAAGAGAGCTCGCCGCCGTTCTCCGTGAATACGGGTACAACATCGAGCGCGGCGGTTCCCTGTCTTTTGGTGAGGTTCCAGACCTCGCGGGATTGCCGGGAATACATATCGAGTGCAAGCGCTGCGAGCAAGTCCGTCTTTCTGAGTGGATGAAACAGGCCGAGAGAGATAGCCGGTATTTCCATGATGGCGTACCCGCCATATTTCACCGACGAAGCCGGGAGCCGTGGCGTGTGACAATGAACCTTGCGGACTTCATGAGGCTCTACGACCGCCAGAAAGCCGCAGAAACCAACGAAAGAAAGGAGTGATAAATATGACACCGCGCAAAGAAAAAGCCTTGCAAGCGCTTCTTGTGAGCCGCACACGGGCAGAAGCAGCACAGGCCGCTGGAATTGGTGAAAGCACCTTGCGCAGCTATATGCAGGATGCTGAGTTCATGGAGCGATACAAAGAGGCATTCGGGGACATGGTGCGCGACGCGACCAGGCAAGCGCAGCAGACGTTAAGCCCGGCTCTGTCAACGCTGCGCGAGATCATGGAAGATCGGGGCGAACAGGCACAGGCACGCATTACCGCCGCCCGCTCTGTGCTGGAATACTCGCTGAAGCTGTGCGAACAGACCGACATTCTGGAGCAGCTGCGCGAATTGGAAAAATGGAGGGATGAAACTGATGGCAGGAATTAAAGCGCGGCTTGACGGTCTGCGCAGCTTTGCAGAGAAGTGCCGCGGGAAACAGCTTGTCTTCCTGTATCAAACACCGGACGGCAAAGAAAAGCGCGGCAATATTGACGATCTGATCTCGGACAACGGCACATTCTTACGCGTCCTGTCCGGGAACCGGCTGGACGATCTTGACAAAATGATCGAATATGAACTGAAGAATATTACGACGGCGGAAGAACCCGCAGAAAGGGAAACATGAGCAAATACAACACATACGCACGGCAGCTTGACACTGCATTCAGAAGTGCCCGCGACGAGTACGCAAAATCCTATGCAGAGCTGCAGGCGGCGCAGCAGGCCAACGAAGACGCTGGCGCATGGCGCCCGGATGACGATGCAGCAAACAAGCAGCTGCGCGTTGCTACGACTGCACTCGAATTGAACAAAGCAGAGGCCGCATTCAAGATCACAGAAACAAAAGTCTGGCCGGAGTTTGACGCGAGGTGCAAAGAGCTGCGCAAGGAGCTTGAAAAGGATGTCCAGAAAGACGGCCTTGCGAACCCGGACGCGATCGACGCAAATACGGTGGAGCTGCTGAAAGCTGGCGTGCTGACCGTGGAGGATTACTATTCCCTTGCAGAGAGATACGAAGGGAACAGCACCATGTTAAGGTTGCTTGGCAAGTACGCGCTGGATGAAAGTATTGCCTCGGGCGATATCAAAGAGGCGGCGGCGCTGCGCATGCTTTCCGACAACTGCAAAAACGGCGCGGGTGCAGTTCTTCGTGCGTGGAATGAATTAGAAGGGCTTGCAAGCTACTGCTCCGGTCGCGGCGGCAACCGAAACGCCGCAACCTCTCCCGATATGGTTGTCAGCATGGGAAAATGGTGGGAAGAACTGGCCGGACAGGCTATCGAGAATTTCTGAGGGGG
>CEAR01052521.1_pt1 | contig 14503 bp, 9 predicted proteins | sample 557461 | NCBI WGS metagenome assembly CEAR01 (sample SAMEA3182075, study PRJEB8094) | gut metagenome | biome: human; feature: gut; material: Stool; isolation source: human stools | place: Canada | collected 2012-03-14
TTCTGTGGAAAACCCGGCGTTCACGGCGTGTGTTCTGAGTGCGAAAAAGCGCTCCCCTACTGCAAAACGCCGCTCCATGAGAGAGCGGAGATCGGCGCGTGCCTTGCCCCGCTCAAGTACGAGGGCATCGTGCGCGAGGCGCTGCTGAACTACAAATTCCACGCGGGACAGAGCCGCTGCACGGGCTTTGGCGATGTTTTAGCGCAGGCCGCCGCCGAGCATTTCGGCGGAGAGTTCGACATTGTGACCTATGTCCCCGTGTCGAAAAAGCGCAAGCAAGAGCGCGGCTACGACCAGTCGTATCTCTTGGCGCGCGAGACCTGCCGCCACTGGAGCGTCGCACCCGAAACGCTGCTGCAAAAGACGAAGGACAACGTCGCGCAGTCGTCGCTTTCGTCCCGTGAGGAGCGGCAGAAAAACGTCGTCGGCGCATACGTTGCCGTCAATGAGGACAAGATCAAGGGTCAGCGCATTCTGCTCATCGACGATATCCTCACCACCGGCGCCACGCTCCGCGAAGCCGCGAGAGTTTTACGGGAAGCTGGCGCGGAAAGAGTCATCTGCGCCACCCTCGCCGCGGCGGACGAAGACTAAAGTCTTCAAAAAAGAGGCGACGCCTCTTTTTTGAGAAAGTTTCGCTGCACTTCGTGCCTCACAGGTTCGACACGCGCTCCGCGCAAAGTGTTTTTACCCACGTACACGCCGCGGGTAAAAACGATTCAAATGTTTCGCGTCTACGGACGCGAAAATCAGCGGCGCAGGGGTATGTTTTTCCTTATTTTCCCCTGATACCGTGCGGAAAATCGCGCACAATGCTATTGCAAACTCAATTTCGAGCCGTTATAATAAAAACATCATGGGAAAGTATGAGCATCGCTCATTTTAGTTTTCAGAAAAATAAGAGGTAACACGCTATGTTTTCTTTTACCAAAGACATCGGCATGGATCTGGGCACCGCGTCGGTGCTGATCTACATTAAGGATAAAGGCATCGTGCTCAACGAGCCCTCGGTCGTGGCGCTCGACAAGAACACCGGCAAGCTCTTGAAGGTCGGCGCGGATGCGCAGGCCATGCTGGGCCGCACGCCGGGCAACATCATCGCCATCCGTCCCCTGCGCGAGGGCGTGATCTCCGACTACGAGGTCACCGAGCGCATGATCAAGGAATTCCTGCATAAAGTCATGGGCTTCCAGCTCTTCAAGCCGCGCATCATCATCTGCGTTCCCTCCGGCATCACCGAGGTCGAGGAGCGCGCGGTCATCGACGCGGGCATTCAGGCCGGCGCGCGCCGCGTCTACCTCATTGAAGAGCCTGTCGCCGCCGCCATCGGTGCGGGCATCGACATCACCCAGCCCGAGGGCCACATGATCATCGACATCGGCGGCGGTACGTCCGATATCGCGGTCATTTCGCTCTCCGGCGTCGTCGAATCGTCCTCCATCAAGATCGCGGGCGACCAGTTCAACGAGGCCGTCGTCAAGTATATGCGCCGCAAGCACAACCTGCTCGTCGGCGAGCGCACGGCCGAGCAGATGAAGATGCAGATCGGCTGCGTCTTCCCGCCGGAAGAGGAAATGACCATGGAGGTCAAGGGCAGAAGCCTTATCACGGGCCTTCCCGAGCTCATCTCCGTCTCGTCTGCGGAAATGCTCGAGGCCTTTGAAGAGCCCGTCGAGCGCATCATGGAGGAGGTCCACCTCGTGCTTGAAAAGACCCCGCCTGAGCTCGTGGCCGATATCTCGAACAACGGCATCGTCATGACCGGCGGCGGCAGCTTAGTCCGCGGCTTTGATAAGCTCGTTACCGCCCGCACCGGCATCCACGCCATGGTGGCCGAGAACGCCATCCAGTGCGTGGCCGAGGGCACGGGCAAGAGCCTCGACAGCATTCAGGACATGCAGGACGGCACGATGAACCTGAGCCGCCGCAAGCAGATCAACTAAGAAAATTCGGGAGGATATCATGGCGGTCTTATCAAATCTCCAGCCGGAAAAGGTATTCTACTATTTTGAAAAGCTCTGCTCCGTTCCCCACGGCAGCGGAAATACGAAGCAGATCAGCGACCTGTGCGTCGGCTTTGCGAAGGAATTGGGCCTTAAATACCGTCAGGAGGCGTGCAACAACGTCATTATCTGGAAGAACGGCTCTTGCGGCTATGAAAACGCCGCGCCCATTATCTTGCAAGGCCATATCGACATGGTCTGCGCCAAGACCGAGGACTGCACCAAGGACATGACGCGCGACGGGCTCGACGTCCGTACCGACGGCGAATGGGTCTGGGCAGACAAGACGTCGCTTGGCGGCGACAACGGCATCGCCGTTGCGATGATCCTCGCGATTTTATCCGACGAAACGCTCCCCCATCCCCCCATCGAGGCGGTCTTCACCGTCGACGAGGAGGTCGGTATGGACGGCGCGTTCGCGCTGGACTGCTCGGACTTGAAGGGCAAAAAGCTTTTGAACCTCGACTCTGAGGAAGAGGGCGTTTTCACCGTGTCCTGCGCAGGCGGCGTGCGCCTTGACTGCACGCTCGAACTCAAGCAGGAGCGCGCGGACGGCATGACCGGCTACCGCGTGACGATCTCGGGTCTCAAGGGCGGCCACTCCGGCATGAACATCAATCAGGGCCGCGGCAACGCCAACTGCCTGATGACGCGCACGCTGTATAGCGCGATGGAGCGCTGCCCCTCGCTGCGCGTGCATGAGCTGACGGGCGGCGAGTTCGACAATGTCATCTGCCTGCGCGCCGACGCGCTTGCCGCAGTCTCCGCGGCTGATGCGCCCGCGTTCGAGGCGTTCATCAAGGAATTCGACGCAACGCTCAAAAATGAGTACGCCGTTACCGACGGCGGCATTTCCCTCGTGTGCGAAAAGGCTGACGTTCCGGCCGCATTCTCCGCAGCGGACACGTCGAGACTGCTGCATGTGCTCCTTGCCCTGCCGCAGGGCGTGCAGGAGATGAGCGCCGACTTCCCCGGTCTTGTGCAGACTTCTCTCAACCTCGGCGTGATGCGCACGGACGAGCACGGCGTGAAGTGCTCCTTCTCCGTCCGCTCCTGCATCGCCTCGCAGAAGGATATGCTCATTCAGCGCGTGAAGGCCATCGTCGAATTCGGCGGCGGCACCGTGGGCGAGCGCAGCAACTATCCCGGCTGGCAATACGACCGCGATTCTGCCCTCCGCAAGGAGATCGAAGCGGTCTACCGCGACCTCACCGGCCACGACGGGAAGATCGAAGCCACCCACGGCGGCCTTGAGTGCGGACTCTTCATCGAAAAGATCCCCGGCCTCGACGCGCTGTCCATGGGACCGGAGCTGCACGATGTGCATTCGGTGGAGGAGAGGCTGAACGTCGCCTCCACGGAGAGGGTTTACAAACTCGTTTGTGAAGTTCTCAGGAGAAGTAAATAAGTTCCCGCTACGCGGGAGCTGATGGTTTCCCCTGCACAGGGGAACGAAACAAAGGGGCCATTCTCTTTCGCGAAAGAGAATGGCCCCTTTGGAACCCCAAGAGAAAGGCTTTTGATTGGCAGTCTCAGGGTTGAATAACCTTTATGCCTCCGGAGTGGGAATGCCTGCGCGCGGCGTTGCCGCGTTAGCGTTGCTATACGACTTGGCCTACTTCTATTATTCGCTGTTGCGCAGCCGTTGGCGGCTCTGCTGCCTTACGGATGCGGCACACCCCTTGCGGGTGCCGCTCTGCTGATCTTGTAGGAGTGCGGACTAATTTCCGCCTACCGGAGTACTCATCAATGCGGCGAGCGCAGCAATGCCGCATTTGGTAAGCAGTCTGCCGCCGGACAAACGTCACACGCGCCTCACGACAGTAAGGCGCGATTGCAAGACGTAGCGACTCGCAGAAGATTCATGGCGAAGCCATGTACACCGCACCCGATTCCGCAGGCTGAGCAGTTCTTCAAGCCCCAGACTGGCAATGTCGGGGGTCGAGGGGGGACGCCCCTCGTCTTTCTCTGGGGGATTCAAAGGGGGCATTCTCTTCGAAAAGAGAATACCCCCTTTGGTGCCGCGGCGCGCACGCCGCTCCCCCTCCCGCGCTAGCGCGGGAAAAAGGATGCAACGCTGCCGCGCTGCGATTGAATCCCCTGCGCCCTATAGGCGCAAAAAAGGAGCAGCCCTTTCGGGCTGCATAAACTCCCCGCGCCCTTTGGGCGCGAAAAAAGCCGCGCTTGCGCGCGGCAATAAAAAAAGGAGCCTCTTTCGAGGCTCCTTTTTCAGTGGCATCAGCCATTATATCCAAAGAAGTTATTGAAGAAATCCCAGGGATTGGAGTAGTAGCCGTTGCCGCCATTGCCGTACCCGCCGTTGCCGTACCCGCCGTTACCATTGTAGCTGTTATCGGTGCTCTGGTCGGAATTGTTCGTTTCCGCCGATTCGGGAACAGCGTCGAAGGTGAGCTCTACCTCGATCGTCTTACCCTCGCGGTAGACGGCCAGCGTCACGGTGTCGCCCGCGCTGTAGCTCTTCTTGGCCGCGACGAGGTCTTCATAGGAGGAGATCGTTTTGTCGTCCATCTTCGTGATGACATCGCCGAGCTTGAGCCCCGCCTTGTCGGCGGCGCTGTCCGGGTCAACGGAGCAGACGAAGACGCCCTCGGTCACGTCGTAGCGGTACTGCTGCGCCATCTGCGCGGTCATCGTCTGCGGCGTGATGCCCATGTAGGCCTTGTTGGTCACATAGCCGTTGGTCATGATGTCCTTGACGAGCGACACGACGTCGTTGATGGGAATGGCAAAGCCGATGCCCTCCACGGTGGTGTTCGAGTAGCTCGAATACTTGGCCGACACGATGCCGATGACCTCGCCGTAGCTGTTGAAGAGCGGGCCGCCGGAGTTGCCGGGGTTGATGGAGCAGTCGACCTGGATCATGTTAAAGGGCGTGCCGTCAACATTGATGGCGCGGTTGACGCAGGAGACGATGCCCTCGCTCATCGAGAACGTCAGCTCGCCGAGCGGGTTGCCGACAGCGGCGACGGATTCGCCGATGGCGACCTTGCTCGAATCGCCCAGCACCACGGGCGTCGCGCCCGTCACGTCGATCTTGAGAACGGCGATGTCGTAGTCCTCATCGCTGCCGATGACCTTGGCGTCGTAGGTCTCACCGTTGTAAAGCGTTACCTTCACGCTGCTCGCATCAGAGATGACGTGGTGGTTCGTGAGAATGTAGCCGTCCTCCGTGATGAAAAAGCCCGTGCCGCTCGCGGCAGTCTGCACGGTCTGGCCGAAGTAGTTGGTCGTGGCGGAAACGTTGATGGACACCACGCTGTTGACGTTCGAGGAGTAGACCTCCGACATCGACATCTGCGTCTTGCCGTCGACCTTGACGGTCTGCACCTGCGCGACCTCGCGGTCGCTGACCTGAACGCTCGTCTTGTTCACCTTGGTCGTCGCGCCGCTCACGCCTGCGCCGATGAAGCCGCCGACGAGCGCGCACACCAGCGCCAGCGCCACGATCTTGCCGGAAAGACCGCTGCCGCCCTTTTTCTTCGGGCTGCCGCCGGGATTCTTATCCCACGGGTCTTCGGCGTAGTTCTTCGTGTCGATCGGGGCGTTGGGGTTCTGCTCGTCGCCCTTGCGATAGCTGTAGTGATACAGGTTGTTTTCGTCTTCGTACATGATGATGACCTCCTATGGACTGAGACCCTTGCTTGCAGCCTCTTTGCTTTCGATGGTGCTATCATAGGGCATATTTATGTATATTTCTTGAACGCTATTTGACGATTTCTTAAATTCCCGATGACTTTTTTAAGAATCTGTGATAATCGCGCGATTCCCCTTGCGCTTTCCTTTCCGTCATAATAAAATGAAACGCGACTGAAGAAAAAGGAGGCGGCGCACATGCTTCGCATCGACAATCTGAAGCTCCCTGTGGGGGTAAAGGAAGACAAGCTGCGCGCGGCCTGCGCGCACGCGCTGCGCGTGAGCGAGGAGGCGCTTGTTTCCGTTCATCTCCTGCGCCGCTCCATCGACGCGCGCGAGGGCGTGAAGCTCGTCTGCTCCTGCGCGGTCGAGGTCAAAAACGAATCCGGCGTTTTACGGCGCTGCAAGAATAAAAATGTGCAGCCCTACGCGCCGAAGAAATATACGCCGCCCGCGCCTGTTTCAGCGCCGGAGGTCTCCCCTGTCGTTATCGGCGCGGGGCCCGCGGGCCTTTTCTGCGCGCTGCTGCTGGCCCGCTGCGGCGCAAGACCCATTTTATTAGAGCGCGGGCGCGCGGTCGAGCAGCGAAAGCGCGATGTCGAGCACTTCTGGCGCACGGGCGAGCTTGATCTGACCTCGAACGTGCAATTTGGCGAAGGCGGCGCGGGCGCATTTTCCGACGGCAAGCTCAACACCGGCACAAAGGACCTGCGCCACGGCTATATTTTAGAGGAGTTCGTCCGCTTCGGCGCGAGCGAGGATATTTTAGTCGATGCCAAGCCTCATGTCGGCACCGACAAATTATATGTGGTGCTGCAAAACCTCCGCCGCGAGATCATCGACCGCGGCGGCGAAGTTCGGTTTTCCCACAAGGTTGTGGATATCGAGCAGAACAGCGGCAGCGTCACGGCGCTGCGCGTGAGCGCCCCCGAGGGGGAGTATACGCTGCCCACAAAGCACGTCGTGCTCGCGCCCGGCCACAGCGCGCGCGATACGTTCGAAATGCTGCAAAAGCGCGGCGTGCCGATGGAGCCCAAGCCCTTTGCCGTCGGCGTGCGCATCGAGCACCGCCAGCGCGACATGGACTTAGCGCAATATAAGGAGGCGGCGGGCACGCCCGGCCTCCCACCCACGTCGTACAAGCTCTCCTGCCACACGGAAAAGGGGCGCGGCGTGTTCTCGTTCTGCGTCTGCCCCGGCGGCGAGGTCGTCGCCGCCGCGTCGGAGGAAAAGCGCGTCGTGACAAACGGCATGAGCGAATTTGCGCGCGACGGCGAGAACATCAACGGCGGACTTTTGGTCTCCGTTACGCCGGAGGATTTCCCGTCCGGCGATACCCTCGCGGGCGTCCAGTTTCAGCGCGAGCTGGAGGACGCGGCCTATCGCCTTGGCGGCGGAAATTACGCCGCCCCCGCCCAGCGGGTCGAAGATTTTCTCAAGCATCGCCCGTCAACGGGAGCGGGAAAGGTCGTGCCGACCTATCTTCCCTCCGTCCGCTGGTGCGACCTGCACGGCTGTCTCCCGCCCTTTGTGTGCGAGGCGCTCGAGGAGGGCCTTCCGATGCTGGGGCGGAAATTAAGGGGCTTCGATGCGCCCGACGCCGTTTTGACGGCGGTGGAGACGCGCTCTTCGTCGCCTGTGCGCATCGTGCGCGACAACTTGAGTTTTCAATCCGCCCTGCGCGGTCTATATCCCTGCGGCGAGGGCGCGGGCTACGCCGGCGGCATCATGAGTGCCGCGGCCGACGGCCTGCGCGTCGCAGAAATGATTTTGGAGGAATTGAACCATGAATGAAAAAATCGGCGTCATCATCGACTTCCTGACTCCGGCATACGAAAAGACGCTGCGCGACACCGCCGCACGCTGCGGCTACGACATCGTCTTCTTCCCCTCGTCCAAGGCGGCGGAGGGCAATGTGGACGACTGCACGATCCTCTACGGCCATCCGTCCCAGCGCGTTATCGCGGGCGCACGCAATCTCAAGTGGTACGCGAGCTGCTGGGCGGGCGTGGACCGCTTCTGCCGCGACGACCTGTATCAGAATCCCGACTGCCTGCTGACGAACGCCTCGGGCGCTTACGGCACGACGATCGCCGAGCATTCTGTCATGGTTTCGCTGATGCTGCTGCGCCGCCAGATGGAATACACCGAGATCATCCGCGAGGGCGGCTGGCGCGTGCTCCCGGGCGGCATCCACTCGCTCCACGGCGCGCGCGTCACGTGCCTCGGCACGGGCGACATCGGCACGGAATTTGCCCGCCGCGTGCGCGCATTCCATCCCGCGAGCCTGACCGGCGTCAGCCGCAGCGGCCGCGCGAACGCGGACTTTGACGCCGTTCATCCCGTCACGGAGCTTGATCAGCTCCTGCCCGAGACCGATCTTCTCTTCATGTCTCTCCCCTCGGTGAGCGACACGGTGAACATCCTGAACGCAGACCGCATGGCGTTGCTCCCGAAAGGCGCTTACGTCGTCAACGTCGGCCGCGGCACGGCCATCGATCAGGACGCGCTGATCAAAGCGCTGGATTCCGGGCACCTCGCCGGTGCGGCGCTCGATGTCGTCGTGCCCGAACCGCTGCCTGCGGATCATCCGCTGCGCAAGGCCAAGAACCTCCTGCTCACGCCGCACGTCGCAGGCAACATGACGCTCGGCTACACCTGCGAGCGCAACGTGCAGCTCTTCTGCGAAAATCTGGAAAATTACGCCGCGGGCCGCCCGATGCATCACCTCGTCGACCGCAGAAAGGGCTATTGAATCGCGTCGCGTTCCGCCGCTTTGCGGTGGACGCAGCACATAAAAAGGCAGCAATATGAAAAATTCCCGCATCAAAAACGGTATCATGCGCATTGTGCAGGGTATCATCATCGGCGCGGGCGCGATTTTGCCGGGCATCTCCGGCGGCGTGCTCGCAGTCGTATTCGGCATCTACCGCCCCGCGATGGAGTTGCTCACGCACCCCAGGCGCGCGCTTCAACGCTACTGGCGGATGCTGCTCGCCGTCGGCATCGGCTGGGCGATCGGCTTTTTGGGCGGCGGCAGCGTGATCCTTGCGCTGTTTCACCAGTCGGAAACCGTCGCCACGTGCCTCTTCATCGGGCTCATCCTCGGCACGCTGCCCGACCTCTGGCACGAGGCGGGCACGCAGGGGCGCGGCAACGGTTCGTACATCTCGCTGATCGTCAGCTTCCTCGCCCTGTTCGGCGCGCTGATGGCCGTCAAGTTCAGTTCATTTGCCGAGATGCCCGCAAACTTCTGGGGCTTTCTCTTCTGCGGCGTGCTGTGGGGCTTCAGCTTCATCATCCCGGGGATGACGTCGTCGTCCATCCTGATGGCGGTCGGCCTTCTCACGCCGCTGATCGACGGCATCGCGCAGCTTGATTTCACCGTGCTCGTCCCATGGGGGCTTGGCATGGTCGGCGTGATGGCGCTGTTTGCCCGCATTGTGAGCAGGCTTTTCGACACGCACTATTCCATCGCTTATCACGCCGTCATCGGCATCGTGCTTGCCTCCACGATCATCATCATTCCGACGGGCTTTGCCTCGACAGCGGAGATGGTCTGGGGCATCGCGTGCGCCATTCTCGGCGCGGTGCTTGCGTATTTTGGCAGCAAGCTCCAGCCGCAGGAGGACGCGGAGATTGAGGCAAAATAAAAGCAGATACAAAAAGCTGACGGTCAAAAGATCGTCAGCTTTTTACGGTATCATCATTTGTGAGCGCTTCGCTTTTGCGCTTGCGCTTGTAGTGGTACATCGTCCGGTCGGCGCGTTTGATCGCATCCTCTACGCTGCCGAGCACCGGATTGAAGCACGCATAGCCGACCGACACGTGCGGCAGGTGCTCGTTTTTCACTCGCCGTGCCGTCAGCTCGCGCAGCAATTCCGAAAGATACTTTTCCGCCGCCGTGTCGGAGATTTGCGCGATGACGCAGAATTCGTCGCCGCCGATGCGGTAGCAGTAGCCGACCTTGGCAAGCACCGCGTCGCCCACGCCATGGCCAAAGGTGTCGTTGACGGACTTGAACTCGTCCACGTCGAAATAGCAGATGACTGCGTGCCCGCGCAGCGAGGCGGGACGGCTCTCATAGCTGCGGCGGTTCAGAAGATGAGTCAGCGTGTCGATTTTCTGCGTGAGCTCGGAATACAGGAATGTAAACCATCAGAACATCGACCGCTGAGCACGCCCACATGATGCGCACTCCGGCACCGTACTGGAGGAACAGCCCACAGAAGAAAAAACCGGCAGGACGATAACGAGCGCCCGATACAGGCCATAATGGTGCGAACTCTCGCTCAGCAGCAGACCAATGAACAGCAGAACGCCGCTGGCATAGGCCAGCACGTAGACCCAGTAAAACGTTTCGTGATGATAAACGTTTTGTGCGTCGACCGAGAAGATGAAGCCGAAGAAAGCCGACAGCACCTCGAGCCCTGCGTGGACGCCGATGAGGGTATAAATGAGCTTTTTATGCTTGAGCGGCGTCATCAGGTCGCTGCAAAGCACCGTGATGACCGGCGCTGTGGACAGCTCGATGGTCTTAACGAGGATGTGCAGCGTCCGCAGCGACGGGTCGGCTCCGTCCATCCAAACGCCGAACCATTCCGATACCATGCATGCGACCACCAGTACGGAGATCGTGTAAACCATCTGCTTTTTGTCATGCTCCATCAGATCATTGCCGCTCACGAGCATGTCCATGATAACCATAATAAAGACCGAAAGGAAGATGATAGCCGAGTAGAAATCAAACATGGCGCGAACCTTCCTTTCTGATAGTTATATTCTTACGATATCACAGTTGAGAAAGACTGCAACTAAAACTAAAAAAACGTCGAATCCTGTCGTTTTCCCAAAATTCACACAGAATCTGACAGCAATTCGCTGTACTGCGCAAGGCTCTGCGTGGCGAGTTGCTGCATCGTCGACCAGTCCGCCGCGCCCGCACTTCCCTGCACCGCCACGGTGCGAAAACCCGCGTCCTTCGCGTTTTGGATCGCCGCAAGCGAGCCGGAAAAGACAATCGTATCGTCCTTTTGCGAGTGCAGGCGCTTCATCGCGCGCTCGAACATCGTGCCGCTGTCCGCCTTGCAGAGCGCGACGGATTCTGTCAGCACGAAGCGGAAATACGAGCTAAGCCCCGCCTTTTCGAGCGCTTTTTGCGCGTCCTCCGCGCTGAGCGCCGTCACCGCGCTGAGCCACACGCCCTCCATCTTAAAAAGTGAAAGCGCCTTGTCGAGTCCCTCGCGCGCCGCGCCGTCGGGGGTGAAGAGGGTATCGCCCAGTGTAAAGATTGCGCTTTGCAGCCGCATATTCGGTTCCTCCTGTGTTTGAATGATGATTGCCTCTTATTATAATGCGCCCCGCCGTCATTTGCAATCGCGGCGAAGAAGAATATCCTATGCAGCACGATTCTGTATAAATTTACGGATACATTCACAAAAGGATCTGAAAGACGGGGGCTTGACGCACTGCTTTGTGAAAAATGATGAACAAAAATACAGATTCAACGCTGAAATTTGGCGGGATTAGGTATGAATATTCTCTTGACTATGTATTTTTATTGAGTTACACTAAACTCATCAACTTTCCGCCGCTGTGTGTGGCGGCATAAGATCACTTTGGAGGACGAAAACCATGAAACATTATCCAAACTCTGTCAGCAAAGCGCTCGCGCTGCTGACGGCCCTGGTAATGACGCTCTCGCTCGCGGTCACGTCCGCGTTTGCCGTCAGCTACCAGGACATGAACCCCAAGGACGATGCGCTGCTGGGAACGAAATTCCCGGTCGACGCGACCATCACCCTTGTCACCGATGAAAACGGCAAGGACGTGTCCCTCTCCATCCCCGTGTCCGGCATGACGAAGGATGCGCTCGCCGCGGCCGTCAGCACCGGTACCGTTTCGCTCTCGCTCGAGCGCGACGATTCCCGCCCCTACGTCAACGAGGAGCTGTTCCCCTACGCTTACGCGGGCGGCCCTCTGAATGACTGGCTGACCGAGGGCGACGAGCACCAGTTCACGGACATCAAGCTCTCCGCAAGCGAGAAAAACGGCAAGACCGTCCTCGACGTGAGCTTCCACGTGAATAACTACTTCTACTCCACCAACCGCAGAACCGGCGTGACCAGCGTCGACTACAGCGTGCCCCATGTGAACGGCGGCTACTACATCGACCTGTGCGGCTACTTTGATCTCGTCGCCAAAAACAGCGGCAAGGATCTCGGCTCCGTGAGCGTCAAAGTTGCGCCGTATGAAAACTTCAACACCATGTGGGAGATCTACAAGGAGCTCGATACGATTGTGGCAAACGGCACGAAAAACGGTCTCTACGTGGAAGAATTCTCCATGGGCCAGTCCACCGCGGGCCGTGATATGCCCTATCTCATCGTGGCCGACTCCAAGGCGAGCGTGAGCAAGTGGCTCGCCCTGACCGAGCAGGCCGAGACCGATCCCGATGCCGTGCTCGCCCAGATCAAGTCCGGCGCGCTCGACGATATCCGCGTGCCCGTGATGTATTCCAACATCCACTCCAACGAGGTCGCCGCCACCGACGGCGTGCTCGACTTCGCCAAGATGATCACGAGCGAAAAGACCATCGACTACAAGACGCTCACGGGCTTCACCGCCGCGGGCGAAAAAGAGCTCAAGGAAGAGATGGGCCCTGTGGGCGCGGAGGGCAGCGTTGCCATCCCCGACCTCGTCAAGGATAAGGCCAGCTATTTGGGCTATCTGACGGCCGACAACAACGGCAAGTCCGGCAAGGTCGACCTTGAAGAGTATTACACCGTCGAAAATAAGAGCGTGAACGTCAAGGACGAGCTTTTGTCCGACGTGTTCTTCATCCTCGTCCCCGAGGAGAATGTCGACGGACGTACTTACCTGACGAGACATTCCACCAATGGCTATGACCTCAACCGCGACAACTCCTTCCAGACCACGAGTGAGACGGCCAACATGCAGCAGCTCATCGGCACGTTCAACCCCATGTCGCTTGCCGAGTTCCACGGCCGCGTGCAGGCCTTCCAGTGCGAGCCCTGCGATCCCCCGCACGAGCCGAACTTTGAGTACGACCTGCTCGCCGAGCACCTCATCACCGGCGGCGAGGCGCTGGGCATCGCGGCGGTCGCCAACAACGATGGCTACAACAGCTATGTGATCCCTCAGCGCGATTACCTGAGCTACACCGGCAACGGCACCGAGACCTACTGGGAAGACCCGTGGGACGATATGTCCACGAGCTACACTCCCCAGTTTGCCATGCTGCAGGGCACCGTTGCCTATACCGTTGAGCTGCCCGCCTACAACGACGATACCGCTCAGGCGGCGCAGTACGGTATCCTCGGCAACGCCGCCTATGTTGCCGCGGAGAAACTTTCCTATCTCGAATCCCAGGTCACCATCTTCCAGCGCGGCGTGAAGAACTTTAACTCCGATGCCTTCGAGCTGGTTGGCCAGTGGCTGTGCGACCAGAACGACGTCGAGGGCGCGGAGATGGACGTCTTCCGTCCCGAGTACAACGGCACGGGCCAGAACGGCAACTTCTATCCCGAGTGCTACATCATCCCGCTTGACGGCAAGAACCAGACCAACCTTCAGGCCGCGGCCGACATGATGGAGTGGCTCACGAGAAACGACGTCAAGGTCAACGTGACTGAAAAGGAATTCACCTATGACGGCGTTACCTACCCCGCCGGTACGATGATCGTCCCGATGTATCAGGCCAAGCGCTCTGTCGCCAACGGCGCGCTCTATGACGGCACGCTCATCAACGGCTGGACGATCCTCTACTCCGAGGGCATCACCTCTTTCAATGAAACGCGCGGCTTCGACATGGTCACCGTGGCCGAGCCCGCCGCCTACAAGAGCATCTCCGCCGTCTGCGGCGACGCGATGGACCACGACGACGCGCTCGCTTACACCAAGGCGCTGACCTCCTACTTCACCGGCGACAAGAACAAAGACGTCATCCTCTCCAACGCCTCTGAAGACTCCACCGCCGCCGTCAACGAACTTCTCAAGGCCGGCAAGACCGTCGGCATGGTCACGAGCGGCGACCACATGGGCGATTTCATCTGCTCCTACGCCGACTATCAGACCGTCGCGGGCAAGTATCTGCTCTCTGCCGCGGGCGTCGACAAGACGGGCGTGAAGGCGAAGATCATCACCAAGTCCCCGACCGTCTACGTCCCCGGCACGCCTGCTGAAAGCGAGAAGGGATTTGTCTACACGCCGCAGATCAGCCAGAGCGCCGGCTGGAACTATGATACCGCCGCGATGAACCTCATGGGCTTCACCACGACCTCCGACGTGACCAAGGCGGACGCCGCCGCAGGTGCGACGAAGCTCGACACCGCCGCAAAGACCGCCGTGAAAAACGGCCTGCCGTACATCGGTTACAGCTATTCCGCAGCGTCCTCCGCCTCTGACCTCATCGCCGGCGTGGAATACACCGAGCTGGACGGCGCGATGGACTGCCTGACCCCCGTTGTCTATCCCAACAAGACCCTTGTGAACGCGAGCTACATTGCTGACGGCGATGATATCCTCTACGCCTACGGCCTCGGATACTTCTCCAAGGTCCCCGCCTCCGCGACGGTCCTCGTCAAGAGCGATAAGACCAAGACGCCCACCGAGGGCTTCATCCCCACGAACACTGCCGAGCGCGCCGCGGGCTTCAAGGCCTACTTAAACGGCGGCGTGCAGGGCTTTGCCTACAAGGAAAACGGCATGAATGTCGTCCTCTTTGCCAACTCCCTCACCCATAAGGTCCACCAGAGAGACGAATATGCCTACCTCAGCAACTTCCTCTTCTCCTCCGTCCTGAGCGACAAGAACTATGACGGCTC